>Ga0209042_1000719_pt1 | contig 31056 bp, 19 predicted proteins | sample SaaInlV_200m_DNA_6_FD_184649 | JGI IMG/M metagenome (GOLD analysis project Ga0209042, IMG submission 184649) | Marine microbial communities from expanding oxygen minimum zones in the Saanich Inlet - SI037_S2LV_200m_DNA (SPAdes) (version 2) | ecosystem: Environmental > Aquatic > Marine >...
TCCACCGGACGGAAAAGAGCGAGAAGTGACCCTCACGACAACCTACCAGGGGCTTCACATCCTGCAGGTCTCCGATGGCTCGGATAAGACACGCGTTCGCTGGCCAAGAGAGCTCGCGGTCTCCCTCCCCTGCAGCCTGGCAGAGCGGGTGAACTGGCAAGGCAGGGGCACATTCGTTTTCTGGGTCCCCAAGGGCGTCACGACAGTCGGCGTTTTCGTCTCAGGTGCAGCCGAGTTCCTCGACGGAACAGGCGAGGCCGTGGGACACGTTCGGAGCAAAGCCGGAGAGTACGCAGCGCTGAACGTACCACCGGGGCAGGACGGAGCCCTGTGGACCATGAAGAACGCTCAAGGCCGCATCGCCCTGATGACCGTGCCCCCGTATGTGGCGACGGCCGCAGATGCCCTGCTTCTCCCACGTGAACTGAAGAGATGAACAGCGCCATTCAGTGGGTCGGGATCTCCGAGACCGATGACTCGGAGATTCCCACCCACCAGAGCTACACACGAGCCTAACCGGCGCCAGTTGCTCTGTCGCTCATATCCGAGGTCGTAACTTGCCTCCGGATGTCCGAACAGAGAGTTCCGTGCTCAGAACGCATGAAGTTACAGACGAGTCCAGCCTCGTCCGAAGGTCCGGCTGTCATATCACAATGCGTAACTGTCTTCCGTTGGTGGCCAGGCAAGTCGCCGTCCGGAGGCCGCCTCCCACTCTGGGGGGGCGGTTCAGTGTGGGAGGCGGCCTCCGGACGGCGACTGACCGGTGCCCAAACGCGTGTAGTTGCACATGAGGTGTCCGACAGAACGGATGAGGAGAGTGGCCACTATGAGTGAACGATGTTTCGCACTTGGTGCGAGTCTGGGAGCCATGATTATGACCGCGACAGTTGGCGCTGAGCAGCTTGATCTGGTCCGAGATGGTCAGCCCCGGGCGGCAATCGTGCTTCCGTCCCAACCGGAAGCCGACGAGCAACTCGCGGCAGAGGAACTGCAGCAGTATGTGGAGACCATATCGGGAGCCCGGATGAGTATCGTGACGGGCGCTGGCGTTGGGGATGCTCTGCCCATCCGCATCGGCCTCGCCTCCGCCCCTGATCTGGCGTCCGTTCTGGGCCGGGAGACAGCCCTTCCTGATGCGTGTGTCGTCGATGTGTCCAAGGCAGGCATCACCCTCGGTGGGTTGTCGCCACAGGGAACGCTGTTTGCTGCGTATGAACTCCTGGAGAAACTCGGCGTGCGCTGGTATCTGCCGGGCGAACTGGGCACGGTCATCCCGAGCCGAAGAACGGTGAGTGTCGAGTTGGGCCGCACGGTTCGGGTTCCATCCTTTGCCAGTCGGCATCTCCAGGCCGTCCCGGCGACGCTGCCATGGTACCGGCACCAACGCCTCGGCGGCCCCGTCTTCCCTTCAAGCCACAACATCCGACTCAAACCGCGAATTGGCGACGGGGACGAGGCCTTGCTGGCCCTGGTCGGCGACAAACGACGCGGTCACCAGCTCTGCATCAGCAATCCGACGCTCCTCGACCGGGCTGTCGCGTATGCCCTCGACTACTTCACCAAGCACCCGGATGCGCCCTGGATCGGGATGGGGCCGGCAGATGGGGCAGGATTCTGTGAATGCCCGGGGTGCCGGGAGTTGGATGGCGGCGAGTGGGATGCGTTCTCGGCCGAGCCGTCGATGACCGATCGCTACATCTGGTTCTTCAACCAGGTCCTGGCTCGCATTCATCCGACCTTTCCCGGCAAGAAAATCGGCTTCTACTGCTACCACACCTACCAGCTCCCGCCACGCAAATGGACGCCCGACCCGCACATCGTTCCCGCCTTTGCACCGATCACGCTCTGCCGCATCCACGGCATGTCCAACCCCGTCTGCCCGGATCGCTCGTTCTACAAAACACTGATGGTGGAGTGGGGAAAAATCCTCCCGGAAACCTATGAGCGAGGCTACTACTTCAATCTGGCCTGTCCGCAGTTCCCATTCAGCAAGATCCACGCGGTTCGTGACGAAACGCGCGTCGCCCATGACGCCGGGGTGAAAGGCTGGCGGGTGGAGTGCATCTCAAGCTGGGCCTGCACAGGCCCGACGCTCTATGTCGCCGCCCGACTCATGTGGGATGTGCATGCCGACGTGGATGCCCTGCTGGCCGAGTTCTATGAGTTGTTCTTTGGTCCCGCAGCCAAGCCGATGGGCGAGTACCTGGAACTGGTGGACCATGCGTTCCGCGATACGGATTGCCATACCGGTGGGAGCTTCTGCATGCCGCAGGTGTTCCCCCCGAAGAGACTTGCCCTGGCCGAGGCCCTGATCCGCAAAGCTGTAACGCTGGCCGGAGAAGCCGCACCGTGGCAGGCACGTGTGGCAATGTTCCGCGACAACCATGAACGGCTGAGTCTCTTCCTGCGCATGCTTGAGGCGGAAAAACGTGCGGACTTCGCGGCAGCAAAGGCCGCACACGATCAGATGGTCGAACTCTCTCAAACGATGGCAGACACGGTCCTCGCCACCGCCGCCCCCGTCAGAGGAAAGCGCAAAGCGACAGCTCCCCTGCTCTACGGAAGAGCCGCAACAGGCTACGTGAAACGCTTCTGGACCCCAACCGTGGAGTCCGGGCACGAACGCACGGCCGAAAGAGGCCAACTCGTGACCGTACTCCCTGACGAATGGGACTTCCAAATCGACCCGAAGGACCTGGGAGAACAGCTCACCTGGCAGCGTGACGGCACCATCGGCGGGAACTGGCGGGCTATCCGGACGCTGAGCGCATCGTGGAGTGATCAGGGACTGCACTACTACAAAGGCCACGCCTGGTATCGCACGACAGTGACCTTGCCGGAATCAACGGCTGGACGTAAACTGTTCCTTTGGTTCGGCGGGGTCGATGAGAAAGCCAAGGTCTGGCTCAACGGTACGCTGCTCGGGACCAGCGCCGATCCGGGCGAGGGCCTGCCGGGAGTCGCAGGTGCATTCAGACCATTCGACATGGATGCTACGGAAGCGGCTCGGCCCGGAGCGGAGAACACGATCGCCGTAAAGATCACGAACCTGCAGCTCAACGAGGTCGGAACAGGCGGAATTGTCGCCCCGGTGATGTTCTGGACCCCACGCTGAGTCGCGTCCCGCGCTGCGCCACGGCGGTCTTCCTGCCGGAACAGAGCCGCGCACAACGTAAGCGGTCTTCGACGGCCCAAACCAATGAGGACTCTATAGGTGAGATTCAACCGACAACCCGTGATCTGGCTCCTCCTCGCCTGCCTCCCCTGCCTGCATGGCCGGGAGTTCCAGGTGCGCCGGATCGGCGAACCAAAGGCCAACCTGTGGGGAACGGATGAGTTCCAGATGAAAGTCACGCCGTTGGGGACGGTTCGGCACATCCGAGTCGGCGATCAGGAACTGGTTTGGCAGGGCATAGCTCTCTACACGTTTCCCTACGCTCCCGGCGGAAAGAAGCCGGTCCGGACAGTCCAGGGGGAAGGCTACGGAAGTCGTGGCCTCTCCGTCGAAGCACCGGACGTGTCCGACCGCGACATCGACGGGACCCACGTCTGGGAGCTCACGCACCTGGTCGCCACAAAGACCGTTCTGGGTGGGCGACCGCTATGCCGAGTCAAGCAGACGCTCCGGGTCACACCGACTGGCGAAATCGGCGTCCTTTACGACTGCGAATGGCTTGAATCGATACGCTGGTCCAGCTTCATGGTTCTCATCATCTTCGACAAGCCCGCGTGCTCGGGGAAATCCTACCTGGCAATGGAGGAAGAAGGGACGACGCACACGGGATTTCTCGACAGCTCCAGTCCGGGCCAAGGCGGCCATCGCATCCGGAACGCTGTCTTCGACCAACTCTCGATTCGACCGGACGTCGGACCACTTCATGTGGTGTGGCCCGAACCGGCCACGTGCGCTCTGCAGTGGTCGCGAGGCATCGAACTGCGGATCGAGCCCCGCGGCTTACCACGCTATGGCCCCATCCCGAAGGGCCACCGGGCCCGTCTGAACTACCGTTTCCTACTACCCGTATCGCAGGAGTAACACCATGCGCCCCACCATGCGTCACGTTTCCGCCGGTCTCGCCTTCATCGGCTTCCTGTCACTTTCCGGAGCCACCTGGTCCGCCACGACCGCAACGTTGCAGGGCAACAAGGAAGCCCCACGCATCGTTCTGGAAAACCAGTTCATCAGATTGACCGTCGAGCCGGCCCTGGGAGGGCACTGCACAGACTTCTTCTACAAACCCACGGGCAAGCGCCTCCTACAGCCGGGAGTGGGGAGACTCCAAGGCGTGCGCGTCTGGAACTACACAGACGGTGACCTGTACAAGCAATGGCAGAAATGCGCATGGGAGCACGAGATCGATCGCCGCGAGGACGGAGTGGCCGTCGTCCTGCGAGCAGCGGGGGATATCAACTTCACCCGTTCAACCACCTTCGAGAAGCGTCTCACGCTGCGTCACGAGGAAGCCATGGTCCGAGTGACCACCACATTCCACGTCGGCGAGGAGCTTATGCAGGGATTCCCGATCGGGCTCTGGTTCGCAAACCAGGCCGGGGTGGTAGGCGAGGAGTGCCGGTACTCCTTCCCGTTGGACACCGGAGTGACCACCCTCGACCTGTCGACGGCAACCGGACAGGAGTGGTTCTACCAACCTGTCCGCGGCTGGATAACGGCTCTGGGCAAGAGCGGCACTGGGTTCAGCCTGAACATGGAATACCGCCGCCTCATGTGTTTCTACATGTGGCCAGGAAAGCAGCCGACCCTGGAGTGGGCGTTCCGCACGGCAGAGGTCGAGAATGGTGAGAGCTTGTCGACGGAGCAACTCATGGTGGCGTTCTCCGGCCTCCAGGACGTGCATGGCAGCGGAGGCGGAATCGTGGCCGGTCTCGACGGCCCGGAAACATGCTCAATCAAAGGCGCCGCCGGCCTCCCTCTCACTGCCCGGATCGCTTCAGGCACAGCCTATGATTGCCAGCTTTCGCTCTCCGTCAAGCAGCTCCCTGATGGGGAAGCCCAGCCCGTCACTACACGCACCCTCAAACTGCGCCCCGGAACGTGCGAGAGTGTCCCCTTCACGCTCAGCCTCCGAGCGGAAGGAACGTACCTGGTGACCGGCCAAGTCACCGTGAAGGGGAAAGAGATCATGGATTTCGTCCGACCACTCAAGGTGGGCGAGACGAAGACGCCGGTGCACGTGGCCGCAAAGGAAGAGCGCCTCGGCCGCAAGTCCGAGCGTTTCGAGGACCGCGTGCCGTTGTCCGGGGGAGGCCCCAAGGACCTGGAACTGTCGATGGCGGTGGAATCGCCGCACACAAAGTGGGCTCGCCCTCGCGCCGGCGGCAAGCTCAACGTCCTGGTCCTCACTTCGTGCATGACCGGACGTGAAGCCGTTGAACTGGGACAGCGGCTCGACATGAACCTGATGTGGGTCACCGCCGGGACGCAGTACGAACTCAACTCCATATCCTGGGTATTCGGGAAGGGCAAGAAGTTCACCTACACAGAACAACGCATGAATGAGAACATTCAGCAGGCTCTGACACAACCCTGCGATGCGATCATCATCGGAGGGTTGCGCGGCGATGTGTTCACGGAAGAGACGGTTAAGCTGTTCCGACAGAAGATAGAGGAAGGCGTGGGGCTGGTCTATGTCGCTCCGAACCGAGGCAGGGACGACCTGTACAGCCTGCTCCCCGTTGAGCTGGAAAAGAGCCTACGGGGCCGCCCCGCCCCCTGGCGCCAGACCACCCCGCACCCCATCACCACCGGTGTTCCTCTCGACGTCCTGCCCCAGACCAAGCATGCCGTCTATCCCGTCAAAGGAGAGGTGCTTGCGCAGGCAGGCTCCTCGCCGCTCCTCGTTGTCCAGGATGGCCCCGGCAAAGGGCGGGTGGCCGTGCTTTCCTACAACACCAGCTGGCAAGGCTCCGGGAGCTACTCCTCCGGGATCACGCCCTGGATCGAGGGGGACAGTTGCCGGTTCGCGTACTGGGAGTACTACTTCTCTCTGCTCGCGAAGGCCCTGGTGTGGACCGCGGATAAAGCGTCTCCGGTCGTCCTCTCCACCGTCAACACCGACTCACCTGATGCCGTCGAGTTTGACTTGGAAAACAGCGGCCCACCGGTTGAGGCCGAGGTCGAGCTCACCGTGTCCGACACGTTTGGCCGCACACTCAGGACTGCGACTCAGACAATCACCGTCACCCGGGGAGCAGCAGGTTTCAGCTTCCCGTTGGGGCAGGACTTGCCTGGCGGCACGCTGCTGGTGGATGCCATCGTACGAGATCCGAAGGGGGGATCCCTCACGTGGGGATCAGCCGTCGTGAAACGCCCACAACCGGTGCTTGTCGAGCAACTCAAGCTGGATAAGCGAACCTACAACGCCAACGAAACGGTGCATGCCGCAGCCCGTCTCGTTCCCACTCAGGACGCCCCTGACCGCGTGGTCCTGCGAGGAGAACTGACCGATCGCCTGGACCGCCTGATTGCCGCAGTCGAAGTCCCTGTCACTCTCGCCGGGACGACCCCGGTTGCCCTGGACCTGCCCGTGGGTTCGCCACTGATTCCGGGAGCCACGGTCCGCCTGTCCGTCCTGGACGGTGACCACGTCCTGAGCGTTGCGGAAATCGATGCCTATACGTTCCCCGAAAACTTCACAACCCGACACTGGAACGACTGGCAAAGCTGCATCTGGGGAAACCCGGGCGGAGCATACCGCCGAGAATACCTGCTGCCTGTCTATGCTAGGGTCTACCGAGACTACGGGGTATCCTCAGTGCTCGCAGCATCCAACTGGCTGAACCATCGCGAATTCGAGTGGCCAGTGCGGGAAGGCTTCAAGATCATGCCGATGAACGTCTCATTCGGGGCGATCAACGTTGGCCACCGTGCCCCGAAAGGGAAGATGTCGTTCAAAGAACAGAAGGTGGAATACCGGAAGACGAAGGACAAGCAGTACCTGATCCGCCCGGTCTGCCTGAACAGCGAGCAGGATCTGGCCCCCCTGGCCGGCAGAATGCATGGAGTCGCTGCCTACGCCGGCTGGCTCAACCCCATTGGGTATAATCTCGGCGATGAGATGAGTACCACGCACTACGTGACGCCTTACGACTACGATTTCCATCCCGAAGCCCTGGCCGCGTTCCGTGACTGGTTGCGCGACCAATACGGCTCTCTAGAGACTCTCAACCGGGAATGGGAAACCACCTTCGCGGCCTGGGACGACGTCCTGCCAATGACTGCACACGAGATCAAGGGCCGCAGCAATGCCGCTCCGTGGGCCGATCACCGGGCATTCATGGATGTGACGTTCGCCCGTTTCTTCAAATGGACACGTGAGCAACTCCGGCAGAAAGACCCCGGGGCCCGAGTAGGGATGTCCGGGAGTCAAGCTGCCGAAGCCTATGGCGGGTATGACTGGTATCAGATGGCCAACACGCTGGACTTCGTGCAGAACTACACGCACAAGAACACGTCCGTCATGCAACGCTCATTCGCGCCCAATCTACGTCGCGCGCCGTGGTACGGGTACTCGAGCCGCAATCCCAACGCTCGCCGGACCCAGTGGTGGCGCCTGCTCAACGGCAATCTCGGTGGCTCCTATTGGTCAGCGACCTTTATGTTCAGACCCGACCTTCTGCCTTCTCCCATGACGGCCGATGTGGCTCCCGTCATCACGGAGATTCAAGGTGGGATCGCCACCCTCCTGCGTCAATGTGAACGCGTTGTCGACATTGGCATTCACTACTCACAGGCAAGCGTCCGGGGAGCGTTCCTGGCCCAATCGGCAATCACCTTCAGCGAGAATCGGGATGGCTGGGTCAAAATGCTCGAGGACAATGGGCTGCAATGCGAGTTCCTGGCCACGCCACAGCTCGAAGCCGGCGAACTGGCGAAGCGCAAGTACAGTGCCTTCATCCTCCCCTACTCCGTCTGCCTCTCAGCCAAAGAAGTCAGTGCCATCCAAGCCTACGCGGAAGCCGGGGGTCTGGTGATAGCGGACGCGAAGACGGGCCTCATGGATGAACGCTGCCGGGTCCTGGCCACACCACGCCTGGGCGACCTGTTCGGCATCACCCGAAAGACACCGGATCACAAGTGTTCGGTCCTCCCGGGGGACGTCCGCTTCAGCGACAGCGCCGCAACTGAAGACCTGAGGGGAGAGTCTCTTGACCTGGGAGTCGCCGAACCCTCCCTTGCCACGCGTGGCGGGACGGCCTCTGCCGCCATGGAGAACATACCGGCAGTCGTGTCCAGGCGAGTCGGCAAAGGACGAACGCTCTTCCTCAACACGTTCCTGGACAGCTACGTCCAGCGCCGCAAACTCGGGCTTGAGAAGCCGATCGCCGGCCTCTTCGAGAGCATCCTCTCGAGCCAGGGGATCACTCCTGCCGTCCGCACAGCCACCAAAGACACGGCCTGGGCACGCCTGTTCACGGCCCGGTTCCGTTCCGGGGGTTCGCGCTACATCGGGACGGTCGCCCGGGGCACCGACAAAACAGCGGAGGAGCGCACAGATATCGACGTGACATTCCCGGTTCAGAACCACGTCTACGACGTCCGCAAACAAGCGTACCTGGGGCACTCCGGGAAGGCTCAGTGCAGTCTCCTTCCCGGAGACGCCGCCCTCTACGCCCTACTCCCTTACCAGGTGACCGGACTCGACCTGGTAGTTCCCGCGCCCCCCGCCCGTGGTCACGAGCTACGCTACGATCTTGCCGTGAAGACAAAGGGCAAGAAAGCTGACACCCATGTTATCGTGGTGGAAGTCCTCGGACCTGATGGCGCACGCCGGGGGCACTATGACGCACAACTGGTCGCCACCGGCGGCAAAGCGGCAGGACGTGTCCCCTTGGCCCTCAATGACACATCCGGCACTTGGACCATACGCGCCACGGACCGAGTCAGCGGCGCCGTCGAAACAACCACGTTTGTTCTTGAATAGGAGAACGACCAATGAATCTGCGCCCGATGATCTGCGGCATGGGAACACCCCTGGTAGCACTCCTCATTGGTTTCTACGCCCAGGGCGGGGACACGTTCGGGGCCAGCCGGCAATCTTACCTGCTTCTCGAAAACGGCCGGGCGCGGTGCCGAATCGTGCAACCCAAGGCCCCCAAGAAGGAGGAAGCCGAGGCGGCGAAGCTGCTCAATGACATGCTTGCCGAGATCGGCGACGTGACACTGGACGTAGTGACGGACGGAGCAGAAAGCGTACCCGGTGTCATCGACATCCACGTCGGACAGACAGACCGGGCCAAGCGCGATGGTGCACTACCGGCAACGCTGGATGCGGATGGCTTCGTAGTCCGCCCAATCGATGAGGGCACACTCGTTCTTCTGGGAGGCCGTTCAGTCAGCACGTATTACGCCGTGACCGAATTCCTTGAGCGCTACGCCGGGATGCTCTGGGTCTGGCCCGGCGAACTCGGGACGGTCGTGCCGAAGGCATCGCGACTCGAAGTGACTGTGCGTGACCAGATCTCCGAGCCTGCATTCGGGGCACGGCGCTTCTCGGGCATGGGCGGGGCCAAAATGCGGAACTACCGCGTCCATCTTACGCAACGCGAAGTGCGCAGCGAGTTTCACCATAACGTCTGGCGAGTCCTCAAAGACAGCACCTGGAAGAAGCACCCTGAGTACTTCTCGAAGCTCAACGGTAAACGCTGGAAACCGACCCCGAACAAGTCGAACTGGCAGGCGTGCACATCAAACCCGGAGGTGGTGGACCTGTTCATCGCAGCGGCGAAGACGCAGTTCAGGAAGCGTCCATGGGTTGTCAGCTTTTCTGTGTCTCAAAACGACGGGGGGGGATTCTGCACCTGCGACAACTGTCTGGCGCTGGATATCCCCGAAGCAACCGGCATCAGCGACCGCTACTTCACGTTCCTGAACGCGGTGGCCGATGGTGTCGCAACAACGCACCCGGGCAAGCGCATCTGCTGCCTCGCATACGGCACGGCCACCCGCGAAGTGCCACGGCGCCTGAAACTCCGCCCAAACACCATGATCTATGCCGTTGTACCAACGCTTACAGACGCGCATGAAGACATCCGAAAATGGTCCAAGGCAGCCCCGAACCTGGGAGTCTACTTCTGGCTGCACGGCAAAGCAGTCCCCAAATTCTACCCACATCGCTTCGCCACCTATCTGCAGTTCCTCCTCGAAAACAATGTGCGAGGCGTCTACGCGGAGGTGTACCAGGAGAAACCGGACCGGATGTCGAGCTTTGCCCTGGACGGTCCACGAGTGTGGATGATGGGCAAGCTGTTGTGGAATCCAACAGCCGACATCGATGCACTCATGACGCACTTCTGCTCACGCTTCTATGGCCAGGCAGCGGCAAAGCCGATGCGGAGGTATTACCAGCAGTGCGAGCTGGCCTGGGAACGACGCGAGAACCCCTATGATTTCGGGCGAGATCACCGCAACTTCGAGCTGGGGAATCTCTACAGCACCGAGGACGTCGACATCATGGAAGCCTGCATCAACGATGCGCTGGAAGTGGCTTCCCCGGGGCCCGAACACCAGCGACTGGAAAAGCTGCAGAAGGCGCTTGCCAAGACCGCGCTCTGGATACGTGAATACGACTTTGGCAACACATTGGCGAAAGTGCCGGTCAACGACACCGCCTCAGCTGACCGCGTGGTCGCTCTGGTCCAGCAGACCGCAGCCCGGTCCGCCGACATGGTCGAGCACGGCCTTTCTCTTTTCGGGACACTGCCCCCGGAGTGTGAGATGGGGATCGATGAAGCGTTCGCACGGATCACGGAAGCCCTTGGAAACAAAGCGACCGAGTACTGGAAAGCGAAGATCTCGACACATCCGGAGATCTTCCCGTTCATCGACACACAACTGCGCCTGATTGCAGGCAACTTGCCCAACCTGATTCTGAACTCGGGATTCGAGAGCCGGGCCGAGAAAGCCGGCGATGTCGATGCCGCCCTGAACTGGGAACCCTTCAACGCCGCCGGCTGGAGCAAGTGGCTCCGGCCCGGCACCCCGGGAAAGGTCGCCATCGGCCGCAAAGCCGGCCGCTCAGGGACACGGGCCGTCGTCGTCGAAGGATGCGTGGCCGCCTGTGCCCTGCAGAAGCGTACCGTCCAGCACGGAGAACGCTACCGGATCAGCTGCTGGGCCAAGACGACCCCTGCCTCAGAAGAGGGTCCGGAAGGTGCGGGTACAGCAGGCAGGCTGGCGATCAAATGGATGGACAGCAAGGGCAAATGGCTGAGCAGGATACCCCCCGTTTTGTCTGGGCTGCCCAGAGGCACGACTGAGTGGCAGAAGCTCTCCTGCCGCCTGACCGTTCCCGAACAGGTTGGACAGCTGGTCATCATGCTAAGCACGAAGAAACAGGCGACCGGCGAGAAGCTTTGGTTCGACGATGTCGTCCTCGAACAGCTGCACGAGCTGCCGCCCAAGTGAGCCAAACGAGCATACTGCAGCACTGTCAGTTCACTGATCCGACGATTTCCGGGATGCGGCGATGCGGAAACGGGCTTCCCCCTCGATGCCCCAACCGGGGAAATACACGAGCCGAACCAGGTCGGGCTTCACGACGAAGCCGGGGTCGCCCTGCGTCAAAATAACGGTCTCCCCGCCCCGCCGTTCCACCCTTTCGATCAAGACGCTCTGCACCAATAAGCCCCCGATGTCGACCACCATCGTGGCCCCGTCCAGGGAGTCGTCATCCGGCAATTCGACATCGGTGCGCACGGCATCAAGAGGATCGCCGGCTTCGCGTCGATACGTTCCTCGCACACGACCGGTTCGGGCATGTCGCCCGCCAACTTCGTAGAGCCACTGCCCACCGGCGCGATGCGAAAAGCCATCTCCGGTAGAAACGATGGTATCCACCCGGCCCGGAAGTGTCACCTTCAGACTCACAGACTCCATGCTGGCGTCAAGCAGCTGGACTCCCTTGACAAGTGGGGCCTTTGAGAAGGGATGATGTACGGCCACAAAGATGCTCTCGCCGCCGCTGTGACGCACACAGAGAAACGGTGCCTTCCCCTTCCGTCGCATGGCCGGTCCCTGGCCGAGAATGACCCGGGTCTGTTGCTGCGGCATCATCCACGTCCGCATTTTGGCGGCACCATCAGCCACAGAGTGCGTGGCACTCCACGGCTTGTCCGTCGTCGTGCATCGAAGGTCACCGATGTACTTGTGGAGCGTCTCGGGCATGGTGCTGTCCAGGGGCAGGGAGAGATCGAGATCATGCGGTTCGGAGAGGCAGCCGTGAATCATGTAGTCATGGACGTTACCGCCTCGGACGCGGAAAATGTCGACGACATACGTTTCCGTCTCATTGAACCTGACCAATGCGATCAGGCGGCGATAGACGCCTCCGTCCTTGGTCTGGGCGTACACGCGGGCTGCATCGGCTTCCACCACCTGAACGTCCGCGAACGTGGCGTTGTGGAGCCTCAGGCGGCCGTCCACCAGATGGTTGCCATGCCCCCGCCACCGGTACTTGCCATCGGGGATTCCGGGCATCGCATCAGTCGGTTGCTGAGATCGCCGGGTCGTGACGCTCTGATTGGCACCGTCTACCACGACCGTCACATGACCAGCGGTGTTGGTATGCCATTCGCGGGTCGACTCCGACCCCTCGATAGGACGGTAACACGTTTCGCTGATGAGCTCCTTGCCCTTGGCGAAGAGCATCAGGTTCAGGGCATCGTAGTGCGCATGCCCGTGAATGCCGCTGAAATGCAGGGTTGCCTGAACCATGTATTGACCAGTCCCGCTCCCAAGGATGCAGTGCCCCATACTTCCCCAGAGGTGTGAACGGGCTCGTGTGATGTCCAGCTTCTCCCACGCGACCTGAGGAAATGAGGTGTCGTGAACACACTGGTAATCGCCATTGGGCTGGTGGATGTCCCGAAGCACAGCGTCAGCGCGCCCCATCGGGCCTTTGAGCATAGCGAACAGATCCAGGTCATCGTGACGCGTGCCATCGGCCCTCGTGTATCCTGGAGGATCAGTGTAGCCCTGGAGGTAGTCAGCGATTACGGTGCGCATTCCCCCGTGGATCTGCTGGTGGTAGGATACGCTTCCCTCATGCCACCAGCCGTCCGCGAAGAACATGCTCTGGTACATGTCCCGTATCCAGCGGATGCAATGATGCACCAGTTCAGGGCGCCCGAGAAGCTGCCCGAACTCGATCAATCCCTTCATTGTCTCCTTGTCCATGTTCCCCATCTCGCGCCCGTACCCAAGCTGGAACTCGACGGCCCAGTTGAGTTCCCCCTCGACCGCCGCCAAGGCTCCCATACGCTGCAGCTCGCCGCTGTCGTGGATCAGGTCATAGGCATAGGCGAGGGGCACAGCCGCCCTGATAGCCATGTAGATCCACCCGCCCCAGACGCCGTTGATGCGGTCCGTACCGACGTAACCAGGCCATGTGCGCGGCAGCATCTTCCGGTCTTCCATGGGGCCGAAGTGAGGGTTCTGAATGGGCCAATCGGGCATGACTTGCGCAAACCGGGTCAACAGCACGGCCGACCTGTGCGCGTAAGCCACATCCCCGGTCAGGCGGTACACCAGGGCCAAGTGATACGCTGCATCGCGGGCCGTGCGGCTGCGAACCGTGTATCCCTCGTCGGCATCCATCAACGCTTGCAGGGCTGTGTCATCCGCTTCGGCGATGTCCCCGAGCATCGCGTGGCAGACGCGCAGAGCGGCCCGACGATACCGCTCCTCCCCCGTCGATTCCCAAAGCCCCATGGCTCCGTACACACGCCCGTAGTGCCGGTAGGGCACCACGGCGCCACCTGCCATCTCGTCGCGATACATCTTCCCGAGCGTCACATCGTCGGCTGCCTCGATTTCAGCCACTCCGGACGGGAAGTAACGCTGCCCGCGAGTGAACCGAAGGACAGGGCGGCTCACCTCGGCACAGTGGAGGGCACCGGTAAGGAAGGGGCAGAGCGTGAGCATGATCACAGACCTGTGCATGGGCCACCTGTTTGGCGGGCTATGGAATCGTTCCAGTGGACGGCCCTGTACCCCGCCGAATGCGAGGGAGTACACAACGGGCACTGCCGCAACCAAGTTACCTCAGGATACCCCTGATGCCCAAGGAATAACGCAAAGAGGCGCGTTGGGCGCTATCTTCCCCAACGTGTGACTCGCGTTCACCAAGAACGCTAACGTTTCCCCAATGCTGCGCTTGCAGGGAGATGAATCATGTGGACTGGTGTGCTGAGTGTTGTTGCCGTTTGCGTGGTCCTGATGGTCGTATTGGCCTGTGTGCGCAAAAAGCCTGTTCTCAACACGTCAATGCCCCCGGGAGCCGCCCTCGGCGTGATCGCCGGGGCTGTGGTTGTAGCCGGGGCGATGCTGTACTGGCTCGTGGTCTGCCCGCCCGGACGCCCCCCGCTTGACGAGGGCGTGACGGAGAGCGGCGAGGGAATGGGCGGTATGGGAATGGGGGGTGGCGGAGGAGGAGGATGGGGCCAGCCGAGCCCGGCCCGGGATCTCAGTCAGCTGGTCCGGAAGATGGCTGAGCTTCAGAAGCAGAACACAGACACGTTCCCAGAGTCACAGCAAGCCGCACTGTTGCCGATGCTGCGCGAACTCCGCGATCAGGAGAAACTGCCCGAGGAGAAAGCCGTAGCAGCGGACGCCGCAATCCAGGCCCTGTTAGCTGAAGAACAGAAGGAAGCCCTGGGCGCCGTTGAACTGCCCCGACGTCGAAGAGGCGGAGGAGGACGCGGGCCGGGCGGGCCGGGGGGAAGGGCCGGAAAGGAGACTGCGGGGGGGCCGCAACCCCCGTCTCAAGAGCCGACGCCGTCCCCAACGGCAGAGGCCAGTTCTTCCCCGGACACGCCCGCCCAGCAGAGCGAAGCTACGCAGCCCGCCCGTGCGCCAGAAGGCATGGGAAGACGCGCCGCATTCCGGGAGCGACTCCTTCAGATCCCCGCAGTGAAGGAAGCCTACGACACCAGAGCTTCCGAAGACCCCGCGTTTGCCGAAGACACGGAGGCGCAACGGGACTTCTTCCGCAGCATCATGCGTGAGATCAGCCCATTCCAACGCGGCAGCACCAAGGAAGCCGTTGAGCTGCTGATCGCCGCCTTCGGGGGCGAGAATCCAGGCGCGACCCCGGACACGGCATCGCCATCACAACCTGTCCCTGGCGCTGCCCCAGCCACCGCCGAAACAGATTAGCCGGTCACGCTCCGGCGTCAGCTGCATCGGGGCGATGTGGTCGGATCAGCCATGGGGCGAGGGCTGGTTGCCGCCAAGATAAGCAGTAAAAACGGCACTCCGCTACGCTACGAGCCTTACTACAAACGCCGCCGCACGGGTGGCACAATCTGTTCGTAGTTAGACCCCGTCCAGCTAGCGATGTAGGCATTGCCGGAGTCGCGTCCGCTCTTATCTTGGCGACGTTCAGGGCGAGGGCTTTTCCTCCGGCGGAAAGACAGCCTTGACGGCGTCGAGGTAAGCATTGCCGGTGCTCTCCTCAGGCATCAGATACCCGCCTTCGGTCCACTCGTTCCAGCAATAGATGGTAATACCGGCAGGATTCTGCGGATCGGCTTCAGCGTGTCGTCGGGCATCCCTCAGTAACTGCTCGAATCGTTCGGGGGTGTTGCCCACAACAACAGACACATAGGGGTACTCCTGCTTGGGAAAAGGCCACGGGACGTCAGGCCGGCAGCGAGGCGTTGGGTCCCATCCCATGGTCACCACCGGAAGATTGGGCAGATCTGTCGGGGACATTGCCGCCCAGTGGTCCCGGTGAACCTGCATGACGCCTTCATACTCCTCGAAGTCGGGAGACCGACCTGGAGAAGCAGCATTGATGTTGTATCGGGCTGTGCTGCGGAAGCCTGCCTCGCGCAGCACGGGGACTTGATCCGGGCGATTCACGATCGCATCCCAGTGCATGGGAGGGAGCCCTGTGGTGGCCAATCGCTCGTCAATCGCCTCGAACAGAGCATGCGTGGCGGACGGGCCACCAAGCTCCTCGACGAAGCGTTCACTTTGGTAGATGCTGAAAAACAGCCCGCCATCCACCTGCCAGTAGTTTGGCTGGTGGAAGTAGTGTTCGATGCAGTAGTCGATGACCCGATTGAGGTCCTTCTCAGAATGGTGTGAACCCAGCCATGTATTCCTCGGCGCGCCGAACTCCGGACAAAACTGATCCACGCGATCGTGGTTGGCCCACATGAGGCAAAACTTGAGGCGATCCCGGTTGCGGGCCTTGAGGAAGCCCTGTTCCAACGCCTCCTCCATATTGCGGACTCCGCTGTACCAATACCAGTCGTACATGAAGACGTCGATACCGTGGTCGGCGGCCAGATCTATCTCACGCTCGACACACCGCGGGTCACTCTCGTCGAAACACCCCCAGGTAGGCTTCAGGGGCTGGTTGTGACCGGGGTAACGGGGAACGGCCGTCTTCATCCCTTCCCACTCCGTCCAGCCCTCGCCCTTCCAGGCACTGCCGTGGTCGTAGCTGTGCCAGTGCGGGTAGTAAACCGCCACCACGTCCGGTCGTTTCGCCTGTTCTGAATCGGCCATCCGTATCCCGTCCCTGTACTGAGTTCATGACAACGTACGACGTACCTGCGAAGCGCCAACTATAGCCCGGAACACGGCCCTTGTGTGGGCGACACTCTCGGCTGGTACGCCGAACGGCCCTCCGGGCGGCATTCTCTTCTACTGATCCGGCCATGAATAGTGTTGCACATCGGGGTGTCAGGTTTCAGTGTTCAGGTGTCAGAATTCTGAGCCTGAAACCAGACACCTGACACCCGAAGCCTGATTTGGCCCAACGCACCATTGAATGTCGCCGGATCAGCAGGCTGGGCGTCCGAGGCAACACAATCCTCCAGCGAAGCGTGAGGGCTGCGCGCATCCACCTCAGAGCCACAAGAAACCCTCTAACAGATCCATCCGCCCCTTGACGCATCGATGATCGTCAATGATACTAACGATCATGAACGATCATTGCTCCACTCACCCGCCTGAGTCGGTCTCTCCCGAAGAGCGACGCCAGGCAATCTGCCTGCTCATCGACAAGGGCGGATCGGTGCGGGTCGATGAACTGGCGGACCGCTGGGATGTTCGGCCGATCACCATCCGCCGTGATCTGGACCTTCTGGCCAACGAAGGCCTGGCCATCAGGGTCCGGGGCGGAGCTCTGCGCAATGAACGCGTCCGCCTGGAACTTGGCTACGACGAGCGCATGCACCAGAACCACGCGGCAAAAGTCGCGATTGCCCAGCGTGCGGCAGAGCTTGTCCGCCCGGGGCAAACCATCATCCTCGACACCGGAACGACCACTCAGTTACTGGCCCGGGAGCTCGCGTCGCGAACGGACATTCAGGTTGTCACCAACTCCATGGTAGTGGCCTTTGAACTTCGCGGCGCACTTGGAGTCAGCGTCATCCTGTTGGGCGGACAGGCACGGAAAGGTGGCGGGGAGCTCATTGGTCCGCTCACGGAACGGATCCTGGGGGACTTCCACGCGGACATCGCATTCCTCGGAGCAGATGCTGTGGATGTCGATGGGGGCTTCTATACCACTGATTTGGGAGTGGCCCGGATCGAAGAACTCATGATACAGACGGCCACGACGGCCGTCGTGCTGGCCGACACAAGCAAACTGAACCGCCGTGCATTCGTCCGCTATGCCTCCTATGACACCATCGATATCTGGATCGCGGGTGGGCCGCTTCCCGCAAACGCCAAACGGGCGTTGAGAGCAAAGCCCATCGAGATCATTCATGTCACGACACCTGCCTCCGGCATCTGACTTTCCCGCAACAGAGGAGTCCACCATGTCCGAAGTACTGCTGCGAAACCTGACAAGCAAACAAGTCGCGGAAGCGACCGAGAAGGGAACAATCCTCCTGATCCCCGTCGGCCAAACCGAGGAACACGGTTCACATTTGGCCATCGGGGCCGACTCGATCATTGCCGAGAACATCGCCGAGGAAGCCGCACGCCGTGTTGCCGGAGAAATCCCCGTGCTGGTCGCGCCGTCCATTCAGTACGGATACTCAAATGAGATTATGCGTGCGTGGCCGGGCACGTTCATCGTCCGTCCTCAGGTCATGATCGACCTTCTGGTGGATGTGTGCTGCTCCGCCATCAGCATGGGCTTCCGTAAGGTCGCGATCGTGAGTGGGCATGGTCATCACGTCGGCATCTGCCGGATCGCCGTTCGCCTGGTTTTTGACAAGGTTGGCGTCAATGTGGTCGTTACCCAGCCACACTCGTTCGGCAAGGACGCGTTCGCCGCGGCCCGCAAGAGCGGCCCCGGAGGCATCTGTCACGCGGGTGAGTATGAGACATCCGTGCTGATGCACCTCGGTCACGATGTCGACCTGAGCGTCGCCGACGACTCGGACCGGCTGCGTTTCGAGTCCAAGTTCGTGTCCTGTGACGGCATCGGGGGCGACAAGGCCGGCTCTGTGTTCTGGAGCACGTGGGGACTGCAGAAGACAGCCAGCGGCGCGTTGGGGGACCCAACCGAGGCGTCGGCCGAGACCGGCAAAGCCGTCACGGAAGCGATCCTGGACGATTACGCGGAGTTCTTCCGGGAATTCTACGCGTTCGAAGGTCCCCTGGAGCCGGGCGAATGAAAGGGCTAGGCGTGAAACGACTACTGATCAAGAACGCTCGAGTCGTGTCCCCCGGGGTCGGCATCTGCCCCGGCGCGCTCCTGATCGAGGACGGCAAAATCGCGAACATCCATCCGCTCTCTTCTGCCGTTGACCTAACGGACGTGGAGACGCTTGACGCTGCCGACAGGCTCCTCACCCCGGGCCTCATCGACATGCACACGCACGGCGTGCGTCATTTTCTCTACGACAACGGACCGGACGATCTTCGTCAAGCCCTGCAATGTGTGCCGGCCTACGGATGCACGTGTACCGTCCCTACGTTGGTGGCCACAGGCTCACCCGACATGCTTGAGCGCATCGGGACCTTGGCGGATGCTCTTCAGGAGACCCCCGGAGCAACGGCACCCGGGCTCCATCTCGAGGGCCCGTTCATGGCCGAAACCGGCGCAGCCTGCAAGCGAATGGCGGGCGACACCGTGCTTCTCGACGAGCTGATCGCGGCGTGTCAGGGGCGCTTAGCCATCATGTCGATCAGCCCTGAGACCGCAAACATCATCCCGGTCATTGAACACCTCAACGAAGCGGGTGTCGTCCCGTTTATGACGCACACGCGGGCCGACGTTGAGCAAACCGAGGCCGCGATCGCGGCGGGGGCGCGCCATGCCACCCATTTCTACGATGTGTTCTACCCGCTTGAGGAAACGGACGAAGGTGTCCGTCCCGTTGCCTGTGTGGAGGCCATTCTGGCGGACCGCGATGTGAGCGTGGATTTCATCTGCGACGGCGTGCACGTCCATCCCGCGGCCATCAGGATGTCCCTGTGGGCAAAAGGGTTCGAACAGATGATGTTGATTACCGACTCCAGCATGGGAGCCGGCCTCCCCGCAGGTGAATACGACACGCCCTGGGGATTCCGCATCACTGTCGTCCCAGGCAAGGGCGCCAGGATAATCGGTCCACATGAACACGCCGGTGCCTTGGCCGGCAGCTCTCTGACGATGAACCAGGGTGTGGCTAACCTGCTGGACTGGCTCGACATCCCGCCCGAGCAGGTATGGGCCATGGCCACCTCAAACCCGGCCAGAGTGCTCGGGCTCCAGACGAAAGGCACAGTCGAGGTCGGAACCGATGCCGACCTGGTGCTTTGGAACGACGATCTGACGCCACGCCGAACCTGGGTCGGCGGTGAATGCGTTTTCCAGGATGAAAGTAACACAGACGAAAGGGTAGATAGATGAGTACGTTCACGTACGCTCCCGCCGAGTTCATCCCGTTCCGCGACATGGAGACGATCGAACGGGTCCGCGCGATTCGTGCCGAAGACATCACCAACCACCCAAATCCCGATTTTCAGATCCGCGTCATGCCTGGGGCCCAGATCGCGTTCACCTGGCTGACCGACATGTTCTACCGTATCAAAACGGCTTCCGATGCCGGCGAAAAAGTCGTCCTGATCACCCCACAACCATGGCCGGAAGGCTACGCACAGCTCGCCTACCTCATCAACAAGTTCCGGGTCAACTGCGAGAAGCTCCACACATTCAACATGGACGAGTACGCCAACGAGCACGGGGACATCGCCCCGGAGACCTGGCCGAAGGGCTTCCTCTACTCGATGAAGACCTTCTTCTATGCCGCGTTGGACGAAGACCTGCGTCCGGATGAAAGTCAGATCCAGGGACTGTGCAACGAGAATATCGAGTGCTATGGGAAGATGCTCGCCGACCACGGCGGAGCCGACTGCTGCTACAGTGGCCCGGGCTGGACGGGACACCTGGCCTTCATCGAGCCCGACTGCCCCGAGTTCGCCGGCGACCTCGAGGAGTGGAAGCAGATGGGCCCACGGATCGCGACCCTCCACCCCCTGACGGTCGCCCAGAACTCACTCCACGGTGCCTTCGGTATGAGTGGCGACCTCGCGGCCGTCCCCCCCAAGGCAGCCACGATAGGCCCCGCCGAGGTGATCGGAGCAAAGCACCGCTTCGACATGCATGCCATCACCGTTGACGGCAGCTTCGCGTCGTGGCAACGCTTCATGACGCGTCTCTGTCTGCACGGACCCGTGACCCCCAAAGTGCCGCAATCCATCCTGCAGACCCTGAGAACGGATGTCTATGTCTCAGACTCGTCCGCCGCCGACATCGAACCCCACTGGGACAAGGGATATTAGAGGCTGAAGGCCGAAGGCTGAACGGAAAAAGGCTGAGAACTGAACGAAGAACGCAGGACCTCTGAACCTAGATAACCACAAGGATCACCCCATGGGAACCTACAACCCCGCTCCCTACAAGCTCGATCTCAACGAGTGGCCCAGCATGTCAGTGCCACCCCCCGGCCCGAAGTCCGAAGCGCTTCACAGCCGGTGCACAAAGCACTTCAAAGGACTCAGTGGCCAGGTGAAGCTCTTCCCCGTCGCCTTCGAGTCAGGCAAGGGATGCACCTTGACCGATGTCGATGGCAACCGCTACATCGACTTCTCCTCAGGCATCTATGTGACGACGCTCGGGCACTGCCATCCGAAAGTGACCGAGGCCGTGCAGAAGTACGCCGGGCAGCTAATGAACTGCCACGATTTCACCACCGAAATCAAGACCCGCCTCATGGAGAAGATGGCCGACGTGCTCCCGGGCGACCTGTCCGGTTTCCAGCTTTATGACTGCGGAACGGCCGCTGTCGAGGCGGGCCTCCGAGTCTGCCGTGCCGCCAGCGGACAGCATGAGTTCGTCTCCTGTTTCTATGACTTCCATGGCAAGACTTACGGCGCCGTCTCAATGGCTCAGATACGCGACTCCGTCTATGGGCCTACGCGAGCTCCCGGCTTCCATATGGTACCGCGACCCGACCCCTATCATCCCCATTGGACCAAGCCCGATGGAACCATCGACACCGACGCCTATATCACGTTCTACGAGGAATACCTGGATCGCGGGACGGCCCATCAGGTCGCCGCATTTGTCCTCGAACCAATCCAGGGCTGGGGCGGATCCGTGATTCCCCCGGACGACTTCTTCCCCAAACTCCGTACGCTCTGCGACAACCACGGAATCCTCCTGATGGCGGACGAGGTGCTCACCGGCATGGGACGCACGGGCAAGTGGCTCTGCATGGAGCACTGGAATACACTCCCCGACGTGGTCACGCTGGGCAAAGGCTTCGGAAATGGCTTCCCGGTCACCGGCGTCTGCGTACGTGAACCCTACATGGAGTCTTTCGAAGCCATCTCGGCATCGAGCAGCTACGGGGGGAACCCGATGGCGAGTGCGGCCGCCCTCGCATCAATTGAAGTCATTGAGGAAGAGGGGCTCCTGGAGCACGCCGAGGAACTCGAAACGCTCTTCACGGCCCGGATGGAAGCTTGGAAGGAGCGCTACCCAATCGTCGGGGATGTCCGGTGCAAAGGATGCCTCATGGGCGTGGAGCTGGTCAAGGACAAGGCCACGAAGGAGCCCTTTGACGAGGCAGGGAAACGAGTGTACCAAACCGCGTTCCGCAATGGCCTCGCCTGGATCCCGGCAGGGCACATCCTGCGAATGAGCCCGCCGATCGTGATGGATGTGGACACGGCCGACAAGTGCATGGATATCATTGAAGAAGCCATCGCGGAAGCGCAGTCTGAGCTCGGAGAGTAGCCCCAAAGGAACGGTCTCATGCCACACCAACGTCCTCTCCTGGGTCTGTGCCCAATCGGCAAATTCGTCTTCAGCAACGAGGATGCCGTTCGGTTCAAGACGCTCCTGCAGCAGAAGCTCACGTGCTGGGGGATCCCATTCGTGGACCTGGAGGGGGTGTTGGAGGACGGGTTGGTAAAGGACCAATCCCATGTCGATCACGTCGTGAAGCACTTCCGCGACGCCGGGGTGGACTGCCTGTTCACCCCGCACTGCAACTTCGGCACCGAAGGAGCCGTCGGCATGATCGGGCACAAGCTCGGAGTGCCGGTGCTGCTGTGGGGGCCGCGAGACGAGGCCCCGCTCGCGGATGGGAGCCGACTGCGCGATTCCCTGTGCGGCATGTTCGCGTCAAGCAAAGTCCTGCGCAAACTCAAAGTCCCGTTTACCTACATCGAGAACTGCCGGATCGATGATCCTGCCCTTGCCCAGGGCATCGACACATTCATCCGGGCAACGCATGTCGCGGATGCCTTGCGCAGCGGTATACGTATCGGCCATATTGGGCAGCGAATCGACTTCTTCTGGACCACGATCATCAATGAAAGTGAACTTCTGGACCGGTTCAACGTCGAAGTCCTGCCCCTGGATATGGTCGATTTCATCAACGGGGTGCGCAGCCGAGCGCAAGACAACGCGGGAGCTTACCGTGACGAGCTTTCCCGCCTCCGGGAGACGATCATCATCGAGGGGTTCGAGGACGAGGACGCCATGCTGAACGTCCTTGCGGCTCGGGACCAGATGCTGATGTTGGCCGAGGAGAATGCTCTGGACGGGTTGGCCGTGCAGGAATTCACCTCTCTGGTTGACGCTCTCGGAGGCTATTGCTGCTACTCGGAAAGCTGTGTCGGAAACAGCGTCCCCATCGGCTTCGAATCCGACATCCACGGTGCCATCAGCAACGTCCTGCTCGCGCGAGCCGCTCTTGGGACGACGCCCCCTTACCTCGCAGACCTGACCATCCGCCACCCGGACAATGACAATGGAATCCTCCTCTGGCACTGCGGAGCCCCAACTGACCTCTGCCATCCGGATGACACGATCCGCATTGGCCGACACTGGATCCTGCCCAGCCCGCTCTCCGGCATGACCCACTTCAAGATGAAGGACGGCCCGATCACCGCCGCCCGTTTCGATGGAGAACACGGCGACTACCTGCTGGCCGTGGGCGAAGGGAAAGCGATCGAGGGCCCAGAGACCCTGAACAACTACCTGTGGATGGAAGTCAACAACTGGCCCCATTGGGAGAAGACGTTCATGCAGGGACCGTTCATTCACCACACCGGGATGATCCATGGCCGCTTGGCACATGTGCTCCGAGAAGCCTGCAAGTACATCCCCGGACTCACATTCCTGGACCTGGATGCGTAGACATTCCATCGCCGAATGTCCATATTCGACACAACCAGCGAACCGCCCACACACATATCAATCAGGGCCAGATCAAAAGAGTACACGCCACCATGAAAACCTACCGAATCGGGATTATCGGTTGCGGCTTGATGGGACGCGAAATCGCCAGTGCAGCCGCTCGCTGGTGTCACCTGACGGACATTGACGTCCGCCCGGAGATCACGGCAATCTGCGACACGAACGCCGAGCTTTTCGGCTGGTACCAGGGGAACTTCCCAACCATCAAGCTCGCGACAACCAGCTACCGAGAACTGCTCGCCAGCCCCGACGTTGATGTCGTCTATTGCGCTGTCCCGCACAGCCTCCACCAGGAGTTTTACTGCGCCACCATCGAGGCCGGGAAGCACCTGCTCGGGGAGAAGCCCTTCGGTATCGACAAGGCAGCAAATGACGCCATCAACGCCTGCATCCAGGCCCACCCCGATGTCTTCGTGCGCTGCACCTCCCAGTTCCCCTTTTTCCCGGTCATGCAACGCCTTGCCCAAATGATAGAGGAAGGTACGTACGGGACGATCATTGAGGTAGAAAGTGGCTTCCTGCACTCCAGTGACCTTAATCCCAACAAGGCGCTCAACTGGAAACGCATGATCGAGATAAACGGCGAATACGGCTGTATGGGGGATCTCGGCATGCATGCATGCCACGTGACCCTGCGAGCCGGCTGGCGCCCCAGAAACGTCCGGGCAGTCCTCTCCAACATCATGACTCAACGGCCCGACAAGACCGGAACAATGGTGCCCTGCAAGACGTGGGACAACGCAACGCTCCTCATGGAAACCGAAGCCCCCGCCTCCGGGGACGTCTTCCCCTGGACCATGAAAACACAGCGCATTGCCCCGGGCGAGACAAACACGTGGTACATGCGCATTCTGGGCACAAGAGGCGCTGCACGCTTCTCTACCAAGAACCCTCGACGCCTCGAACTCCTCGAGTACGATGGAACGAATCAGGCCTGGCAACAGATCGACATGGGCTACGAGTCCGCCTTCAACGCCATCACCGGCGGCATTTTCGAGTTCGGTTTCTCCGACGCCCTCCAGCAGATGGTAGCAGGATACCTTTACGAGCTGGCCCACGGCTCCCCGCTGTGCCCCACTGCCGCTTGTGCTACTCCTGAACAGGCAGCGTTGACTCACCGCATGTTTACGGCGGCACTGGAATCCCAACGGGATGCCAGCACGGTCGCCCTGTAATAACGCCCGGAGTCCACTGAGCCGCTGGGGGCATGCCCCCAGTTTCTCGGGAAGACGGTCGCGGCATGGCAGCCCCTCCCAGCTACGTTACGGGAGCACACAATGTGGGAGGCGGTGCCACCCGGCGACTCTTTGGCCACCCGGGAATCAGAGAAACTCAAACGCGTTGGGCGCGCCCCCAACGCCCTAAGGAACTGCAATTGTCCAGTCCCACAGAAAAACGTACCTGCCCGGAGCTTCTCGCCCCTGCGGGATCGGTCGAGGCTGCTCTCGCCGCCTTTGACGCTGGAGCTGACGCGGTGTACATCGGGCTCCCTCGGTTCAACGCGCGGGAACGAGGGAAGAACTGCACTCTCGAACAAATTGCGGGACTCATCGGCCTGGCCCGTCGAACCGGGCGCAAAGTCTACATCACTCTGAACACACTGATCAAGGAAGATGAACTCCCAAGCATAGCCGACATCCTGGCAAAACTCGCGGTCCTGGGACCACACGCACTCATCGTCCAGGACTTGGGCATCGTCCGCATGGTCCGCAGACACTTCCCGACACTGCCTCTGCACGCCTCGACCCAGATGGGCGTCCATAACAGCGCAGGAGCGGCGCTGCTGGCAGAACAGGGCATCAGACGGGTGATCCTGCAGCGACAAGTCACGTTTGATGAGCTTCGCCTGATCACGGCACGTTCTCCAATTGAGGTAGAGGTGTTTGTCCACGGGGCGCTGTGCTGTTCGCTTTCGGGGCAATGCCTGTTCTCGTCCTGGCTGGGCGGCTGGAGCGGCAACCGAGGCAAATGCAAACAGCCATGCCGACGCCGTTTTTTTGCCGATGAAGGGAACGGCTTCTTCTTCTCACTCAAGGACCTCTGCCTGATCGACCGGCTGGATGAACTGGTGGACATGGGCGTCGCCTGCCTCAAGATCGAGGGCCGTCTCCGGGATGTCGACTACGTGCGTCGAACCGTCTCCGCCTACCGGAAAATGCTCGATGCTTCCGCGGACGACCGAGGCAAGATGCTGGGCGAGGCCAAGAACCTTCTGGCCGGAGCACTGGGGCGGAAGTGGTCGGCCGGGTTCAGCTCAAAGAAATCGCTTGAGGATGTCGTCCAACACGACAGCCTCGGGAGCTCCGGCCTGCTGATCGGCCGGGTTACCCGTACAGCTCGAGCAGGCTTCAATGTGAGGACATCGCGTCCCCTGGCCTGCGGAGACCGCATCCGAGTCCAACCGGCTTCCGGTGAGGAAGGTCCTGCCTTTACGGTTTCTCAGCTGAGTCGCGGAAGACGCCCAGTGACCTCATTTCGAGCCAACCAGGAGGGCTTCGTCCACTGCGACAAGGCGGTCCCCGCCGATGGCTATGTCTTCAAAGTCGGGGTTGAGCCCCCGGACATGTCTTCCCGGATCGCGGAGCTGCCGACATTCCGGGGAACGGTCAGTCTCGATGTCCGGATCGCCGACGGGCAGATCGAGGTCAACATGCCGGCACTCGAACACGCCCCGTGGTCCCAGCCCTTTCTTTCGGAAGCGGCGGAACGACGGCCTGTCGAATCGGAGACGGTGGCCGCCGAGTTCGCCCGAACGGCAGATCCAGCCTGGGCCGTCGGGACGGTGACCGCAGACGTGGAGCCGGGACGTTTCTTCCCCCGCAGTCAACTCAAGCAAGCGCGCCGGGATTACTGGGCTTGGTTCGGGGCCAACGGCCGGGGGATCCTACTGCGGAGCAGAGCTGAGGATGCCAAGGCCAACTGCCTCAGCGAGTTCGAGGCGCACAGCAGGCAATCGGGGAAATCCCCTTCCCACACCATACGAACGGCGCAGGGAACGCCCCGCCCACCCGCTCCTCAACTGGTCTCCCGATCGATTGACTCAGACTTGGGTGACGCAGACGAGATGATCCTCCCCAAGTTCTGTCCGGAGACTGGCCTTGAGGATCTTCAGGTGCGAATACAGCGGGCGGTGAACTCCGGCGTCAGACGCGTTCGGGTCACATCTCTGTACGGTCTCCATCTCCTCCGGAACCTGAGGGATCTGACCATCACGGCGGCCTTCCCACTCCCCGCCGCTAACAGCCAGGCCGTGGACCAGCTAGTCGACCTGGGAGCAACCGCGTGTACGATCTGGATCGAGTTGGAAAAGGAGGCAATTCAGGCGCTCGTCAGCAAGAGACCGGAGCATGTGGAGATCTTCACACACGGACGGATCCCCATCCTGGTGACTCGCGCCAAACTGCCCGTCGAGGGAGAGATACGGGACGCCAGAGGCATCCGTTTTACCGTCCGCAAACAAGGCGAACTGACCGAGATATTTCCCCTCCTGACCATGGAAATTCCTGATTTTGAGGATATATCAACATTTATGGATCTCTCCCTGGTGTCGTCCGATGACTCCGAAACATCGACCTTCAACTTCGAACACCAACTCATCTAGTCCGAACGCTCGCTCGGCGATGTGAGCATTCACTGGAAAGAGAGGCGAGACCTTCCCGCCCGCAAAGCGGGAACCGGATGTGCAGCACACTGGTGCCGCGAGCCATGGGAACGCGCCGATGAACAAAGCTAAGCCGACTCCGGTCTTGATCGTGGAGGCCTCAGGGACCTCATGCGCCCTCCCCTTGGAACAGCTGCGGAAGCGCGGGGATGAGTACACCGTTGCCCAAGTCGGCACGCTCGCCGCTGCCAAGCCGTTGCTGGGGACCTACGCCGATGGCGTGGTGTTCATCGATGGCGTCCTGCCGGACGGTAACGCCACAGACCTGCTCAGTGACGATGCAGCCGTCGGCACCGCCCCCGTTATTCTGATGGCCCCGGACGATAGTCTGAGCGCGGCCATCGCCGGGATTAAGGCCGGTGCTACGGACTGTCTCGTCAAGGCAGACATCAGCCCCGACGGTGTGCTCAAAGTCATCGAGAAGAGCCTGCGAGAACGGGCAAACATGGCTGAGCAGAAAGCGGTCGAAGAGCAGTTCCGGCAGACAACAAAGATGCAGGCAATCGGTGAACTCGCAGGTGGCATCGCTCACGATTTCAACAACCTCTTGGGCGGCATCCTGGGCGAAGCGAACATGCTGACCTTCGAGTACCCCCCCGACAGTGCTGCTCATAAAGCTGCCAAGAGCATCGAGCTGGCCGCAACCCGTGGCGCCGACCTGACGCGTCAGCTGATGGGCTTTGCGCGGCGCGGGAAATACCGGGTAGAGCCCGTCAGTCTGCACGCAACCATCCAGGAAGTCGTTTCCCTGCTCGGACGGACAATCCCTAAGAGCATCCGCATCACGCTTGACCTCGGAGCCGACCACGCAACCGTCCAAGGCGACCCGAGCCAGATGGAACAAGTCATGCTCAACCTCGCCATAAATGCGAGAGACGCCATGCCCAAAGGGGGTGTCCTCACCTTCAGAACGGATGTCACTGACCTCGACGAGAAGCAGTGCCAAGCCCACCCCGGAAGCTCCCCCGGGCAATACCTCGAAATCATGGTTGAGGACAACGGGCACGGAATGGAACGCGAGACGCTCAGTCGGGTCTTTGAGCCATTCTTCACCACCAAGGAACCTGGCAGCGGAACGGGAATGGGACTGGCGACCGTCTACGGAATCGTCAAGAACCACGGTGGCTTCGTCCTTGTTGACAGCGAGCCGGAGGAAGGCACGACCTTCAGCATCCTCCTGCCCCTCTCCCAAGACGCTGCCGAGGAGAAGCAGGAGAAGACGGAGGAGCCGCGTCAGGTCCGCCAGGCCGGCCGCGTGCTTCTTGTCGACGATGAGGAAATGCTCCGTAACGTGGTTTCACGGATGCTGGCCAAGCTCAAGTATCAGGTCGTGACCGCCAGCAACGGGAAAGAAGCTGTCGACTACTATGCCAAGAGCGGGGATGACGTCGATCTGGTCATTCTTGACATGATGATGCCGGTGATGGACGGGCGGGACTGCTTCCGTGGGCTGAAAGAGATGGACCCGGATGTCAAGGTGCTCCTCTCCACGGGGTCAGCATTCGAAGGGCAGTCCCAGGCACTGATGGGAGAAGGCGTCCTTGGATTCGTTCAGAAGCCTTACCGAATGAATGAGCTGGCCGACAAGATCAAGGAAATCCTGGAGCCCTGAACGCTTCCCGTAGGAGCTCGTCCCGCTTCCTCGCTGCGCAAGAGCATGGCCCTGTGCTCACCGCCCCGTTCGCTCTGCGGAAGACGTTGTCCGCTCGACAGCGGGCAGCGTGCCCCGCCGCCTCAAGAGAAGGGAAATCGATATGGATATGCTCCTGAATCCCGCCGAGGTCCGCGTACTTGCGTGCCTTGTCGAGAAGCAGATCACGACCCCCGACTACTACCCGCTCACACTCAACTCGCTGCGGACCGCGTGCAATCAGAAATCCAACCGTAATCCTGTGGTCGCTTACGACGACAAGACCGTCGTACGGGCAGTGGATGACCTGCGCGACAAGAAGCTCGTGTGGATGATAACATCCGCCGGCAGCCGCACCCCCAAGTACGAGCACCGCTTCACGGAAGCGCTCGACCTTACCCCGGCTCAGGTAGCTGTGCTCTGCGTTCTCATGCTCCGAGGTCCGCAGACAGGAGGGGAAATCCGCGGCCGCAGCGGGCGCCTTTTCGAGTTCGAGTCGATTTCGGCCGTCGAAGAGACGCTTGAGGAACTCGTGGAGCACGCAGGGGGGGCGTTCGTCACGAAGCTTCCGCGTCAGACCGGGCGCAAGGAACACCGGTTTGCGCAGTTGCTTTCCGGCGAGCCGGAAATTGAGGAAGATGACGCCATTCCGGCCATCGAGGAAGCCCGGTTGCAGGTCCAGAGCGAGAATGAACGCTACGATGAGCTGAAAGCGACCGTCGAAGAGCTGGAACAACAGCTTGAGGCCCTGCAGGCGGAATTTGACACCTTCAAGCAGCAGTTCGAGTAGACGGCCAGTGGTGGCCGCCGCCCCTAAAACGCCACCCTCAGGGTCACGATCTGCCAGGGACGAACCACGAACCGAGCAGTCTTGCCATTGACTCGTACGGGCTCTGCCCCCGTTAGGGGCTCTCCCATGAAGTCGGTGATCATGGCACTCACGACACCATGGCCAAAAACGAGTTTGGCCTTGGTCTCTCTCCCCGTTGACTCGTAGACCCTCACCTCCCACACATTCCGGGAAGCCTGACGTGCGGCCGACAAGACGATCGTGTCCGGGGTCACCACGACGGCACTCCACTCTTCCACGTCGCTGCCGCCCCCCTGCCCAGGCTGTCGTGTCACAGGCCCCACTTCTGCCGCCAGGGGATTGTGGACCTCCAGCGCGTCTCTGGAAGTCCCGGCCCGTTCCCAGGAGCCATCGTGCGGAACCAATGCCATCGTGAACCGGTGGCGGCCGAGCCCGAGCATGTGAGGAGTACCTGCCCCGCGATGCGTTGCATCCGTGGAACGCTGGCGGAGTAGAGAGAATGCCAAGGTCCGTGTATCCGGGTCGAAATCATAGCCGGTGAACGCGCCGTGGGGAGCAGCAAATGTGACCCCGCGATCCGCATCGGAGTAGTCAACCCAGCGTGACGCATAGAACGAGTTCGGGTAGCCCTGAACGAAGAACTCCCCGCGAAACACCTCACTGCCGAAATCTCCGCGCGGCTCGGCACCAAACGGGATGCCCGCCACCATCCGCCCCCCAAAGTCAAAGGGGACGATAACCTGGAACACGCCATCCTGCCGTTCCGTCGCGTCAATCTCTACGTCGAGCTCAATCCTGCGGACGCCTCGGACAAGTCTGACGACACGCCGGATGGTGGCCCCCCGTAGCGACGCAACGCTGGCAATCTCCTCAACAAGAGTCCCGCGTCGTGTCAGTACGGTCTCAGTGTCTAACTCCCAGCTCAACGGTGCCCCTAGCGGACCGTTGAGAATCCACCCACGCTCAGGGGCTGAAGCCGATCGGAACACGACGCAACCAGCCTCCTCTCGGAACAACGATTCGGTAGCCTCAGAGGCCTTGCCAATCTGCGGTCGCAGCCGTATGCCCCCCCGTTCCCCAACGCGGACCTCCCAGAACTCGTTGGCAATCACCCCGCTCCCACTGCGCCAGGCAGGGGCACCAGAGCTCAGTGCTGTGAGCTCGGGGGTCTGTAAAGTTGAACGCCTTGTTTTGGTTTGGTTTCAAACGTCGAGGGGACCGGAGAGCAGCTCAAGCCTGATTGGTCTTACTGAGGTGATCTCGGCGT
>Ga0209042_1000725_pt1 | contig 30868 bp, 34 predicted proteins | sample SaaInlV_200m_DNA_6_FD_184649 | JGI IMG/M metagenome (GOLD analysis project Ga0209042, IMG submission 184649) | Marine microbial communities from expanding oxygen minimum zones in the Saanich Inlet - SI037_S2LV_200m_DNA (SPAdes) (version 2) | ecosystem: Environmental > Aquatic > Marine >...
CAGCTACCACCCTTGCGACTTACTAACAGGCTTCACCAACTCGCCTGTAAGAGACTTTCACTCTCTGGAAATATTTAATGCCTACCCAAATTGAATATCAATTTTTATTTTCAAAAAATAATTTGTATTTTTCAAATTTTTCTTGAACATCAAGGTGGGTGTCCGCATACGCTTATGCTGGGCACACACATAATTTAAAACTCAATTGAGCGGAAGTATCCATACATTATAGCTTCAAAAAAAATGCGAAAAAAATATCAACTTTTTCGCATTTTTTTTTGGCTCAACTGAGCCTTAAATCCTATGATGTTAAACAAAACCCAGACCAGCTAATTCGGTAAAAATTCCATAAAATCATCTTTATTAATTTCTTAAAATGTAAAGATAGAAAAAAATGAACTTACAGCAAAAGCATTGTAATAAATTTTAGACAAAAAAAAGAACTTTTAATTGCTATTAATTAAGAAATTCATTTTATTGGAAAGCAAATCGGGAATTCCACCTTTCTACAAAATCCCCAAATTAATAAAATTACATATAGGGAAAGACATAGTCAGTAAGCAGGTTGGCTTGGGTTTAGTTCAATCGCGATTTTTCATTGGGACTGAATCAGGCTCAGCAGTTTCTCGCAGTTTTTATATTCTTAGGTGCTGTAAGGCATTTTTTTCCTGTTCATCATTCTATAAATCTCTTTCAATTCTTCTTTTCTGTTTTTGTCAAGTCCATGCCATCTAATTCCTTGTATTGCTCCTTCAAGTGCATAAAGCATATTTAGTGGTTTTAAGAAAACGTCAAATACTGCGTTACTCTTGCTTTTGAATCAGTCATTTACAAAAGTAAACTCCTTATTTTCAAAAGCTTCAAAAGCCTTGTCTTTGACGCTTTCTTAATAACCACTCAAAAATTGATAGTTTTCTTAGAGGCACTATTTAAACAAGCACCACTATTTTCAATGCTTGCAATTTTGATTATTGCATTCTCACTTCCTAATTGTTTTAAGTCTTGCTCATTTTCTACCCCTATCAAACTCAATTTGTCTGCAAGAGTTTTTCCAATATTGGGTAAATTAGTCAGATTTTCCATTACTATTTTTTTCGCTGGCATTTAATTAAAAAACATTCTAACGGTGGCTCATTTTCAATATGTTTAATTGGTTCATCAATTTCTTCAAATGATATTAAACCAAAATCAAAGAACTCCTGTTTTATTGATTTTTCATCGTAAAAGAATACTTTTAACCCATTCTGAATTTTAAACCTGTCTTTGCTTAGTTTTTCCCCTTCACCAAACAGATTTGATTTTTTTGAAACTACAACAAAAAACATATAACCGTCAGGCGATAACTGGTTATAGCAATTCAGTATAAAAATTTTTCTTTCATATTTATTTAGCAAATGGATTAATGAATAGCAGAAGATGCCTTCATATTTCTTTTTATCAAATGGCATTTCAGTAACAGAACCACAATATATTTGAATGTCCTTTGAAACATATTTTTGAGCTAATTCTATAGCTGATTTTGAAATTTCTATGCCAGTTACATTGATACCATTATCGCAGAACACTTTTGCATTTCTTCCATAGCCAAAACCCGGTATTAAAATGTCAGAAACATTGTGTTCAAGAAAGAAATCTTTAATAAGAATAGCTGAATTAGCAGGCTCTTGCCCCCATATCATTTTTTCACTCTTAAATATTTCTTCCCAAAATTCACTCATATTAAATTAATTTTCATCAAAACTTTCCAGAACCAAAAGCAAATATTTTAATGCAGCTTTCATTCCTATATAAATCAATTGCTAAGTTTTATTGTCTAAACCTTCGTCTGCAATCAATGATTGAATAAAGCCAGCATAAGCTTTTTGAATATCAGGGGCTTCATCAACAAATTTTTGTAATAGATTATTATTAATCTTCTTAACTTTTATTTAATTTCTTAATTTTTCAAGAGTTGTTGGATTGTAATTAACTTTTGAAATAGTATTTGTAAAAAATATAGCATCAAATGATTTCTTTGGAATACAAGTCATTTCAAAACCTTGAGCACGAATTACTTTGTCTGTATTTAGCCATTTTTCAACAATCTTATTTTCTGAATTTCCTTTTAAATTGAGTATGAAGTAGTCCGTTTTTAATTTTGCTAATGTTCCGTCTATAGTATATGGTTCTGCAGGCTCAAAAGTTAAGTTTTGTTCTTGAAACTCACCTTGATTAAATGAAGCACCAATAGAAACCATATTATCACCAAATTTTTGATTTAAGATATCTCCCATTCCTTTTATTTCATTTTCAGGCATCACAGACATAGTAAACTCTGATTTGCCAATATGAACATTATGAGCCCAAAGGATAATTTTTTTATTTCTCTCTTTTATCCAGAAAGTAATATTAGCCATTGCATTCTCTCGAATTAAACCCATTTTTAATCTATCAGTCTCTGAAAACATCTTATTTGCTTCGTTGGCTGAATATGAAAGTTTTAAAATCCATTCATATTCGTTTTCTGATGACTTAGCAATATAATTTTCTTTGTCTTGCTTTATATGCTTAAATAACCCATTGTAATTTTTTCCAAGAATTTGTTTTTCATCTTCAGGCAATTCTGAAAAGCGTTGCTGTGTTGTTTGCCATTGATTGTCTTCAATTATTCTACGACCAAAATTTTTGTTTTTAATTTGTTCGAAATATGGCTCATCTATTTTCTTAATGTATTCAAATATTTGTTCAAGACCATTGTTTGGTGCAACAATATCAATTCCGTAGAAATTCACTTTATTGCCAATTTCCTGACCTTTGTTATGTTCATATAACCAAATCAATATATTTTTCATTTCCTGTGTATCCCACAAAAACCAGCCTGGCATATTCGACATTAATTCATCAATATTCCCATTTCCATTTAGAATATAGTCGTTAATTTTATTTGAGTAAGGTAAACTTGCCTCTAATACAAAGCTTGTAAAATTCATTTCCTCGACGAGATACTTTATAAAACGATGTTTCAATTGAAATTGCTCATGTATATCGTGGCGACTTTCTCCAAGGCAAACAACTTCTGCATTTCCAACAATTTGGTTTAATATATGCAAATCGTCTTGCTTTTGCGTTAGTTCTAATGTCTCTATTTTCTGTGAGTTTTTTAAGGCCCATTCCGAAAATTTGTCATCCATTTCTTGTGAAGATGAATTATTGCAACTTGCTGTTACTAATAAAATCAAGAATATTATTGAAAATCGTATCATTATAATTTCTTTTTATGAGGTTTTAAATTTCAATATTTTTCCAAGCAGGGAATTTTTTCAAACTTTCTTTTGCCATTTTCTCGGCTTGCTCTTCTCCAAAATCATTGGTTTTAATGATTAAGCTTTTGAAATCAGTCACTTTTTCAAGGTATGATTTTAGATTTCCATGATTATCCGTGCAATGTTTACAATATTTGTTTTCTGGCTTTTCACATCCAAAATCTTCAATGCTCTTCATTGGCATTCCGCAACTTTCACAAATTTTTGATACCATAATTTATTTTTTTAAAAATTAGTAAACTTAATAATAACAAATATGAGAAAAAAAGTTGTTTAAAAAATTTGGAGTGTTCGTTTCTTTGTTACATCATATGCCATACAGAAATTAATAGTTATTATACTTTCTGTCAAACTATCTTTTTCTTTTATAATGATTCTGAACAATATCACCCAAAAATACCTTAGATTCAACATGTTTGAATTCTAATTTATCAGGCAATTCGGAAAAAAGTGTAGCTCCTCCACCTAACAAAATTGGGATAGTAGTAATAATAAGTTCATCAATATGGTCTTCTTTCAGAAAACTCTGAATTGTGCTACCTCCGTCAATATAAAGTCTATCGTATCCTCTTTGATTTAATTTTTTTACGACATTGATTATAGAACCTTTTACTAATCCTACTTCATTTTCGTAGTTTGCAGGAATTATTTCCAAACTTCTGCTCAACACAAAAACAGGCTTGCTATATGGCCAGTCAATATCAAAATTACAAACTGCTTCAAATGTTTTGCGTCCCATAACAATGGCATCGATACCTTTCATAAATAGTTCGTATCCCATATCAATTTCATCAGGATTTGAGATAGAATTTAACCAATCTAATCCGCCATTTTTGTCAGAAATATAGCCATCTAAACTTTTTGCAATAAATACTGAGTTTTTTTTAATCATATTCTCTTTTATCTTTCAAACATTATCACACATTTATGAAGTTTTAGATATTCATGAATTATTCAGTTTAATAATTAAGCCTTCAAATCTCTCTTTTTCAATATAAAAACTATACCAAACAAATAAACTGCAAACCAGCCAAAACTTATAATCAATGCTTTTATCGAAACATTATCATTAATTTCGCTAAAAATATAGCGTCCGAATGGGATATCTATCAGATTGTTCATCGATTTTATGGGGAAATATTGAACTATTGTGGGCATTATACCATTGCGAAAATATGGTGCATTTTCGAAAATTGCAACTACTATCGGCTCAAACATTAAGCTGTAGAGAAAAAGAGCAACTATCACAAATCCAGACTTTTTTATGATTAATGATAATAAAAATGCCATGGTGCAAAACAAAATTATTTGATAAAAATACACTGCAATAAATTCAAGTTCGTCGAAGACAAATTTTATTCCCCAAACATGCGAATAAATTGCTCCATCAATAATTCCAAGTAAAAACAAAAATGCAGTACTTAATAGTGCAAGACAAACAATAAGCATCATTTTGCTTGCGATATACTCATATTTACTAATTCCATCAATTATGTTTTGGCGTAAGGTGTTGTAAGTAATATCATTATTTATTGAAATTATCACGATAAATACCAATAATATTATTCCGAATGAAGCAAGGTAAGTAATATTTTGCCATATATCCGGGAAATCGTAAATAGGCAATATCGTAGGATCTATTCCTTTAAAATCTACTCCCTCTTTTTTTAGCCATTCTAAGAAAAAGCCTCCTCCTGCTGCAATCACTACCAAAGCCAAAAGGTACATGCCCAATAAAATCCAAAAAACCTTATAGTTTCGTAACTTCAGCCATTCTAATTTTAGTGTTCTAATCATTCTCTTTTAAGATTTTAAGAAATTCTTGTTCGAGCGAATTTGTATGTGTAACCAATTTTTGCAGAACTACACCATTTTTAAAGCAGAAAGAATTTACATCTGCAACCTTAAAATTTTCCTTTAGGCTGCAAAAAAGACTATTTGTATTTTTTTGAATATCTTCCATACCTTCGAAGGAATTCAGAATTTCTGACAATTCTTGAAGATTTTCGCTACTCACTTCTATTCTATTAATTTCGTTCAAAGTGTCTTCAACTTTTCCTTCATGTAGCTTCATACCTTTACGTAACACACAGAAATGTGTACAGACTTTTTGTACCTCATCTAATAAATGGCTTGCCATAATTATAGTTTTCCCCTGTGTTGCAATTTCTTTAATCAGGCTACGAACTTCGGCAATTCCTTCAGGATCGAGGCCATTTGTAGGTTCGTCGAGAATTAGTACAGGCGGGTTTGATAATAATGCAGCTCCGATTGACAGTCTTTGTTTCATTCCAAGGCTGTATGTTTTATATTTATCGTGTTGGCGTTCGTGCAAACCAACTGTCTTTAGAACTGAATCAATTCCGGCCTTGCTACACTGTTTTATATGTGCAACAATTTTCAGATTTTGAACAGCCGTTAGGTATGGATAAAAACTTGGAGTTTCAAGAATTGCACCAATTTTTTTCCGAGCTTCAACATTTGGCACATCAGAAAACCATTTAAAACTTCCTTCGCTCGGTGCAATCACGTCAAGTATCATTCCAAGGGTTGTGGTTTTGCCACTTCCGTTTGGGCCTAAAATTCCATAAACCTGGCCTTGCAAAACTGTAAGGTCGAGCTTGTTAAGTGCTTGAATTTTTCCGTACTTCTTTGAAAGTTGATGTGTTTCAAGAATTTTATTTGGCATAGGGCGAAATTATTGAGTAAACATTAAACATTTCTCCCTGACTGATACTTTGCACAAGTGTTGGAATTTTTTGAAAGCCAATTTTGCCAATTATGTAAAAAGCAAATATTTCTTCCTTATTCCTAAAAACACCAACAAATTCGCTCTGCTGGTCTTCTTTTCCGTAGATATAAAAATTGGTGTCGCCGCCTTGCATAATTGCATATTCCTCAAAAGCATTTTTTTGGTACTTTGCAATCATTTGCAGATATGATTTTTCAGCTATAGAAGCAGAATCGAGAGTGTATATTAAGATTTTTTTGATATTCTCAACCATATCGTAGTAGTCCTTGTTTTTTGCCAAATTGAGCATTCGCAAAGTGCTTGGATAAAAGCAATAATCCTTTCTGCTGCTCGAATCGGCATAAGATTTTATTATGTCTTCCTGAGCAAACAGAGGCTGGAATAATCCTGTTAAAAGGATAAATATCAATAATTTACTTTTTTTCAACGCTGTCAATTTTCGTTAAATTTTCCAAACCATGAATTTTCATAGTTCTGGCAATTTTAGAAATATTTTTCAAATCAATTTCGCCAAATAAACTCAATAGCACGAAATTCTTTTTTCCGCCGACTACCATAATTAATTCCTCAATTATTCCATTTTCCTCTTTTATAGAAAATTTCATATTCTCTTTGGCATCTTCAACTGTCATTAATTCTTCGTAGCCATTTTTGTCGATATCTGTGCAAGCTTGCTTATAAAGTTTTTCGGCATCACCAACGCTATCCGAAGCAATTATTTTCAAACCTTTGATTTTACTTATTGCCTCTAAAAAATCTTTTTCGGCTTCACCGTCTGACTCAAGTTCTGTAAATAAAGAGAACATTTTGCTATTTACTGAAACTTTTGTAAAATTTTCGTTTTCGGCATATTCGCTAAAATACTTAGCAATAAGGCTACTTTGTGTCATTCCTGCCATTGAAAATAGCACTAATCCAATAATCAATAATTTAGTTTTCATAATAATGATTTTTTAATTGTTAATTGTTAATTGTTAATTGTTAATTGTTAATTGTTAATTGTTAATTTTTCTCTGATATTAATTTTTGAGCTTCGCTGAATTTTTCCAAATTATCTGCAATAACCTCAGCTTTATTCATTTTTGTTGAAATTGTGAGAAGTGCCTGACGTGTTATTTTGTAGGCTTGCTGAGGGTCTTCAATTGCAAATTTGTCCTGTGTTTTCGATATTTGCAATAAAAATACTCCACTAATTATCCCAATAGAAATAGCCGCAGCCATAAGCCATTTAGGGAAAGATACTCTCTTGCCGGGCTGTTTAAAAACATAAGGCGATTTTTGCGTTGCTTTTTGTTGCAAATATTCAAAATACATTGCCTCATTAGCTTGCGATTTTTCTTTTGAAAAGTAATCTTTCAGGATTTTTTCTTCGGCTACAGAACTTAAGCCAGCCCAATATTTTTCTTTCAATTCATTAATTTGCGATTCCATATTGTTCAATTTTTTGCATTTCTAATCTAATTTTTGCTCTTGTTCGGTGCAAAGAAACTTTCACTTCACTCAAACTAAGACCTAAAATTTCGGCAATATCCTGATATGCCATTTCCTCGACTTCACGCAAGTGAAAAATTTCTTGTTGTTTTTCCGAAAGCGATTTAATTATTTTATTCAGCCAGTGTTTATAGTCATTTTCCAGCAATTCAGAGTCGGCACTTCTTGAGTCTGTCTTCGACAATTCTTTTTCGCCAACCAAAGAAAATCTATTCATTTTCACCCAATCGTAGCACTGATTTCGTGCAATTCGCATTGCCCACGATTCAGGACTATGAATTTCAGCCAACTTTTTCCGATTGTTCCAAATCTTCAATAAACAATCTTGTACAACATCGGCTGCCGTTTCACTGTCTTTTAGTATCGAAAAAGCGTATCTATACATCTTTTCAGAAACAGGCATTATATATTTTTCAAACTTTTCTTTCGACATTTCAAAAGGGAGACGATGGCTGTATATAAAAGTTACAGAACTATAATTTTTAATTTACATTTTTTCAAATTCATGCTTTGATTCAATAAAAATGCTGTATAAAAACTAAAGTTTTTCAAACAAATATCTTCGGGTAATGTATCGAACCGGATACCAGGCTGCCATAAAACCAATCGCAACTACGGTAATGAAAGTATATGTAAAATCCTGAAAAATTATCTTTACCGGATAAGCATGAGTTATCATCGATTCTCCGCTGTAGAGTTCTATCAGCCCAAATTTTATTTGAATATAACAAATTACTCCGCCAAGAAATAGTCCAAAAATTGCACCCAGAATTGAAATTAACCAACCTTCCAATAGAAAAATCCTCTTTATGGTTTTAAGGTTTGCACCCAGATTTCGCAAGGTTGCGATGTCGTGCTTTTTGTCAATCACCAACATTGTGAGCGAACCAACAACATTAAAGGAAGCTATGAGTAGAATAAATGTAAGAATGACAAATGCCATCAATTTTTCCGATTTTATGGTTTTATAGATTAGTTCTTGCTGTTGGTATCTGTTTTTTACGACAAATTTATCACCAAGAATTTCTTCAATTCTTTTTTGTAACAAATCTTTATCAATTCCAGATTCAATTTTCAATTCAATTCCGGTAATTTCATTTTTGTAATCGTATAAATTTTCGGCAAATTCGATTGGTACAACAATATATTTTGAATCTATTTCTTGCTGAATAGAAAATATTCCTGACGGAAAAATATATGATTTTTTTGTGGCATCGTTCAAATTCAATCGAGGAGTTTTAGACCTTTTTGGCACATAAACAACTATTGGATTTGTAAAACTAAGACCTAATGAAAGTTTTCGAGCAATTCCGTATCCAACTACCGCAAGACTGTTTTCTCCATGTTTAAGCAGAAATTTTCCGTCAATCATCATACTATCTATCCCGGTCATTTCAGAAAACTGATTTCCTACTCCTTTTATGCTTGCAAATTCTTCCTTGTCGCCATATTTCAAAAGTGCATTTCCTTCAATAATTTCTGAAAAATGGACAATACCCTCCATTTTTTTTATCTTTTCAAAAACTGCATTCTCGCTATCGAAGGTTTTTCCTTCGGCAATTGTTATTTTTAAATCTGGATCGAAAGCAGAAAACATTGACTTAATGAGGTCTTCTAAGCCATTAAAAACCGAAAGTATTACAATCAAGGAAATAGTGGTAATGCTTATTCCAGCAACAGAAACTGCAGAAATAATATTGATAATATTAGTTGATTTCTTGGAAATTAAATATCGTTTTGCAATATATAAAGGGAAATACATTTAATAATTATGAAATTATATATGTTATTGGTTTTGAAAAGTGGCTACCATAAGCCGAAACTTGCTACTTACAAACTGAAACAAATAATTCTAATCTAATAAATCCTCAATTCTCTGAGCATAATCCTGACTATCATCGTGAAAAAATGCAATTTCCGGAACTTTTCTCAATTGAAAACGAATTCGCTGTGCAAGAAAGTGACGAATTGAACGAGAATTTTCATTGAGATAGGGCAGCAATTCTTCGCTTTTTGAAGATGGAAAAATGCTTACATATACTTTTGCGTACGAAAAGTCAGGACTTATGCGAATTATTGTTACAGTAATCATGCCTCCGGATGTAAACGATTTGCCTTCTTTCAAAAAGATTTCGCCAATTTCTTTTTGCAGGAGCCTTGCTATTTTATTCTGTCGAATCGAATCCATTATATTTATTGTTTTAATATATTTTTTTGTGCAAAGATACCAAATTCTTTTTATCGGTATTGAATAGCAAAATATCACATTCTGCAATTATTATTGAGCTCTATTTTAGTGAATGAGCGGTTTTATCAAAAAAACCAAAAAAAATATTTTATATGTGAATAAATCATAATCTATTTATTGATTAATTGATACTTTTGCAATTAGTAAAATTAGTAATCTAAAAATTAAATATTGACAAGATGAATATTCAAGCAAACTTAAAGAAAGTAGTTGATGCTCACAGTAATGTGTTTTCAAATATTCCGAGAGAAGAAATAATTCAAGCAGTAGTTGATAATAGAGAAGCGATTGTTTCGGAATCGGGTGTTTTAGCAACATGGACACCTAAAGAATCGACTGGAAGAAGCCCAAAGGATACGGTTTTAGTAAAACGTATTTCGAGCGAAAAAAATGTTGATTGGAATTCTCCTAACAACATAGCTATTTCTGAAGAAACCTTTGATTTAGCTTTTAATGAAGCCTTGGAATATCTTAAAGAAAAAGAGAAGATTTATACCACAGATAGAGTAATTGGTGCAGATTCATCATATGCTTTGCCTGTAAAAGTAGTTACAGATTTTGCTCTTACAGCACTTTTTTCAGATAATATGTTCAGACCTGTTCCTGAAGATATTTCTAAGAGTATCTTTCACGAAGATGGATTCACGCTTCTTGCATTGCCATATTCAAAACTTGATTCGTCGAAATATGTTGGCAGACTAAGAGAAATGCCAAATGGAAGTACTAGCAATATGATTGTTGCAGTTGATATGGATAGAAAAATAGGATTAGTTGTAGGATCGGCTTACATGGGAAGCTGCAAAAAAATGCTTTTTACCGTAATGAACTATCTTCTTCCGTTGAACGGCATTTTGCCTTTGCATTGCTCGGCAAATGAGGGCGAAAATGGAGATTCTGCTTTATTGCTCGGACTATCGGGAACAGGGAAAACAACTTTATCGGCAGATGCAAGCAGAGCTTTATTGGGCGACGATGAGCATGGCTGGAATAATAATGGTATTGCTAATTTTGAAAACGGTTGTTATGCAAAAATGATTGACATTGACCCCGAAAAAGAACCAGACATTTACGATGCAGTAATGCACAAAGATGATTTCTTGAAACACGGAGCAATTGTAGAAAATGCAATGATGTATCCAGACGGTGAATTCGATTATTTCGACGATAGATATACTCCAAATTCAAGAGCTTCATATCTTCTTTCATACTTAAAAAATATTAAAGAATCTTCAACAGCAGGACATCCAAAAACAATTTTATTTCTTACTGCTGATGCTTACGGAGTTTTACCTCCAGTATCTAAACTAAATGCCGACCAAGCTATGCTATGGTTTTTGATGGGATATACAAGTAAACTTGCCGGTACCGAAACCGGAGTAACTGAACCTCAAGCTACTTTCTCGCGATTTTTCGGACAACCATTTATGCCACTAAACCCTGATGTTTATGCAAAAATGTTAGGAGAAAAAATGGAAGAACACAAAACAAATGTTTATCTGATTAACACCGGATGGAGCGGCGGTGCCTACGGAGTTGGCAAAAGAATGGATATTAAACTTACAAGAAAAATGGTGAATGCTGCATTATCCGGCGATTTAGAAAACGTTGAGTATGAAATTGACGATTTATTCCATGTTAATGTACCCAAAACCTGCCCTGGTGTTCCGTCAGAAATTCTAACTGCTAAAAATACCTGGGAAGATAAAGCCGCTTACGGTAAAGTTTCCGAAAAACTTGCCCAAAAATTTGCTGCTGCTTTCGATAAAAATTATGGAGATAAAAATATTGATAAAAATATTATTAAACAGTGTCCTGGAAAATAGGGGCTATTTGATGGCATTAAAAAAACCTGTAAGAAAAAATCTTACAGGTTTTTTTTGTGGCATAAATACAAAAAAATAGAACAATCTATTTTTGGTATTATTTCCATAATTAAAAATATTATCCTCTACGCTGCCTGGTTTTTTTGTCGCGAATTTGTTTCAAAAGCTCCAATTTAAACTTATCTTCTGCCTGATAAAATTTAATTAGCTTTTTAATTGGTAATGTTTGTTTATATTTTTCATGAAATTCAAGTTTTATGTCAATAAATTCTTTTTCGAAAGTTATCATTTGGTCAGAAATAGTTTCTAATTCTTGATCGCTCATATCTCCACTTTTTTCATGGAGTTTCATATGTAACTCAACTTTTTTCTTGCGTAACAATTCTGTAGCTTTTTGTTGTTGATTGTAAATTGGCCAAAATTTCTGAGCCTCATCAATCGACAAATCTAAAAAATCGGTTAGAAATGCAATTCTTTGTGCTCTCATTTTCTCCATTTTTTCAGGCGACAAGGGCTTTTCATATTGTGCATTCGATATTTGAGCGAAAGCAATAAATGCAAATATTATTATTAAAAAGGTGCTTTTGATTTTCATATTGCTAATATTTAGATTTTATTTTTTAATACTATTTTGGTTTTCAAAATTATAATTCGTTGTATAAAATATCATAGTCAATCCCATTTTCAATTAGATAGTTTATTAAATCGGCATTGTCAAATTCTTCATTTTCAGCATCTTCATATAGAGCATACAACATTAAATCTTCATCAATATCATTTGTTTGAAGTTCGATAATTTCTGTTATATCTTCAGAAATTAATTGCATATCGCTATTATTTTCAAAGAAAATATTATAGCCTACGAATGAAAATACAATTATAAATATTGAAGCAAATGCCAAGGAAATCTGAGGTTTAAATTCAGAAAATAATCTATTGAAAAGAGGTAATTTTTTGTCCTCTGAGATTCTTAATTGAATTTTCATAGGAAATTCATCAAAATAATTTGATGGTACTTTGAAAGAAATATTTCCTTTATTTTCAAATTTATCTTTTATGTCTGATGTTTTTTCCATTATTTCTATACTTGATATTAAGACATGATAACGAAATTTTGGTTTAATCTGTTTCCAAAAATTTTTCTATTTTTTTTACTGCATGATGATAAGATGCTTTTAGAGCTCCAACTGTAGTATCTAAAATTTCTGACATATCATTGTATTTCATTTCATCAAAATATTTCATATTAAATACTATTCTTTGTTTTTGCGGAAGCCGGAGAATGGCTTTTTGCAACTTTTTTTGAGCTTCATTTCCATCAAAATACGAGTCGCTTTCAAGCAAGTTTTGCATTCCTTTTTCTACATCTACAATTGGGAGCAGGAATTTTCTTCTTTTTTGTTTTATCAACGACAATGCTTCATTGGTTGCTATTCTGTACATCCAGGTATATAATTTCGAATCTGCTCGAAATTTTTCAAGTCCAACCCATATTTTCATAAAGGTTTCTTGAAGAGTGTCATTTGTATCTTCGTGGCTGACAAGTATTTTTCTAATATGCCAATAAAGTCGCTCCTGATATTGCCGAACAATCAAATTGAAAGCAAAACTTTTTGAATCTTCATTTCTGAAAAGTTTTAAAAGCTCACTATCGCTGTATTCGGTTCGAGAAGACACAAATTGAGTTATGAATTATTAATCTAAATTATTTGATATTAGAAATAAATTATGAAAAAAGGTTTAATTGAAAATAAACTTTATTTCCTTCAACTTTCAAGCAATCTATTTTCTGGAAAGTACTTTTTCGGCAGCTTCAACAATATTTTGAGCTTCTAAACCATATTTCTTGAGCAAATCGTTTGGTGTTCCACTTTCACCGAATTTGTCGTCCACAGCCACAAACTCTACAGGAAGTGGACAATTTCCGCAAAGAAATTGTGCGATACTATCGCCAAGTCCGCCATTCATCAAATGCTCTTCGGCAACTACAACTGCTTTGGTTTTTTTAACAGATTCTAAAATCGCATGTGTGTCTAAAGGTTTTATGGTATGAATATTTATTATTTCGGCAGATATTCCTTTTTTGTTTAATTCTTCGTATGCTTCGATAGCTTTCCATAAAAGATGTCCTGTGGCAAAAATGCTAACATCTGAACCCTCCAACATTTTTACTGCTTTTCCAATTTCAAATTTTTGATTTTCATCGGTAAAATTCGGGACACCTGGTCTTCCAAATCGAAGATATACCGGACCTTCGAGATCTGCAATTGCAATAGTTGCAGCTTTTGTTTGATTAAAATCGGCAGGATTTATCACTGTCATATTTGGCAACATTTTCATCAAGCCAATATCTTCAAGAGTTTGATGAGTAGCTCCATCTTCGCCAAGTGTAAGCCCGGCATGAGAGGCACAAATTTTCACATTCTTGTTCGAATATGCTATCGACTGTCGAATTTGATCGTAAACTCTGCCGGTAGAGAAATTTGCAAAAGTCCCTGTAAAAGGAATTTTCCCTCCAATAGTCATTCCGGCAGCAATACCCATCATGTTTGCTTCGGCTATTCCAATTTGGAAAAATCTATCGGGAAAACTTTCTGCAAATTTATTCATCTTTAAAGAGCCGGTCAAGTCGGCACAAAGAGCAACAATATTTTTATTAGATTTTCCGAGTTCGTGCAAAGCTTCGCCAAATCCGTCTCGTGTCGATTTTTTTTCAGTAAATGAATATTTTTTCATAATGTCTTAAGGTATCAATTTTCAGAATTTCAATAACTTATAAAATAAATTATCAATATCTATTTATTATACTTTTCGTAATTTTCAATGAACTCTTCGATTTTTTCTACATCAATTCTTTTTGCAATAATTTTTTTACTCTTGTCGAGCAAATAGATTACTGGTGTACTATAAATATCATAATTATTTCTGAAATTAGACCAACCATATGGATCATAAGCATTTATCCAATCAGTTATTGCATTTTTTTCAATAAATTCTACCCATTCATCTTTTTCTTTTACTTGAGTAAAAATTGCAATCACTTCTACACTTTTATTTGCATCAAAAAGTCGCGAATATACTTCGTGAAGTTTAGGAATGAGTTTCTTGCAATGACCGCAGCCCGGTTCCCAAAATGCAATAATTGTATATTTAGTATCAATTCCGTGAAGTGTAACTACTTTATTATCGTATGTAATAAGTTTCATATCTGAAGCAATTTTTCCAATTATGTTTGGAGAAATCTTCTCAACTCGTTCTCGAATTTTTGCAAGATGCGTTGAGTCCGCCCAAAAAGCCTCGCCAGACAAATAGTATGATTCTCCAACAAACACAAGAACTTCGTCCATTCCCATAATTTTCGAGGAGCTGTAGTGAACTAACAAATAGTTTACAGCATACTTAAACATCTCATCGTTTACTCTTGTTTTATCTATGAACTCTTTGGTTTCTCTAATAAGTGTATCGGGTGCTTGAATAATAATTTTTTTGAAGAAATGTCCCATTTTCGATTCGAACAATGGAGTTCTAAGAAGCCTGTCGTCGCTAAAATCTATGTGATCGAAATAATGATTTTTATTGTATAAATATTGCCACATTTGTTTTACTGAATCTTTGTTTTCGTAGAATTCGGGGATTTCAAATTCGGGAATTTCTGGCGAACGCATTGCATTAATTACATTTCCAAAAAGAGTTCCTTTATTTTCTGCGGAAATTCTTTTCCAATTATCTTTAACCTCTTTGTCCATTTTTTTCATTTCCTCACGAAGTCTTTTTACTTCTGCTTCATTTTCTTTCGAGGCTTCCAGTTTTTTATTTAGCTCGCTCATTTGAGTTTGCTTTTTTCCCATAAAAGCCTGATAATCATTAAATTTTTGATTTTGAACAGAGCCTGTAATTTTCATATTCTTAACATAATCAGCAGTATCGGTTTCAATATAGAAAACTTGGTCTTCAGGCATTAATATCTCAAAATATGTCATCCATGGTAAGATTATTAAATAAATTCCTCCATCTAATTTTTCTTTACCTTCAAAAATTCCAAAACCGTTTTCATCTACCCTAATAGTATCTTTCACAAACTTTTTGTCGGCAAAATGATGACCAAGCAAAAGTGTAGTATCTTTTATTCCATTAATTTTGACACTAATTTTGTAGCCTTGCGAAAAGGTATTGAAACCTAAAAAGCACATTAAAACAATTACTGTTATTGAAAAGAGAATTTTTTTCATCATACAAAATTTTATTTTTCAATTTATAAATCAATTTTTCAATATATATTACCTTTGTAAAAGCTACAAAAGTATAAATTGTGAGAATATATTCTGTTAAAAAAAGTTAAGAGAATATGTGATTGTTTAATAAATCGAAATTGTAAAAGTCTGTTTTTGTTGTATTTACGAAATATTGTTCGCTATGCTTTCTATTCTTATTCCTTCATATAATTTCGAAATAAGCAAACTGATTGCCGATTTGAACAAACAAGCTACTGAGCTTCAAATCAAATTTGAAATTGTAGTAATTGATGATGCATCAAATTCATACTTTCGAAGTAAAAATTCAAATATCAGAAAACACGATTCTGTGAAATATTTTGAATTAAGTGAAAATATTGGCAGATCGAAAATTCGAAACAAACTTGCTGAAATGGCAAATTACCAAAATCTGCTATTTATGGATTGCGACTCGCAAGTAGTAGATAATAAATATATTAGCAATTATTTGCCATACTGCAACAAGGAAAATTTGGTTTGTGGAGGTCGAACATATACAGAAAATCCACCTGTAGAAAAGAGCCTTTATCTGCGATGGTTGTATGGCGTGAAACGTGAATGCTCTAATGCAGAAATTCGCAATCAATATCCAAATAAATCATTTATGACTAATAATTTCTTGATTTCAAAAAAAATATTTTCAGAATTAAAATTCGATGAAAATATTTCGGGATATGGCCATGAAGATACTCTTTTTGGGATTGAATTGAAGCAAAAAGGCATAGCAATCAAGCATATAGACAATCCTTTAATTCATGTTGGGCTTGAATCTGCAGAGGAGTTTCTATCGAAAACTCAACAAGGAATTTCCAATTTGAAGAAAATCCTCGAAAACTATCCTCAAAGAAGCGACCTGATTGACAGTGTAAAAATTTTGAAGTACTACAATTTTTTAGAAAAAACAAGAGCAAAATTTATGATCAAAGTTTTGTATTTAGTCTTCAGAAAAAGAGTAGAAAAAAACCTACATGGAAATACTCCAAATTTAAAACTCTTTGACTTTTATAAATTAGCTAATCTTTGTTTAATCTGATGTCTTCAAATTTCGTTGTCACTCAAATTTTTCAAAACACTCTATTATAGAAAAGAACTCGAATGTCTTGAACTGTGGATTTTTGGAGATCGCCATATTAAATACTTATTCTTTCTTGTCGTTATCATAAAAAGTAGCGAGTTTTTGAAGTTTTTCTTGAATATCTGCTCTGTGAGGCATTCTACTTATTGATGGTTTTTTAAAAAATTGTTCAAAAGCATTTTCCACTTCATCAACAGATAATTGTATTGTCATTGAAATTTCATCGTAAACGAACTGCTTCATACCCTTTAGATCAGGTTCTTTTAAAAGTAAGGAAATTACAATTTTTCCAGTTTCTAATATAGCATTATTAATTTCATACGATTTGAAGCCCTCCTTATATAGAATTGGGACTAAAATGTTTCGCAAATAATTAAGTAGAATCAATCTATCATGATTTCGGACTGAAGCAGTAAGTAATTGATAGAAAACACTTACATCCCAGTTCAAAGTATTAATATTAACATTTTGATATCTTGAGAATTCGTTTTTTCTTTTTGTGTCCAATAAAATCTCTTTGATTTTGGCATTTATTTCATCTTTTAATTTTACCATTACTTCATAAATAATATAATTAGACCTTTGAGAAGTTCGTAATAAAGCTCTTGTATTTTTCGAGTGAAATAAATATGGATTACTTTTCAATGTTTCGGTAATGTAAAGCATTCTGCGTAATATTTGAAATCGTGGTGTAGGATCCCAGTTAAGTACTTTTCTGGTATAAGAAGAATCAACGTCAAGTTTTTTATCAATATATTTTATCATCCAAAATCTTTCAAATGGTCTGCTGCCAAATAATCGACCAAGAAGATCGAATAAAATTATTCCGAAAGAAGCAATCAGTTTAGGTGTCATTATTGGCTTGATTCTATTTCCAAAATAATAGCGAGTAGAGAATTCAAAAAGTTCCTTATGAGAGATTGCGGTATCAGGACTTGCAATATATACATCATACCGGAGTAGTCTTTCACTTTTAGAAAAAATTGTTAATAACATTCGACTAAGACAACTCGAATGAATATATGGTATTGCAGACAAACCTTTGCCACCTAACATTCTCGAATTCCATTTTTTTGAAAACCAAGTCATTAAGAAAATATATAAGGGGCCATATTCGCACCAATCTGTAAAAACTGCTGCAAAGCGTACAACAGAACAAGGAAAATATTCTGAGAATTCTTTCACAATTTTTTCTCCTTCCATTTTACTTCTTGCATAATGATAATTGGCGTCAAGAGGACTTTTTTCATTTAATATTTTACTCCTGTTCGTAAATTCATGTGCAGCAACAGAACTAGCAAAAATAAACCGTTTAATATTTAACTTTTTCGAATATTCCAAAATATATCGTGTTCCATTAATATTTGTTCTTACATATTCTATATTATTAGTATTTGTAAAATCATAATAGCCGGCTAAATGAAGCACAAAATCTATCTTGTCTTTAATGTTCAGATTTAATATTTGATAAAGATTATTTTCGTTACCGATATCTACTTGTATCCACTTAATATTTGGATGCTCTTCTATTTGGACTTCCATTTGAGAGCGTCGTGCAATTGCATATATTTTGAATTTTCCCTTAGTATTTTCCAGAAAACTTTTTCCTACAATCCCAGAGGCTCCGGTTACGATTATATTTGGCAAATCACCTTTCATTTTTCTGGATTTCGGTATTTATTTGAACGATAAGCAAATATTAATGCAATAGCCATTGCTCCATCTCCTATTCCGGAAAGGAGTATTAATAAAATTGAATCAACAAATAGAAAATAAATCATGAGAAATGTTGTAGCACATAATTTGATTATAATTGAAAAAATAATTAAGCTTTCATATTTTTTATATTCAAGTACTGGAAGCAAGTAACAAATACTCATAATAACGTGAAATACACCGCCCTGAACCTGAAAAAATCTCTCATTTACAAATTGAAATCCAAGGTATTCAATTAAATTGCCAGAGAAAAAAATCAGACCAATTCCAACTATAAATGAATGAATTGATATAAGAGATAAAATAATTGACAAACAATACTGGCTGTCATTCTTTATTTTCTTAATAAAACTCATACTTGTTATTAATTATGCAAATCAAAAATTAATCAAGTTACGAAAATAATATTACATACTAAATAATTTTGGAAGATAAAACAAAAAGCTCCAAACTTTAATTTAGAGCTTTTTGTTATATATTTGAAATACAACTAATTATACTATAAAACATTCGATACTTAATAGACTAAGCAATCCTCAAATCAACAATCCTTCCTCACGCAAAGTCTCAACTAAAGAAACAATGGTTTTAGCACGATTCATTGTATAAAAATGTAATCCTGAAACTCCATTTTTCAAGAGTTCTCGGCATTGTTTCAGGGCAAACTGTAGCCCAAATTCGCTTACAGCACTTTTGTCGTCGGGAGGTAGAGCTGCTAATCCATCGCGGATTTCTTTAGTTATTGTTATACCACAAACTTTTGCCAAATTATTCATCAACTTTTCAGAATAAATTGGCATAATTCCCGGAACAATTGGTACGATAATTCCGGCAGCTCTGGCTCTTTTCAGAAAATCGAAAAAGTATTGATTATCGTAAAAATACTGAGCGACAATATATTCGGCACCATTTTTAACTTTAAGCTTCAAATATTCAATATCTTTTTCTAAACTTTCGGCTTCGAGATGCCCCTCAGGATAAGCTCCGACACCAAGACAAAAGTCATAGTTTTTTTTGATAAATGGAACCATGTCGGAGGCATGAGTAAAAGCTTCCAGATTTGGCACATAATTTTTATCCCAAGTAGGTGCATCGCCACGGATAACAAAAACAGTTTCAACGCCAAGTGCTTGAAACTTGTCTAAAACTTCTGTCATTTTCGAAGGACTGATACCAACCCCGGCAATATATGAAACTACATCGAATCCAAATTGATTTTTTAACTTGTCAGCCAATTGAATAGAACCTTCGCTGGTTGAGCCACCAGCTCCGAATGTAACTGTTACGAAATTGGGGTTTAAAACTTTAAGTTTTGTTAGAGCTTTATCGAGATTTGCAGCAGCTTTTTCGTCTTTTGCTCTTGAGAATTCAAATGAAATTATAGGCTTATTTTCTTCATGATTTAGGATATTGGCAACTCTCATAGTCTTTCTTGTTAATTAATTATATAAAATTTACTAAAAATTATAGTACGGTCAATTCAATAGTTTTGTTTGCTTCAATAAAAAAAAAGTTGCGATGATAAGAATTCCACATATCATCGCAACTTTATTAGCTGAATTAAAAAATCAAAATTTCCTTTAAAAATTAAAAATTGATTTTTCCTGAAAAATTAATAATCAATGCCGAACGATCATCGCCATCTTTAATGGCTGTAGTAATTTGTTCTAATTCGAGAGCAACTGAGTACTCTTTTGTAATTGGAAATATTATATCGCCATAAATGACTGTATTTGATTCTATTGCCCCAATTGCAAGATCGTCTGTTTGATTTTGATCCATACCAAATCCAACAACTACCTGAAAATGCTTATGAATTTTTGAACTGGCATTAAACCATAAACCGAGACTTTTTCTATCATCTCCTTCAGCACCATTTCCGGCTATATTAAAAAGATTTGCATTATTCAAGTTTGTACCCATATTTACTTCTCCTTTCAACGAAAAATATTTGTGTATAGGAAGTGTAATATCAGCTCCAAATCCACTGGCACTAAAATCATAATTTGTAGAATCCGGTATTGGACTAAAATTGGCATTCATAAAATAAACACCAACAACATATTTCTTATTGATTTTAGCGGAAATCCTTCCTTGTAGCATTGGACTTGCAGCCTTATTGTCTATTCCTAATCCTGCACCTTCTTTGCTTCCTTCTCCAACCGAAAGTTGAATCATTGGTACAATATTATCCATTGGTAGTTTATAGCTCAATTGAATTTGTGCACGGCGAAATCCTCTGTTTCCGGCATACCACATATTTCCATTTGTATTATTAGTTGATGCATTTACAGGTGAATATAAATCCCATTGCTGTCCGATACGCATTTCAAAATTTCCCTTTGCAACACTTGCAAAAGCTTGACGGATACGCGGTTTTCCATTAGCATCAAAGGCACCTCCATAAAAATCCAATTCAAGTTTGCCTCCGACTTTAATATCTCCGTCTTTGCTAAGTTTAAATCCAAATCGAGTGTGTTGTGCTGTAAACCCAAGTGCAGGATTTTCTACTCCGCCAGCAAACTGGGGTGCTGACAAGTAAATGTTGGCTGGGTTTCCCCAGGAATAAACGCTTGAGGTTGCATAAACCATATCGCCTTTTAGAAATCCATATGGTTTTACAACTAATTTGTTTTCATTTTGTCCAATCATAAGGATAGGAATGAAAGCTAAGATAAGAATTACTATAATTTTTCTCATAATGTTTTTAGTTTTTAATTAATGAAAATTTAATTTACTCGTATGACACTTCTAAAGTATCACCATTTTTAATGACTCCTCCTTTTACAATTCTTCCAAAAATTCCTTTACATCTAACAAAGCAGCCTCCATTGTTATTATGGTTATGTTTACAGTTCCATCTGCAATTTCTTCCAATTTTTGATATTTCAAGAACTACATTATTCGCAAAAGCTATTTTCGTATTTAGTTTCAAAGAATGAAAGTCTATTCCTTTTAAAGTAATGTTTTCGCCAAAATCGCCCGGATGATAATGACCATTACCATTTTTGATTTTTGGGCAAATTTTATGGCTCAAAATACTCTCGTATGGAAGCAAACTTATTTGTTTTTCCAAATTTTCGCCAGCATGAATATCGCCCCAGAGACCGTAGTCTTGTACTAAAAATGCCTCATTAATCGAGTCTTTATTCACTCCACGATCATTGCTGATATTTATTGATACAATTTCTCCTAAAATTGCTTTACCATTATTCCCAGAGTTGTTCATTTTTTACATGAATTTTGTCCCGATAGCTATCGAAAGAATTATAGTTTTCAACTTTACAAACTTTCAGGTTCTATGTGTGCAAGTTCCTGAGGTGTATTGATATTAGTAAACACTTTTCTGTAAAAATCATTTTCTTCTAAATCATAGTATTTTACATCAATAAGTTTCAAAAAACTTTTGATATAGAATTTTTGATTGCTTGTTAAAAAAAAGAATAGTTTTTCTGCCAATTTCTTTTTGAAAATCGAATGAATGGGTTCTAAATTTCCTCCAACTCTTGGAACAAAAGCATCACAATTCATAGTAGAGAATGCTTCAATTTCATCTATAATAAGTTGAGAGTTCAAAAATGGCATATCGCAGGGCACAAAAAACAATGCTTCTTTTTTTGTGTGAACAAGTGCAGAATAAATTCCTCCGAGAGGTCCTTTATTTAACAAAATGTCAGGAATTATATGGCACTTCTTTTCAAAAGCATTAAAATCGTTAGGAGAATTTGTAACAATAATAATTTCATCAAAAATTTCAGAAACTACATTAATTGTAATTTCACAAAACTTACGGTTATTAATGCTTAGTAGAGCTTTATTGTTGCCCCCCATTCTTGAGCATTTGCCACCTGCCAATATTGCACAAGCAATTCTATTCATACTATGAGTTTTTCAGGTATTCGCCTATTCGCACATCTTTCGGACCATCAAATCGGGTTCCAATAATCCATTCTTGCAGATATTTGTTTTGCAGTGCAGCAATATCAATGTTGCTTGACGACATATAATCATTTAGAATTGTTACTTCCGAAATTTCGGCTTCATGTTTGCTTATATTCTTGGTTTTTACATACCTACGACAAATGTCGCAAGTATATGCAGAGATTGCTTCTTCTCCTTCAATATTTAAGTATCCTAATTTGTCTTTGTCGGCAGAATGACAAAAAGAACATCTCAGTCGTCTGAAAGACCAAATACTTCCACAGCAAATACATGCCATAAGCTTTTGCCCTTCTTTTTTATCAATATATGACATTCCGGGCCAGTGGCCGCAAATCGGACAAAATCCTGAAATATGCTCTTCTATTTTTTCTTTTGTGTGAACTAGTTGAGATACGCTTTCGCGATAAGGATATGCTGCAAAAATTGCATAAAAAGTAAGAAAATCTAATGATAAGCTCTCGTTTCTAATAAATTCTGAAATTTTCTTTTGCTTGTTTGTCAAAATATTAAGTATGAACTCTTTTGAAAAAGATATATCTTCCTTAAAAATTTTGCTAATCTTTTCGATATCATTTTTAAATTCATTAACATATTGCCCAATCAGTTCTAAGAGTGAAATGAGAAATTGGTGATTTTCTTTCTCTTTTATGTTCCAGATATCATCACTAATTGCATATCTTTTCTGCTTTATTAATTGGATATTCTCTTCAACAATATTTTTGTCGAAAGACTTATTGAAAGATATTTCCTGAAAAGAATATTTCAATTCATTGAAATCGCATAAAAAATTCAAAATAAAACTATTTTCTTCCTTTTTACTATTTTTGCTCATCACCTTTTTATTCTAAAAATTGTTTCTACAAATAAAGTTAGTGTTATGCCAAATTGAGACATAACACTAACAAAATTAATAAACTAATTTATTTTCTCATCATCAGACTTAAAAAAAAGTCCCAAAACAATAATAAAAATAACTAAAAAAGCAATAGCAATTATGTATTCCGGACCTTTTGTTGACGGATATACAGATAATAATATAAATAAATCTAACATTTTTTTCCTCCTTTTATATTAAATTATTCATGCTCCGGATATTCAGAGTGCTTATAAAGTACAGGCATCCTTGAAACTATCCATTTGTATGTTACAACACCAGCAGTTATTATAGCAATAGTCAGAATTACTTCCGACCAACTTGGGTAATAACCAATAGGTTCGTCCCATTTATAAGCAATTACTGAAACATTCAAACGATTAACGATAATTCCCAGAACTGTCAGAATTGCTGCAAAACGTACCAGGGCGACTCTTTTCGAACGGACTCCAATGCCAAAAAGAATGGCAGGAAGAAGAACAAAACCAAAAATCTCTACTAAAAACCAGTAGCCATAAGGTGTTGCCAGTAGTTCCCAATTGTTGCTGTGGGCAACCCCAATCCATTTCAAAAAGAAATATGCTATCAAAACAACCGAGCAAGCTTTGCCAAGACCAATTGTAATAGTATTTATGTCATATGCATTTTCTCCTTCTACTTGATGTTTAAAAAATCGATGCGAAAGCATACTTTCAAAAATTACCATTGACAAACCTGCAGCAATTGCTGAAACGAAGAAAAATATTGGTATCAAAGAAGAATACCATAGCGGATGAACTTTTAGTGGTGCTAATAAAAACAAAGCTCCTAATGCAGATTGGTGCAACATAGAAAGAATCACACCTGCTATACAGACTCCAACCATTATTCTAAGTATCCAGCGTCTGGCAGCTTTCATATTGAGCCACTCGAAAATGGCCGGTGAAAATTCCAGAAATTGAACCGTCAGATAAAGAGCAACGTGCCAAGCTACCAAAAACATTACTGAAGCTACTCCATACGAAGCAATCATTGGATATGGTAATCGCCACGGCTGACCAAGGTCGAAAAGAAGTGCAACCACAACAAAAAAGTATCCTAAAAATCCTGTAAGAATTGCCGGTCTTAAAATTGGTCTGTATTCTTTTAATCCGAAAAGATGAACTGCCGAAGCAATCATAAATCCACCGGCAGCAAGAGCAACTCCGCAAAGAAGATCGAAGCCTATCCAAAGACCCCACGGATATTCGTCAGTTAAGTTAGTAGTATATCCAAGTCCTTTTGTAAAACGAATTATTCCAACAATCAAGCCCGCCAACATTATTAGCGAAGCAATAATGTTGAACGGTGTAGAAGCAACTTTAAGATATTTCGGGAAAGATAATCCTAAGAAAACTTTTTCTCTAAACCAGCTATTTGATGATTTGTTTACTGTACTCATGAATTATCCTCCTTTTTTTCTTTAGTTTCAACAGATTCTTTTAAATCTTTCATTTCTGCCTTAGTCAATTCATCTCTACGTTTTGCTATCCAATGGAAAGCAGTACAAACGGCTGCTCCTCCAATAATAACAACAGGTACAGCAGATAGAAATGGTTTAGTATAAGATGGAATTGAAGCAGTTCCAACATTTGTTTTGATACCAAATTTTTCTAATGGAACACTTGAAATGCACATAACATTTGTACCACCAACTTCATGCTCACCGTAAATATGATCAACATATTTTTCAGGATTATTTGAGATTCTTTTTTGGGCTTCTTTGATTAATTCGCCTCGTTCTCCGTAAAGTATAGCATCGGACGGGCAAGTTTGTGCACAAGCTGGTTTTAGTCCCTCCTCTATTCTATCGTAACAAAAATCACATTTTTGAATTAGTGGAATTGGTTTGTGATATTCAAATTTTGGTATTTCATAAGGACAAGCTATCATGCAATATCGGCAACCCATACAAAGATCGTCGTGATATACTACCGCACCATTTGGCAATTTTTCTAATGCTTTGACTAAACAAGCTGAAACGCAGGCTGGTTCGATACAATGTCTGCATTGCTCTTTATAAAATGCCCAGTCTTTCAACTCTTCATTTTCAACTTTTTCATGATAATGAATAAGTGTAAATGTAGAACAGCTAAGCTTTGAAGGATTCTGATAGCCAGGTCCGCCAAAAAATTCTGTTTTTTCGGCTGGCAAATTGTGCCATTGCTTACAAGCAACCTGACATCCTCGGCAACCTATACACTTTGTATTATCAGTGAGAAGGGCCATTTGTTCATTATATGTTTCTTTCATATCAATTCCTCCTATGCTTTATCGACGTTACAAAGAAATGCCTTATATTCAGGTATCATAGTATTGGCATCGCCAACATGTGGTGTTAACTCATTGGCACTGGCTCCGGTTGCAATACCTTTGTGTCCGAAATGCCAAATAAGTCCAACTTGATGAACTTTTTTTCCGGATACTTTAAAAGGTTTAAATCTTGCTGTTACCAAGGCATAGAGTTCAATTGTAGAGCGGATAGAACTTACTTTTACTTTATCGCCATGATTTATGCCTTTTTCTTGGGCAAGTTGTGGACTAATTTCAACAAAAGCATCGGGGCAGAGTTCAGCCAACCATGGCAAATTTCTTGTCATAGCTCCTGCCTGCCAGTGTTCTGTAACACGGTAAGTAGTTGCAACAATCGGATATTCTTTAGAATCGCCAATTTCTTCGGGACGCCAAATTTTTATCATAGGATTGTTTTGCTGACTGCACATCAGATTTGAAACCGGACTTTCTACAGGTTCGTAATGTTCAGGGAATGGTCCGTCTTTTAGCGAAGATGCAAAAAGACAAGCATGTCCTTCTTTTCTCATTATAAATGAATATTTCCCTTTCGGATTAATTGTACCATCAGGGTTTTTCATTGGTGGCCATCCTCCATCAGGAACATCGCCTTTCCATTTTCCTGCAAGTCTGTCGTATTTTACAACAGGTTTTTCAGGTGCCCAAGGAACGCCGGTTGCATCGCAAGAAGCTCTGTTATAGATTATTCTTCTGTTTACAGGCCAGCACCACGACCATTCAAGATTCAGACCAATAATATCCTCTTCAGGATTAGAACGTTTTCTGCGAGCCATCATATTTCCTTCTTCGTGCTCATGCTTGGTGTAACTGGCACAATATAACCAGTTTCCGGAAGAAGTACTACCATCGTCTTTCAGATATGCGAAACTTGGAACCAAATCTCCTTTTTTGAAAGATTTGCCTTTTGCAGGAAAATCTACATCTTTAAGGAAATATCCATTGATTTCTTTAGCAACCATATGTGGATCGGGTTCTTCTCCTTCACCATAATTCCAATTAAGCTTAGTTATAGGTTCAGGGAAAGCTCCTCCATTGCTATAAAGTTTTTTAAGCTCTTTATGAAGTTTATCTAAAATCCATAAATCAGGTTTGGCATCTCCGGGTGGTTCTACGGCTTTATATCGCCATTGTCCCCATCTTCCGGAATTTGTTACACTTCCTTCTTTTTCAATAGATGAAGCAGCTGGAAGTAAAAATACTTCTGTTTGAATATCTGCCGGATTGGCTCCGGGTCTGTTCCAAAAATTAGCAGTATCGGTTCCCCACAAATCAACTGCAACCAACCAATCAAGTTTTTCTATAGCTTTACTTTCCATAGAGGCATTGGGTCCGCCAACAATAGGATTTTGCCCGAGAGCAATAAGTCCTTTTATGGTACCCTTGTCCATAGCTTCAAACATTGAAATGTGCGAATAATTTGCACTTCTTTTTGGCAAATAACTAAACGCAAAATCGTTCTCCGGCTGTGCATTTTCGCCCCAGAAAGATTTCAGTAAACTGGTGATATATTTAGAATAATTTCCCCACCAATTGGCACTTTTTGAATCTTTTGTTTTTGGAGTCCATTTTCCCAAATAACTTGCAAGATCAATATTGTCGGCAGTTGGAGATTTAAGATAACCAGGGAGAATATGAAACAAAAGGCAATGATCTGTAGATCCCTGAACATTTGATTCACCACGTAAGGCGTTTATTCCTCCACCGGCAACTCCAATATTTCCCATTAACAATTGAAGAATTACATAGGAACGAATATTCTGTGTACCATGAGTATGCTGAGTTGTTCCCATTGCATACATAATTGTACCGGATTTATCAGCTTTGTGAGATTCCACAAAAGTTTCAACAACTTTTTTATAGGAATCAACAGGTGTTCCGGTTATTTCGCAAACACTTTCTATATCGTAGCGTAAAAAGTGTTTCTTCATCAGTTGATAAACGCAATTAGGATCGCTTAGTGTAGGATCTTTTTTAATTATTCCTGAAGAATCTGTTTGGAATCCCCATTTTGTTTTGGTGTAAGCACTATTTTTTATTTCACCAAAAAGACCATCTTTGAATTCGAATCCGGGATTAACTAAAAAGCTAGCATTTGTGTGTGCAACAACATACTCCTTTTGAATTAGGTCATATTCGAGGGCGTAATTTATTATACCGCCAATGTATGCAATATCTGTTCCTGATCTGAGAGGAGAATATATATCTGCGGCGGCAGATGTTCGAGTGAACCTTGGATCAACAGATATGAGTTTTGCTCCTTTGGCAAGAGCTTTGTTGACCCATTTGAAGGAGATAGGATGGTTTTCGGCCGCATTTGAGCCGATTATCATAATGTAGTCGGAGTTACCAATGTCAATCCAATGGTTTGTCATTGCTCCTCGTCCGAATGAAGCAGCCAAACTGGCCACTGTTGAGCTATGTCATATACGTGCCTGATGCTCGAGATAGACAACTCCGAGCGATCTGGCAAATTTGCTGTAACTGTAGCATTCCTCATTGTCTAAGGCGGCACCGCCTAAACAAGCAATTGCTTCAGTTCGGTTTATCGTGCGCCCCTCAATATCTGTTTTCTTGAAGCTGGCATCACGAGTTTCTTTAATTTTCAGAGCAATTTTTTGGACAGCAAAGTCCCAATCCTTTTCCTCCCAATCATTAGCACCCGGGGCGCGATACAGTACTTTCGATAATCGAAGTTCGTTGTTTGCCACTTGATATAAAGCAGCTCCCTTTGAACACAAAGCACCTTCATTGATTGGGTGGTCAGGATCTCCATCGATGTTTATTACTTTATTGCTGCGTGTAGAAACAATCAATCCACAACCTACTCCGCAAAACGGACAGATAGTAGTTGATTCTTTTGTCTTAAATGTCTTAAAATCTTTCTTATTTGCAATAGCAGATTTTGGAGACAATGCAAATGTAGTAACTACAGCACCTAAAGTAAATGCACTTCGCTGAAAAAATTGCCTTCTGGTAATTTTTGTCATAAAGTCCTCCCTTTAAAGTTAGTATTAAATTAGTTTATAAAAACAATTTACATTTTGAAAAAATTCAAAATATTATAATCTTGAAAATAAATGTATTCTATTGAGTCTTTTGAAAATGATATGAATGCCTATCTGTGCATATAAGTTGAAATTTCTGATTGGATTCAGGTGGTTTTGTATGAAAACTATTATTGTAATAATTACTTAATTTCATGTTAAAAATTTATTCTAAAATCAAATTCATACTAAATTATCCTTTTCAAATGTATGATAGTTTTGCTGACTTACCAAATATTTAGATCGTCATAATAGCCAAACATGACAAATATCATAATAAAAATGCAAATTGTTCGATATTATTTGCAAATTATTGCAGATACATGATATTTATCATAATAATTTTGAATATATTTCAATGAACAATCATATTAATGATTAATTTAAGTACTTTAATGCATGAACAACATGAATATTGCAAATTATCTTTAGATTAAGCTTAAATAAATTAGATTTTCAAATAATTTTTGCTTTATAATGAATTTTGTTTTAAATTTATCAAATGAATTTTGTTTAATTTATTTCGAAGCAATTTATAGAGGGGAAGAAACTGGTGTTTCAATTGGTCTTCAACACCAATAGCGGGCGGATAAAACCGTCTGTGGCAGGTTCGATTCTTGCTCCCTCGGCTTTGCTGAAATGGCAAAAGCAGAAACCAGAAAACAAGAACAAATGGGTTTTGACAAAATGATTTAGTTAAAATGAAATAGTTATATTTGAAAAATGAAAGAAAAAAACAATTTGATTAGAGTATATACAGGGACAGAAGTTATAGTAAATTTACTAAAGGATGAATTGGAAAAAATGGGAATACCCGGAATAATCCAAAATGATTTTAATTCAGGAATCACTGCTGGATTTTCAGCAGGAACTTCTTCCGCAGTTGATTTATTCATTCAGGAAATTGAACTAAAGAAAGCACAGCCAATAATAAGTGGATTTATACAGGTAAACAAAGGATAAAAAATAATGCAGCTGCTCTTAGTGTATAAAAGAAATAAAGCTGCAAAAATGGAAATGGCGGATCGCTTGAAATTCTGCAGAAACTGCTTGGACATTCAAAAATTGAAACTACAATGATTTACCTACACATTTCAGAAACCAGAAAACAAGAACAAATGAAAATGGTTTTTGATGAAATGATTTAGTTATTATAAAATAATTAAATTTGAAAAATGAAATTGAAAATAATAATAAAGAAATAAAGTGCAGACGCACTATATGCAATCGTTACTACTCCTTTAATCTCAAATTCAAAAAGTGATGACAGAATTAGAAGAAGCCAAACTTAAAGACTTAATACTTGAAAATCTGCCTGAAAAGGAGGAAATAGAAGCTTCTAAACTATCAGAACAATTAAATGAAAATGTTCAAAAAATTAGAAGTGTTCTTGAAGTATTAGAGGTTGACAATAAAATTATAGTCAGAAGAGCTGATTTTAAAGGGGGTTCCGAAAGACATATACGAAAACATCCCGATTTCTTCTTTGAGAAAGAATTCTATTTAGAAAAATTTCTAAAAGAAGAAGATCCAGACAAAAGCGAACAGATTGTCAACCTCGGTAATATTGTTATGGGTGACAATTCTGGCACATTAAGTCAGTCGTCTGACAATTTCTCAAAAAGTCGCACTTTTGATATTAGCAGCAACAGCACATCAAGCAAAAAAAGAACAATGTCAAGAATCAAATTGATTGCTCTAATTTTAAGTATTATTGTTAGTATTATTTTCATTTATCAGTTCTTTAATGGTTGACTAAATAAAAAGCGGTGGTAATAATTTGTAAAAATTACAGAGCATACAACCTTTGTGCTATTATTTATCGTTTGTACTTGAGCTACTATTCTTACAAGTAGCTGTTGGTGTGCCACGATGCTGAGTTAATCCAGCAGGTGAAAATCCTGTCAGGGCAATTGGCTGTTCACCCTGAAGAAAAGCGAACAGATAAGTCCGTGAGGATGATGCTGAAGCTTCGTTCTTTCAAATAATCAAGCCGTAA
>Ga0209042_1000727_pt1 | contig 30771 bp, 30 predicted proteins | sample SaaInlV_200m_DNA_6_FD_184649 | JGI IMG/M metagenome (GOLD analysis project Ga0209042, IMG submission 184649) | Marine microbial communities from expanding oxygen minimum zones in the Saanich Inlet - SI037_S2LV_200m_DNA (SPAdes) (version 2) | ecosystem: Environmental > Aquatic > Marine >...
ATCGAAAAATACTTCACAATTTCTCTGAATTTTTTCTCAGAAATTCGGGAACGGTTTGCGTATTTGTTTTGCATTGTCATAGAAAAGGTTAACAGGTTTTAATTGACCCGTTAAGTTGTCTTGACCCAAAATTTATTGAGAAAGCTAGAACAGGATTTAATAGATTTGTTGCCTGAGTTGAGGCCAAGACTTGACGCAATTAAACTGGGTGAAAGTCAAGAATTAGCCAGAACTAAAGTTTGTGGAGAAGATTTAATAATAAGAAAGGATTCAATGACAGACATTTCCATTACAAACATGGGGTATGTTCAGCCAAGTAGAGTTTTTTGGGCTTTTGAGTTCGCCACAATTGGCAAGAACAAATTAGTGAAAAAGGCGTTAATGGATACACAAATAGAAATGGCGAGAGCTGTTATTTATGAATTAAAAATGCTTAAAAATTAATTTTTGCTGATTGATTGAGAAATGATTAGAGAAGAAAGCTCCGAAGTTCGGGGCTTTTTTTTTGTGAGTTGACTTTTTTCCGTGAAAATTCTAAAAAATAATTGTACTTGAAATCGCCGCGTGCGATCCGAGTCGTTCTCTGACATTTCGATCAGCAAAAAAGGGAAGCATCTCGAGCGGTTCGTCTGGCGGATCGGGGAGATGTTTAACCTTTTAAAAATAAAAAAATGAACTACAGCGAAATCTTAGAAATGAATTTGTTTCAATTGGAAAACAGTTTTTATGATGTTTTACCAATGTTTATGGCAAATAAATTGAAAGAAATTTATTTCGAAAATCAAAATGAATTGGAGTTTGAACACTCCGAAATTCCGACGGGGGAAGAATACGACGGAGAAATGACCGTACAGATACTGGGAACGGGTTATTTTTTGACAGTTTCTTCAAAAGGAAAAGAAAAGAAATTGATCTGCAGTTTTTCTGAAGATGAGGGAGAAAAAAGAGAAGTATTCATCGTCGATCTCGTGAATCCGCTTGAGGGAATTCAATGGAAGTATTCGTTTCTTGGGAATTCCACAGGGCAAGCGCAAGCGCAAGCCAAATTGAAGAAATTACAAATCGTGTACCGGTATCTTTGTGCAGAATCAATGCGGGAATTATTGACGTTGTAAATTGCTGATTGAAAATTTATCAGAAGAAAGCTCCGAAGTTCGGGGCTTTTTTTTATTTTCAAAATTTGTACACTTCTCGTGATGAAAAAGAAAGTGTTGGTCACGGGAGGAGCCGGATTTATCGGTTCGAATTTTTGTAATCTCAATTGCGAAAAATATGACGTGGTGGCGCTCGATAATTTGTTTCTCGGCGATTCGGAAAATCTGAATTCCGCGGTGAAATTTATCGAAGGCGATGCGTGCAAACTTTCTGATTTGAAAAAATGTGGTGAAAAATTTGACGCGGTGCTGCATCTGGCAGGAACGAGTTCTGCGCCGATGTTTGGCGGCGACGGATTTGTCGATGGGTACCGAAATTCAGTCGAAAGTTTTTGCCAGACTTTGAAATTTGCACACGATTCGGGCGCCAAAAAGTTTTTGTACGCTTCGACTTCTTCGTTGTACGGAAACAATCCGATGCCGCTCGTGGAAACGCAAATGGTGATTCCTCCGAATCACTACGCTTGTACAAAATTTTTGTACGAGCAGTGCGCGCGATGTTTCACGCAGCAGTTCCCAGAAATCGAAACCGTCGGATTCAGATTTATGTCGGTGTACGGTCCAAACGAGGAGGCGAAGGGGCAGTTTGCCAACATGATTTCGCAGTTTGTTTGGGATGTGGCGCGGGACGAGTCGCCGGTGATTTTTGGTGACGGCGAGCAGTTTCGTGATTTTACAAATGTTGTCGACGTGGTGCAGGGAATAACGCGCGCGATCGAATTTGACGGAAAATTGGGAAGTGAAATTTTCAACATTGGAACTGGGGAATTTGCGACGTTCAACGAAATTCTTGAAATTATTAACGAGGCGTTTGGAAAAAATGTTTCTGCGATTCGTATTCCAAATCCGGTCACCGAAATGTACGTGCGCGGGCAGGAAGCCGACATTTCCAAAATCTCGAAAACGCTCGGGTACGCGCCGACGGTGGATTTGAAATCAGGAATTCGAGCGCAGGTTGAGCAACTTAATTTCAAAAAAATTCGGGAAACGAGTTCTGATCGTTTGAAAAAATCAGGAAAAATATTGAGTTGACGCTGTTTTTTCGAAAAGATTTTCTGCGGCTGTTTTCCAAAAAAAATTTGACGTTTTTCTCGGAATTTCTACAATCTCTCCGCCGTTCAAATTTGCGAGAGCGTAGCTCAGCTGGTTAGAGCGCCGCCCTGTCACGGCGGAGGTCGCGGGTTCGAGTCCCGTCGTTCTCGCCACTTCGAAAGAGGTGGCGTTTTTTTTATTTTCAAAAAAAGTCGAGTGGCACTGCACCGTTTTTTTCAAATTTTGCTGTTGAAATTTTTACACCGAAACGATTTCTGTTTGTGGGAGCACATTTTCAATCGCGGCCCAGCCGGAAAGTCCATCCTCGGGAACGATGACGGTGACCATGTCTCCGACTTTTGCGCGGAAAAATGTCACAGATGCGTACAAAACATTGTATTCTCGTGAATCTGTCAGCACTCGATACTGACTTCCTTCCAAAATAAGTTGTCCAGTGATCAATCTGCGTGGAATAAGTTCGATTTGTTTGTACACAAATGCGCCGTTCGGTTGAATCGTGAGTTTGAGTTTGTCGCCTTCGATCAGTTTTGATTTCGAAGCGTAGTTGGCCGGAACGGGATATTTTTGTTCGTCCGACGTGATCATATTTTGTCCATCAAAAATTCCTTCCAGGACGCGAGCATCTTCGTCGGAAGAATCATCTTCAAAATCAATTTCTTTCGCTTTTGCTTTTATCGGATCGAGTTCGAGTCCTTGCTTTTGAGCGTACTGTTCCAGCCATTTTTCGGCGGTTGCAAATGACGCTTTCGCGTTGGAAAGTGCGTCGTGTAATTTTTTGAGGATGTCTGAATCGTTCATTTTGTGCGAAGTTATCGGGGAATTGTACCAAACTTTTTCTTTTTTTTCAAGTGAAAACATGCAGAAATTCGACATTTTCCCAGAATTTTTTAAAATGACGCACGACACCTTATAAATGTACAGATGACAAAATCGATGGAAAAAATTGTTTCGCTCTGCAAACGTCGGGGAATTATTTTTCCGAGTTCAGAAATTTACGGTGGATTCGCCAATTCGTACTCGTACGGGCCGCTCGGATCGGAGATCAAAAAAAATGTGAAAGATTTGTGGTGGAAAAATTTCGTCCGCGATCGCGAAGAAATGGTCGGAATCGACGGACCGATTTTGCTGCACCCAAAAACCTGGGAGGCGAGCGGGCACCTCGAAAATTTCAACGATCAGCTCGTCGACTGCAAAAACTGCCGAGCGCGATTGCGCGCGGATCATTTGGTTGAATCAAAACTGAAAATTGACTGCGAAGGTTTGGACGACGACGCGGTTTCAAAATTAATTGCCGAAAATGACATCAAGTGTCCGAAATGTGGCGAAAAAAATTTCACGCCGGTGCGAAAATTTAATTTGATGTTTTCCACGGAGATGGCGAAAACCGGCGAACACTCGCAGGCGTTTTTGCGGCCGGAAACCGCGCAGGCGATTTTTCTCGACTACAAAAATGTCGTCGATTCAACGCGCGTCAAACTTCCGTTCGGGATCGGGCAAATCGGAAAAGCGTTCCGCAACGAAATCACGCCGGGGAATTTTATTTTTCGCGTGATCGAGTTTGAGCAGATGGAAATTGAATATTTTATCCGTCCGGAAAATTGGGAAAAACTTTTTGAAAAATGGTTCGACGCGATGAAAAATTGGTGCGAGGAAATCGGACTTTCGCCGGAAAATTTCCACGAGTACGAGCACGCGCCGGAAAAACTTTCCCATTATTCCAAGCGCACGATCGACATCGAGTACGATTTTCCGTTTGGAAAAAAAGAATTGTACGGGCTCGCGTACCGCACGGATTTTGATCTGACGCAGCACGAAAAGTTTTCCAATCAAAAATTGCGCTGGCGCGACGAGGGCGGGGAACCGTTTGTGCCGCACGTTTTGGAACCGACTTTTGGCGTCGATCGCACGATTTTGGCGGTGATCTGCGAGGGATTTTGCGAGGAAAAATTGGAGGACGGATCTGAGCGCGTGGTTTTGAAAATCGTGCCGAAACTCGCACCGGTCAAAGTTGCGGTTTTTCCGCTCATGAAAAAAGACGGACTGCCAGAAAAATCTCGCGAGATTCTTGAAAAATTGAAAATCTTCGGACTCGTGCAGTACGACGATGGCGGCGCGATCGGAAAACGGTACCGCCGACACGACGAAATCGGAACGCCGGTCTGCGTGACCGTGGATTACGAAACGTTGGAAAATGAATCGGTGACGATCCGCGACCGCGATACGATGACGCAGGAACGCATCAAAATTTCAGAACTTGTGGCGAAACTTTCGGAGAAATATTTTTCATAGAAAAAGTAAAAATGGTTTCTCGAGTTTGAGAAATTCGGTACAATTTTCTCGAAAACTTTTTTATTCAAAAAAATGACCAACGAAAAACCGTTTCCGATCGAAGACGAACTGATTCCTGAAAAATTTCGAGTGGCGATTTTTGGTTCGGCGCGGACGCAGCCGGAGGATGAATTTTACAAAACGACATTTTCGCTCGCGGAAGAAATCGGAAAACACGATATCGACATCGTGACGGGTGGGGGACCGGGATTGATGGAAGCTGCAAATTACGGTCACAAAATGGGATCGAGTGCAGATTCGAAATCGATCGGGCTCACGATCGAACTTCCGCACGAAAATTCGGGAAATAAACATCTCGACATCAAAAAACATTTTTTGAGATTTTCAAATCGGCTCGAAACTTTTATGAAACTTTCCAACGTCGTGGTCGTGATGCCGGGCGGAGTGGGAACCGCGCTCGAACTTTTTTACGCGTGGCAGCTCGTGCAGGTTGCTCACGTGCCAAAAATGCCGATTATTCTCCACGGAAAAATGTGGCACAAAATCAAAGATTTCGTGCGCGACGAACTTTTGTCGCGAAATTTGATTTCGCCGGAAGATCTGAATTTTGTGTACTGTGTCGAAAATAACGAGCAGGCGGAAGAATTGATTTTTGATTTTTACGAACAGCACAAAAAACACGGCGACGGCCATTTGCTCGATTCAAAAAAGTATGAACTTTGAAAAATTAAAAATTAAAAATGAAAAATTAAAAATTGAAAGTTGTAACTTTTCCAGAAATTCGTCAAAATTCTCGCGATGAAACGTATTTTGACCGGGATTCAGCCAAGTGGGCAACTTCACTGGGGAAATTATTTTGGAGCGATTCAGCCGATGCTGGAGGCGCAGGCGGGGGGCAACGAAATGTTTTTTTTCATCGCCGACTTGCACGCGTTCACGACGGTGCGAGATCCGGAAGTTTTCAAAAAAAATCAGCGCGATATCGTTCTGGATTACATCGCGTTGGGACTCGATCCACGAAAATCACTTTTTTGGCGGCAATCGGATGTGCCGGCGCACTCGGAATTGGCATGGTTTTTGATGTGTTTGGCGCCGCTGGGAATGTTGGAGCGAGCGCACAGTTTCAAAGACAAAAAAGCAAAAGGACTCGAAACAAATTCGGGACTTTTTACGTACCCGATGTTGATGGCAGCGGACATTTTGTTGTACGACGCGATCGGAGTTCCGGTGGGAAAAGACCAAAAACAGCACGTCGAAATGGCGCGCGACATCGCACAAAAATTCAACCATCAGTTCGGTGAAATTTTCACATTGCCTGAGCCGCAGATTTCCAAAAAATTGCAGACAATTCCAGGACTCGACGGACAAAAAATGTCGAAATCGTACGGAAACACAATCCCGATTTTTGACGATGAAAAATCGCTCCGCAAAAAAATAATGTCGATCAAAACCGACGCGATTTCGCTCGGAGACCCGATCGATCCCAAAACCTGCACGGTGTTTCAGTTTCACAAACTTTTTGAAAACCCAGAAATCGCTGCGCTTGAAAAAAAATATAAATCGGGCGCGATCGGATTTGGGGATTCAAAAAAACAACTTTTTGAACTCGTCTGGGAGCACTTCGCTCCGGCGCGAGAACGCCGTGAAATCTTGGCAAAAAATTTAGACGAAGTCGAAAAAATCATGCAGGACGGTGCGGATCGAGCGGCATCGATTGCCAATAAAAAATTGAAACAGGTAAAAAAAGCGATTGGAATTTCAGCGTAATTTTTTGTTCAAATTTTTTGTCGTCCGTTTTTATCATTTTTATAAAAAAAGGAATTCTGTTTTTTGCAACTCGGATCGGTTGAGAAACCGCATAAAATCTGGTAAAATGTCCTGATTTGTTTTTGAAAAAAATGACTCAGTTCCAATTTCCGTTCGGACGCCGAAATACGCCAGAACCCAAAAACGACGATCAACTTTCGTTCGCGGATTACTGGGAATTGCAGCGTCGGCCGCAGCCAGTTCGTGGAAAATCGACAAATTTGTTCGGTGAAAAAACGGAAAAACCAGCCGTGTCCGCGTTCGATTTTCGAGTAAAAAAACGTCGCCCGCTCTGGAAAGATTTGGCAGTTTTTGCGATGACGACGATCGGAGTTTGGAGCGTGACGCAGGTTGGAATGAATTTTTCCGCGTACTCGCAGATCGCAGATTTTAAAATTTCTGAACTCAAAACTTCTGTTTTTGAAAAAGAATCGAGCGAGCTCGCAGTTGTTCCTCAAATTCAAAAAATTGAAAAAGTAAAAACTCCGTTTCGCGATTCAAAAATTAAACCGAAAAATTCAGCCAAAAATGTTTTTTCTGACATTCGCGTGCATCCGTCGGACAATCGCGTCGTGCTGCCGCGCATCGGAAAAAATGTTCCGCTGGTCATGGTTCCGAGTCACAAAAATTGGAAAAAACTTGAAGCGACGATTCAGTCCGGATTGCAGGACGGCGTCGTGGTGCATCCGGTTTCGCACGCGCCGGGGAATTTTGGAAACTTTTTTCTCACCGGGCACTCGTCGTACTACGTTTGGGACAACGGGCGGTACAAAGATGTTTTTGCGTTGCTGCACGAGCTCGAAGTCGGCGATGAGGTGGAAGTGTACTGGGAAGGAAAAAAATACCTGTACCAGCTCGATCAGTCGTTTGTGATTCCGCCGACGCAGACGTCAGTTTTGAACCAGCCGACCGATGAAAAAATGATCACGTTGATGACGTGCACGCCAGTCGGAACGAATAAAAATCGTCTTATCTGGACTGGAGATTTAATCGCGGTGGAGTGATGATTGATTCAGGAAAAGGAAGCCGTTTTGAAGGAATGCAACACGACGGTGTGGAGGCATTTTTGCAGCCTGGTTTTTTTACTCCGGATCAGGCAGAAGAATTGGGCGAAGATTTTTTTAAAAGGATAGAAGCGGTGGTTTCGGAAAAAAATAAACAAAGAATTGAGGCCACTACGGAAATAAACCCAAAGGAATCCTTTTTACAGGATTTTGATGAGTCGCAGATTGTCAAAAATTTCGAATCGGCGGTGGCTCGGAATTCGAAGGATCATCTAGAAGTTTTTTCGAAAAATTTAGATGAAAAAAATCAGTACAAAATTTATTACGAAGGAGACCGAATTTCATTTCAACTTTTGAATGAATCCGGGAAAACGGCGGAGTTGATTTTTGATCGTATGGATAAGGGCTGGAATATGTATCATCGACTTGTGCAGTCTCAAAACTTGGGGATTTCCGGAACGACATTTTTGAGAAAAGCAGAAGATTTTTTTGGCATTCTTAAGCAAAATAAGAAAATTGAGGAAGAAAATATTGGATTTGAAGCTGGACAGATGGACGTGATCGAATGGGGACTCAAAAATGGATACGATTTTCAAACAAATATTGATCGAGAAAAATTTGAAAAAGTTAAAAAAGGTAATCCTGGGTTTGTAACTGGAGTGGATTTGGTGGACCCAGAGGACGGAATGGAAAAGAAAAATTTTATCGTTTCGCGTCAAAAATATGACACATGGGATAAAAATCCAAACATTGACTACAAAGATTTGCAGGAGGGCTTTGTCTTGATCAAAAAAATTCAGATGGGGAAAGGTGTACAGATGCCAGGTTCGAATGATTTGCCGCAACTTGCCGCTTAATTATTTTCCAAAATTTTGCCAAAATTCGATGTCGGCATTTCCGTCCGGATTTTCGACGAGCGGGAATTCGAGATTTCGGATTTTTTCGTTCGCGGATTTGAGTTCCTCGATCACGATTTCGCGATCTTTTTCCAAAATTTCCAGCGCGCGCGTGCCGAGTTTTCCGCCGCTGTCGGGCGTGAGAAATTCGAGTTCGCAATTTTCCACGCGCCACGACTGATTCGTCGCCCGCGCGAGCAAATCGTAAAAAACCAGTTGTCGCCAATTTCGTTCGCCGGCGCGAATTGATTTCGGTGCGCCAGATTTGTAATCCACGATTTTTGCACTCGATTTTTCTCCGTCCAAAAATACAATTTTGTCCGCTTTTCCGGTGACGCGGATGCCGTCGATGTCGGGAGAAAATTTCCCAAAATCAAACTCGAGCACGACATTTTCTGCGCGCCAGGTTTCCGATTTTTCTGCGAAATTTTTTTCCAAAATTTTCAATCCGTGCGCGCGCAATCGATCAAAATCTGAGCGAGTGAGATTTTGTCCGCGGAGCGATCGTTCAAAATTTGTGTTCAAATTTTCAGCTGAAATTTCTCCGCGCAAAGTTTTCTCGAGCGCCTCGTGCAGCGCGACGCCGAGTGCGAGTTGCGGCTGCGAGCGGCGGGGAAATCGGTACAATTTTTCAAATAAAAATCGGCGCGGACATTCCAAGAAACTGTTCAGCGCGGTCGCCGACCAGACAAAATTTTCCACCTGAAATTTTAAAATTTCGCGTTCGTCGCGGGTGAGTTCCAAATTTTTTCCCGACTGCAGCAGCACCGGCAAAAGTTTTTGCGCGCGTTCCTCGATCGGATCTGGATCGAGATCGACAGCGAGTTCGTCCGGAATTTCGAACCAAAAAATTGACGGCGTTTTTTCGCGGCCGGCGGTGTCGGTGGTGGCGTGGCTGAGTTTCAAATTTTTCCGCGCGCGCGTCAGCGCCACAAAAAACAGCCGGCGATCTTCCTCGTTTTCGTCGTGCGAATCTTTGAAAAGTTGCGGCAGCGGCACGTTCGAACTTTTCCCGCGCGCGTTTCCCCAGCCGCCCGCGATCAAATTTGGCACAAAAACCGTGTCGAATTCGCGCCCCTTCGATTTGTGCGCGGTGAGCAGGTGAACGCTCCGGTGGTCGGCGGGGAGCGGGTCGGGGCGAATTTTGATTTTAAGTTTTGTCAGCAGTTCGATCCGTTCCAAAATTTCGGTCAAATTTTCGCATTTTTGATCGGAAATCCAGTCGAGAAATTTCCGCACGGCGGCGAGCGATTCGACATTTTTTTCGCGCGTGATCCAGTCGAGCATCCCGGATTCGTACACCAATTTTTCCGCCAAAACTTCGGGGCGACAGTGCCAAAAATTTTTCCGAGAATCTGCCAAAAATTTCGGAAACGCGATTTCGAAATTCAAAAGTTCCGCGACGAGATTTGATTTTTTTTCGTGGCGTTGCAGCGACAATTTCAAAAGTTTTTCGCTCGGAATTTCCCACCACGGCGCGTGCAGCAGCTCGAAAAGTTCGTCGTCCAAATCCGGCGCGGCAAAAATTTTCAAAAGTTGGATCGCGCGGCGCACGTTTTCATTTTCCAAAATATTCCCGCGAACCGCCGCTGCCACCGGAATTCCGAATCGCGGGAGGATTTTTGCGAGTTCGTCGATTTCCGAATTTTTGCGCACGAGCACCGCGATTTCGTTCGGCTCGGTTCCATTTTTCAAATCTTTTTGAATCTGTTCGATCAGCCAATTTTGCTCCGCGGTGCGCGATCCGACGGCGACGCGCTCGATTTTTTCTTCGAATTTTTTGTTCGCTCCTGCCGCAAAAAGTGTACGTTCGGGATCGGCGCGATCGAGATTTTTTTGCACGCTGGCGAACGCCGCGTCCAGAATCTTTTGTCCGGAACGATAATTTTCCACGAGCGAAATTTCTGCGCGCTCCGGAAATTTTTCTCGAAACTGGCGTACATTTTCCACGCTTGCGCCCTGAAATCGGTAAATCGACTGGTCGTCATCGCCGACTGCAAAAACGTTCGGCTGCTCGTAATCGGAGAGCGCCCAGACGATTTCGTTTTGCGCGGAATTTGTGTCCTGGTACTCGTCGACGAGCACCCACTGAAATTTTTCTTGCAGATCAAATCGCAGATTTTCGTCGGTTTTGAGCCGGTCGGTGACCCAGCGGATCAGATCGTCAAAATCGTACCCGCCGCGATTCGCGAGTTTTTTTTCAAAAACTTCCCAGAGCTCGGCGAACTCCGACATTTTTTCGATCGTGCGATCGATTTTTTCTCGCGCCTGTGGTTTCCAATCTCCCGCTTCAAATTGTTTGTATTTTTTCTGGTAAAAATTTTTCGGATCAGATTCGAGTCGTTCTTTTTCCTCCGGGATCATTTCACGTAATTTTTCGGGCGACACGTTTTCACGTTTCATTTTTGAAATTGAAAACAGGACATCGTTTTGGTTCATGAGCTCGTCGTGGACTGGTCGAAAGTACTGCCAGTTTTTTGTTCGGATCGCATCCCTGTAGGCGAGTGCACGCTGCAGATCGTCTGCAATGTCGCGGCCGGTTTTCAATGTTTCAAATTTTTCTGGGTACTGCGTCATTACCCATTCGGCGAAAGCGTGAAATGTCCCGATCCAGATTCGGTATGCGGCAGGCCCTATTTTTTTACGCAGTCGTTCTCGCATTTCGACTGCGGCGGCCGTGGTAAAAGTCAGACACAAAATATTTTCTGGATTGGCATCCGTCTGCTGCAAAATGTGTCCGATTCGCGCGGTGAGTAGGTGTGTTTTTCCCGTTCCTGGACCGGCAAGTACCAGCACGGGGCCAAATATTTTTTCGACTGCGGATCTTTGCGCGTCGTTCAGATTTTCCAGGAAATTCATCACGCGGAGCGTACCAAAAAAAGGGAGAACTGGGGAGTTGAAAAAAGACATAAAATATGTTAAAATACGCAGAATGATTGAAGATCACGAATCACTGGCAGAAGATTTTTCGGTGGAGACTGCGACGCCTCCAAATTTATTGCGAGCGATGAAGTTTGTGACTTCTGCAGAATTCTTGGAAACGGGCGAAAATGATGAAAATTTTTTGCAGTTGGCGTTTTGTCTTGATTATCCGGACAAATTTTCGGAAATTCAGAAATTTTTGGCGAAAGAAAAAGATTTTTCTGTGACATTGGATGATCTCGATCGTGTACGACAAAAAATAGAAAACATTTCTTTTTTGGAAGAAGAGAGTCAATTTTTTGAAGATCAAAAAGAAGGGCATCAATCTTGGCATTCGGAATTGAAAAAACGAACAAGGTTTGCCAAAGAAATTTTGGGTTTGGGGAAGCATTTAGAAAAAATCATTTTGGTTCCTACGCTTCCGGAAAATAAAAAAATAATAATGGATTTGGAATCCAGGGGGGTGATTCTGTTTTGATTGTTCCGCACGATTTGGACAACGCAGAGCACGAAATATTGCACTGTTTTGTGAATCCAATTGCAGCGGAGATTGCTTCAAAATTGTCGTCCGAAGAATTACAAAAAATTATTGATCTTGCTCCGGATTCTTTAAAAATTGACCGTGGGTATGGGGAACATGCGGAGAGTTTGTTGGCGGAGCAATTGATCCGAAAATATCAGTCTTTTTTCCGAGACAAAAAAGCGCCAGTGGAGCGTGAAACATTTTTGGCTGAATTGAAAAAATATTCAGATGAAAACCTACAAAAAACCTTTGAAAATAATGAGATGCTGCATTCCAATTGTGAATCTATGGGAATTGAAAATTCGAAAGAATTCCGTATTCGTGCAGAAGAATATTTTGAACGATTTGTGCGAGATGATTTGGGGGTGTTTTTGTATCAGTTTTGGAAGAAGTTTTCTTTCTCTCCGGATGGGAGTTGCACCGAAAGTCTCGAGAAATTTTTACACGAAAATTTGAACTAGATTTTATCGAAAAATTTCAGCTCGAGTTTCATCTCCGGAACGTTCAAAATAAAAATTTGTGGATCTTCAAAAAGCGATCCGGGATTGATTATTGCAGATTCGTTTCGTGTTTCGGCTTGTTTGCGATGCGTGTGACCGTGGATGAAAATATCGATTTTTTCTCCGTGATCGCGTGCCCACTGTTCTGCCACATTTTCAAAATGTGAAACGGCGAAATTTTTTCCGCCGGCAGAAAAATGCACAACTTCGGCGAGTTCGACGTTTTTCAAATTTCTCACGCGCGCCACCGTTTCCTCGTCGAGATCGGCGTTTCCGCGAGCAATTTTGAAATTCAAATCTGGGAATTTTTCCAAAATTTCACAAAATCCGTCGACTGCAAAATCTCCCGCGTGCACGATTTCCAAAATTTTCGCGGCACGACATTTTTCCAAAAAAATCTCGAATCGATCGATTGCACCGTGTGTGTCGGAGACGATCGCGATTTTCATTTTTGCAGTGCTGATTTTAAAATTTCGAGCTGATCGGTTTTTAAATGGTAATTTTCGTCCGCGTCGCGCCAATACAATCCGTGTTCATTTGCATCTGATCGTGTGCGGTACGTCCAGTACGTCCAGCCGATTTTATTTTCGTCAAAAATTTCCAGTACGTCTCGCAAATATTCCAAATGTCCGGGCGCTTCGCTTCGGACACCGACCTGATTTATAAAAATAGTCTCTCCTGTTTTCGTACGAAAATCGAGAGCGGGGATGAGCATTTTTTTGAGTAGATTTCGATCAAAAATTTCTTTATTTCTGTCGATTGTGATGGTGCCGGGGTAGGTGATGAGCGGAAGATTCTTTTTCTTGCGCTGCGGCGTGTGTGTGTAGGATTTCGGCAAATAATAATTGAATGTGTACCAGAGATTTTCTACCTCGGGAAACCAGACACTTTCGAGCTGCGCGATGTCGTATCGGTCGGGTGGCCCGATGATGATTTTTCGTTTCGGATCGATTTCGCGAATCGCGGCGATTCCTTCTGCATAAAATTGTTTCACTTCTGTTGCTGGAACGTTCGGGTGCGGTTCGGAGAGAATTTCAAATGCAAAAATTTCATCTCGATTTTGGTATCGATCAGTCAGAAATTGCCAGGTTTCAAAAAACTCCGTGCGTAATTTTTCATCAGTCCAAAAATTCTGTTCCGCGTCTCCGGCACCAAAATCTGATCCCGCGAAAAAAATCACGTGCATCCCGGCATCGGCACACCAGTCGAGATTTTGATCAATTATTTTTAATTTTTCCGGATCAATGTGCCCAGGCGCGTCGGTTTGTCTTGAGTTGGAAGCCTTTCCTGAAAAGTACCATCGGAACGGAATTCGAATTGTGTTGGCACCGAAACTTTTTGCTTCGGATGCATCGCCTGGCTGGGCGGTGTTCCACCAGCCCCAGTTGAATCCCCGTAAGATTTCGGTTTCTTTGTGTGCGATGGGAGTATCTTCTAGTAAAATTACCTCGTCTTCGTGCATAGTTTTCGCTTGTTCTTGCGTAATTGGTTCTTCCTGAATTTCAATAGGAATATCAGATGTACAGCCACTGAGACAAATTCCAAACAAAAACACCGTATTCAGAAATATTTTTTTCATACTGTGATTGTATAGAAAAAAAAGATTACACAAAATATGGCGGAGGGGAGAGAATTACTTCGTGGGCGACGTTTCGCTTGTCATCGAATCTGTGAGGCTCTTATTTCGATCAAAAAAAAGCCCACGGATAACACTCAAATTTTTCTGGCGGAGGATGAGGGATTCGAACCCTCGGTACCATTGCTGGCACACTTGTTTTCGAGACAAGCCCATTCGACCACTCTGGCAATCCTCCGCGACAGCAACGAACGAAACTGTATCCATTTTTCAAATCAAGTCAAAATCAAGTTTGTTTTTTGAAAAATTTGAAAAAATTACGTCGTTCGCAACGCCAAAATTTTTCGAGCCAAAAAAATGTTGATCAAAATGATAAAAACCCCACTGCCGATCAGTGCGCACGAAACGGGAAAAAAAGATAAAAATTGTTTTCCGATCGTGATGTACAGCGCGAAAACTGAAAAAATTACAGAACGCGTGGTTGCAAGCGCAATTCCTTTTGTTTGTTCGACCAAAACGTGATTCCACGCAGGCATCCAAATTCCTTCAAAAAAATTAAAAATAACAAAAATTACGGCGAAAAAAATCCACGATTTGAGAAAAAATCCCGCAAAAATAAGCAGCACCGCCTGCGAAATGGTAGAAAAAACCCACGCAAAATGATAACTTTTTTTTTCGGCAAATTTGTACGTAAATTTATTGGTAATCAGCATCGCGACACCGGCGATCGCGGTCAAAATTCCGCCAAAATATTCTTGCATTCCATTTTCGGTCAGCACCGGCAGCGAAATGACAAACAAAAATCCGACGTGACTTGACAACGAGCGGTAAATCAAAAATATTCGCAGGTTTTTATTTTGAAAAACATTTTGAAGCGCGGATTTGGCAATTTCGTAATTTTTTTGAAATAATTCGCCAAAAGTTTTCCATTTTTCAAAAAGGAAATTTTCGCGCAGTTGAACGGTCAAAAAAACCAAAATCAGCGCAAAAATAACATCCAAAATGGCTAAAATTTGGTATCCATTTTCTGAAAAAATTTTCAAAATTCCTGCTGCCGCCAGCGGCGTGAAAATACCAGCAAGCCGTTCCAGAGACATAAAATGTCCAATTTTTTTTCCAAATTCATGTGTTTTTCCCAGCACGCGCAAATTTTCTTCCAAAAATGCCTGACCAGTTCCACTCCAAAAACTCCAGTACAAACCGCTAAAAATTGCTGCTCCCAAAAATCCGCCAAAAGACGGAAAAATCAAAATTGTCAGCGCTGACAAAAAATTGCAAATTACAGAAATTACGAGTGATTTTTTTCGTCCGAGCGTGTCGGCAAAAACTGACGTTGGGAGCTCGAAAATCCACACGGAAAAAGTAGTCACATTTGAAATCAAAACAATTTCCAGCAACGAAAGTCCGGAAAATTTATAAAAAAGCGTGACGATTGGAATCAAAAAAACAATTCCCGCTAAAAAATTTATCCACGCTTGAATTTTTATATTTTTTTCGGCAATTTCTGATTTCATTTGAAAAATCTGGTGGGCGCTGGGGGACTCGAACCCTCGGCCTCCTCGGTGTAAACGAGATGCTCTAGCCAGCTGAGCTAAGCGCCCTGGATCGCGTGAATTTTAAGAACTTTAAAAAGAAACGCAAATTTTTTCAAAAAGTATTTGCACTGATTGTTTGTTTTCGTACAATTCATCCGCCGCGGAGAGGTGGCAGAGTGGTCGAATGCACCAGTCTTGAAAACTGGAGTACGGGCAACCGTACCGGAGGTTCGAATCCTCTCCTCTCCGCCATTTTTGAAAAAGAGGATTTGAACCTCGCTGGTTCGATGTCGAGCGGAGCGAAGACCATGAAGTAATTCTCTCCTCTCCGCCAGAAAATTTGGAATGTCATTCTTGGGTGGCCGTCAGTTTTTTTTGCGAATGTTTTTATTTTTCAGACCATTCCATTAATTTTCGTGGATCTTTGTGCCATTCGCCATTCCACTGTTCCATGACGTATTCGGCGGGTGATTGTTCTCGCACCAAAATATATTCTTTGATTGGCCACAAAAACCGCGATGCATCCACTTTGCGTTTCATTTCGGTGTGTCGTCCTTGCAACGAAAAAGAAGCAATATTCAAAAGTTCTTTTGCCAAATCCAGAACTTTTCCTCCTCCGGGAGTTTCGGCCTGCAACGCATTTTTGTAAACTTTTTCTCGCATTTCCAACTGATCTGCAAAAGTCCAATTTTTCACCAAACTTTGGCATTCTTTCATCACATCAGAATCCAGCGTCACCGCACGAATTATGGCGGGCATCGACGGAACCAAGTGCGGAGGAACCGTGTCAAATCCGCGATATTCGAGATAATGTTTTATTCGTACTTCATTCCAGACGGATTTTATGTGGAGATAAAAATCCTCCAGACGTGGCGAATATTTTTCGAATCCATTTTTTAAAAAATCTTTAAAAGAGAGTGGCACAAAGATTTGATCATCTTCTCGTTCGATTCGTCTCATCGGCAAATTCAAGAGAACGTCGATCCATTTTTCAAAACTGAAATCTTCTTCAAGAAATAGTTTTTGAATTTGTGTTTTTTCTGGACACAGTTCGAATGTTGCCCGTGGTCGGTTCATCAAAAATCCTGCGGATCTTCCCGCGTTGAGTGGTGAATTTGCAAACATTGCACTTAGAATGGGGGCTATTTTGAGAAGTGTTTGGAATTTTTCGATCGCATCTTTTTCGGAAGTGTATCCAAAGTTTACATGAATTCCGTTGTTTTTTTTATGCCATCCGGCATGTTTTTTTTTATTCCAACTTGGATATTGTTTTGTGAAATGATTGCACTCTGAACGGAATTCTTTCGGGAACGCGAAATCGATTTCTTTATTTTTTGCGAACGGTTGCCAACCCATTGAAATCCATCGAATTCCGAATTCTTTTGAAATTTCATCAATTTCACGCGCGTGCATTTGGTACTCGCGACAAAGACTAAAAATTCCTTTGCGCGGTTTGCTCACCAATTCGAGTCTGCCATCAAATTCGATGTGGATTTCACTGCCGCCGCGTTTGAGCGCTCGAATATTTCCATTCTCGTCTTGATTGATAATATTCCAGCCAACTTCTTCGACCAACTTTTTCAAAATTGCCAAATATCCAGACGTTCCAGCATATTGAACCGGACTTAAATTTGCATCAAAAACACCGCTTCTTTCGACTTCGAGTCCAATTAAAAGATCGTTTTTGGGAACGGCGGCTTTGTGGAAAAATTTGAGAATATCGTTCTTTGAGTGGATGGCGGTTCCGTCTCTCATAAAAAAGAAATTAAATATAAATTTTTCATTTGAAAAATTTTTTACCAACAGAATTTCGCGTAGATTAGTCGATAGAAATTATTAATCAACTGTGGCGTCTAAAAATATGCAAAAATTTATTCTTTTTCTGCAGTAAAAAAGTACCGTTTTATTTCGATTTTTTCTGTGCCAAAAGTTCCTCCGGATTTGTCGTGATAATTTTATTTTCCAAATATGACGCGATGATCTGGATCGCGACGTGCTGATTTCCCGCGAAAAAAAGTCCCTGCCCGACTTGAGAATTGAGCAATAAAAATTTTTCTTGATCCGTCAGATTAAAAACAGCTTTCAGTTTTTCCACGGCAGACGGCGCCTGGCGCAGCAAAAGTTGGAGCGACGAGTTGGTGATGATCGGTTTTCCCCACGGCGAGTCGAGAAAATCTTCGACGTCCTGCGTGATCGTCGTGACACCGAGATAATATTTTCGGGCGCGTTTTACGAGTCCGTGCAAAAATCGTCCGGAATCTTCGTACTGCACGATGTTCCAGGCTTCGTCGATCACGAGCAATCTTTTTTTCAACTCTGATCGTACGCGTCCCCAAATAAAATTCAGCAAAATGTACATCGCGATCGGGCGGAGTTGTTCCTGCAGGTCGCGGATGCAAAAAGTCACGAGTCCGGATTTCAAATCGACGTTTGTTTGATCGGAAAAAAGTCCGGAAAAAGTTCCTTTCGTAAATCGTTCGAGCCGGATCGACTGTTCTTTTCCGCCTTCCATTCCCGCCAAAACATTTTGCAAATCGACCATTGTCGGCATTTCAAAATCGTGTGGATTTTCCGCGTCGGCGGTGATTCCTCTCAATTCGTAGGATTGCAAAATCGCTCGATCCATCAAACCCTGTTCTGTCGGATTCAGTTTTCCCAGCATCAAATTCATCAAGCCTGAAAGATTGATCGCGGATTCGCGGACGAGTTCTTTTGTCGTCATTTCGTCGCCGTCCATTGGATCGGGGAGATCGAACGGATTGATGCGCTGCGGTGAATTCAGAGAAACGTTGATGTACGTTCCGCCGACGGTTCGCGTCAGAGTTTCGTACTCATTTTCCGGATCGAGAATAATTACGTCCGTGCCGAGCATCAGTGATCGCAAAATTTCAAGTTTGATCGCGTACGATTTTCCGGCACCGGATTTCGCAAAAACGACTTCGTTCGCATTTTCTAGTTTAAATCGATCAAAAATAATCAGCGAATTGTTGTGCCGATTGAGTCCGTACATAATTCCTTCGTTTGAAGTCAGTGAGTTTGAAACGAACGGAAAAGTTGTCGAAAGCGGGGAAGTATTCATATTTCGTGAAACTCCGAGCATGTCGGTCGCCTGCGGAAGCGTGCTGTCGAACGCGCGTTCGATTTGGAAATCCGCTGCGCGCACCATCACCATTTGTCCGCCCAAAAGTGTTTCGAGTTGTTTTGTAGCGGCTTTTAATTTGTCTTCGTCGTCGGCGTACAGCGTGAAATATAATCCGAATTGGAAAAATTTTTCTGTTCCGCGTTGCAAATCCACTCGCAGCTGTTCGGCGTCTTCAAGTGCGGTGTCCAGTCCGGTGTCGTTGATGATTCCGCGTTTGGTATTCAGCCGTTTTGTGGACATCATTTCTGCAACTTTTCGGCGGAGCGTTCGCATCATTTTTCCTGAATCAGCCGGATAAATAAACATTGAAATATCCATTGTCACATCAAAATTGATGAGCTGATTGAGCCAGTTTGCTTCGAGGAATCGCGGATAATTGAACACAAAAAATGAACGAGAAACCATCCCGTTGAGTTTCATTTTATTCGAATCGATTTCGACGGAAGTTGGCGCCACGAGATCTTTGATTGATGCGGTTCCGTCGCGGTACGATTTTTCTGCTTCGACGATTTGCTGGCGCATTTCTTTTGTCAGTTTTTTTCGATCGCGTTTTGGGTCGTAATTTTCAAAAAAATCTTGAAGTTTTTCCTGCGCATCGTTTTCTTTTTTCTTGGATTCAGCGACTTTGTCCGCGCCTTTTTGTTTGTTTTTTTCTACGTGCGTTTCCCATTTTTTCTTCAAACCTTCCACCATCCCAAACGCCGGAGAACCCTTTTTCTCGGTGTTTGTGATCGTGATTTTTCCGGTTTGTGGTGCGATGTTTTTTTCGTCTGACATTTTTTCGAAGAATTATTCTAGAAATTCTACCACAAAATGAGAGTTTTTTCAAGTCCCAGCGCGGGTTTTTCTCCATAAAAAAACGCGAACATTTTTCACATAAATTTCCGAGGTGTTGTCCGCGTTTGTTTTTTGCTCCCTTTTTCCCCATCGCCCATTTTTTTGAGTTGGCGACGAACTCAGTTTTTTTTGTTTTTGTTTGAAAAAGTATTTTTTCTTTTTTTGTTGAGAAAAACGAAAATAAATCGTTCTCTGTCTTTCTCTGGAAACCTCGAGATTTAAAAAATCGAAGTTGGAGAGGAAGGCAGGGAGCGTTCCTGACTACATATTTCTCAATATTTTAGAGAACATGAAATCAAGATTTTTCCTGCTTCCTCAGTTTTGGGGGATTCAAAGAACAGAGCATTGTACCAAGAAAAATTTAAAAAATCAATACTTGCTTTGACATTTTTGGAAAATTTCATTGAATGTGGAAGATGGAATCAAAAGAACAATTAGAAAGATTAACTCCGAAAGAATTTTTGTGGAAACGATTGCAACAAGTAAATGGAGTTTTTTCGAAAGAAGATAAATCGTGGTTGCAGGAAAAAATGATGGCAGCTGTAGCTGGATCAGATTTTGATGCTACTTGGAAACGCTCTGGCGATCCCGATTCAGAAAAAGAGAGTCTCACAGAAGAATCATTTGAAAATGAGAAGTTTTATTATTTTCAGTATGGGGTGCGTGCTGCAGAAAAATCTGGTCTTTTGGGATTTTCAACAAGACCCGTTTCTCCACGAATTCCTCGTTGGCCAGCAACATTTTCTTCAGATATTTGGAAAAATACAGAAAAAATTGGGCAGATACTTTTCCCGAACTTGAAAATGGAGCTTGAAAAATTTTCTCAAGAAAATGGTGAGACCGTTGGTTCGATTTTGAGAAAGGGGGAAAATGTTGTTTGTTTGTCGTCACATCCTAGTTGGAATTCTTTGGCGTTGCCGATGGTGTTGGCGGAGAAAGCAAATGAAGGGCAAGCCGCATCTGAAAAAAATGCACTTGTGTTGGCGCCTGGGCCGATGATGTTTACAAAAGAGATGAATGGGATGACGTTTGATCCTCGCGCTATTTTGCAGGGAATGGGAGTTGATATTATTACGACTACACCACCAGATAAAAAAAACGAAGCGCATCCAGCAGTTTTAAAACTTGGAAATATTTCGCGTCGGGGATTTATTTTAGAAATAAAAAAGGAACGAGAAGAAATGAAACAGGTTGGTGGAAAATTTTTAATTATTGCACCAGAAGGAACTACAACGAAATTGGGACCAGATGGAAAGTATCAACTTCAAAAAATAAAAGAGGGAACGGCGGGTTTATTGAAAAAATTAGCAGAATTGGGGAATGTTCATTTTTTACTTGCAGGAATCTCTGAAGAAAATCCTAATCGATTGGATACCGATTCAACGAATATTTCGATTGAAACACATCTTGTTTCAGTGGTGGAATTAAAAAAACGCCTGAAGGACGAAGAAACGTTTTCAGACAATCTCATGCGAGAGTTGGCAAAACTTGTGGATGGAACGTATGGAGATCCTTCAGAGCATCTCAAGGACATTGTGAATCAGCGCGCGATTAAAACCATATCTCATTCGCATTGGCCCGAGAATTCCGATGAATCCTAAAATGTTTTCTGTTTCAAATTTTGAAACGACGAGTGCGCAACTTTGTACTTCTTCGATGAGGTTTTCTTGTCCGATAAAAATTTTTGTCTGATTTTCGGGGAGATTGAGATTTTTCAAAATTATTTGAAAATTTTCTCGGCCCTCCAAAATTTCCACGATTCGCGCGGCTTTTTCGGGCTGACTAAAAAATTCTGGTGCGCGCAAAACATTGGAAAGTCCAACGTAAAAAGTTCGATCTCGGTTGATCGTCGCGAACGCAACATTTCCCGAAAGCTGCGCCACGAGCCGCACCGCGTCAAAAACTTTTTCGCGTGCTTTTTCAAATTGGTACTGCGCGATGTGTTTTTCAAAAATTGACTGCACAAATTTTTCTTCGGCTTCGGCATTTTTCATCAATTCGTCGACAAAAAATCGGTACCCTTTTTCCGTTGGAATTTTCCCCGCAGAAATGTGTGGAGAGCGGATCAGTCCTATTTCTTCCAGCAGCGCAAATTCGTTCCGCACGGTTGCGGACGACACGTCAAAATTTCGCACCTCGAGCAGATGTTTGCTCGCCACGGGCGTTGCGGTTTCGACAAAATCCTCGATCAGCGCGGACAAAATCGCGAGCGTGCGTTCTTTCATCGTTGGCAGAGTGCCACGTTTTTTGCCAAAATGCAAGATTGGAATCACGAGTTCGGACTTGGCGAATTTTAAATTTTTCATTCTTCATTTTTAATTTTTCATTTCCGCGCTACACTGCGACCGATGCAATTTTGCCACATTTGGTTGCGCGGTGTGCGAGATATTTTTACGTGGCATGCGGAGCAACTTTCCGATGAAAAAAATTCTCCCGTGTCCGCGGGCGCGCGTGTTGTCGTAAAATTTCGAAACCGAAAACGTGTCGGAATCGTTGTTGGAATTTCAGAAAAAAAACCAGATTTCAAAACGCAGCCGATTTTGGAAATCTGGGACGAAAATTTTCTCCCGACAGAATTTCTCGAAATCGCAAAAAATGTTGCGGAGGAGCAGTTTTGTTCGGTGCAAAAAATATTGGGAATGATGGTTCCGGAGAAATTTTTACTTCAAAAAAATCCGGAAATTCGCGAAAAATTTTTCTCGTTGTCCGGAACAGAATTTGAAAATTTGCGTGGAAAAAATCAAAAATTGGTCGTCGAAAAACTTTTGAAAATTCCGGAAATTTCAGAATCAGAACTTCGGAAAATTGCGTCGCTTGCGACGATTCGAGGACTTTTGGAAAAAAATATTTTGCAGATTCGTGTGGGAAAAATAATTCCAGCGGCGACACCGAACGAAAAAGTTCGCGAAAATTTCGCGCTCACTCCCGCGCAAAAAATCGCATTCGACCAAATTTCAAAAACAAAAAAACCGTCGGTTTTGTTCGGCGTGACCGGGAGCGGAAAAACGGAAATTTACAAAAAACTCGCGCAACAAATTTTAGAAAAAAATCCAGACGCGCAGGTGCTTTTTCTCCTCCCAGAAATTGCACTGACGCCGCAGTTGATCGCGGAATTTCGGGCACAACTTGGGGATTTTATCGCGGTGTGGCATTCGAATTTGTCCGTCGGGGAAAAAATTCAAGAATGGGCGCGGTGTCGCTCCGGCGAGGCGAAAATTTTGATCGGCGCGCGCAGCGCCGCGTGGGTTCCGCTGCAAAATCCGAAATTGATAATTCTCGACGAGGAGCACGAGTGGACGTTCAAATCCGAGTTTGCGCCGAGAATTTGGACGCACGAACTGGTCGAAAAAATTGCGGAAAAGTTTTGTGCAAAAATTGTGTTCGGTTCGGCGACTCCGCGACTCGAAAGTTTTCAAAAATGTGCGATCGGGGAGTGGGATCAAGCGCGTTTGGTCGATCGCGTGCACGCGGTAAAAATGCCGGACATTCAATTTGTCGATCTCAAAAATGAGGGAAAAAAAGGAAATTTTACTCCGATTTCGGAGTGGCTCGCGGACGAAATTTCAAAAATGCTCGAGCGCAAAAAACAGGGAATTTTATTTCTCAATCGGCGCGGATTTTCTGGTTCGACGCAGTGTCGAAAATGCGGGGAAAATGTCGGTTGCCCAAATTGCAGCTCGCCGATGAAACTCCACAAAAATTTCGAAAAAGAAAAAATGCTCTGTCACGTTTGCGGATATTTGAAACCAGTTCCGGAAAAATGTCCGACCTGCGGCGCTGCGGATTTTCAGTTTCGCGGGTGGGGGACGCAACAAGTTGAAAAAGTTTTGGGCGAAAAATTTCCCGGGATTCGTGTGCTGCGCGCGGACGCGGATTCGGTTTCGGGTCGGTACGATTTTGAAAAAATTCTCCAAAAATTTCATGCCGGCGACGCGGATTTGTTGCTCGGAACGCAGATGATCGCGAAAGGTTTGGATTTTGAAAATGTCGAATTGGTCGGCGTAATTCTCGCGGATGTCGGGCTCGGGCTGCCGGATTTTCGTGCGGACGAACGCGTTTTTCAACTTTTGACGCAGGTTTCTGGCCGAGCCGGACGCAGAAAAACGCAGGGAAAAATCTTGATTCAGACGTTTCGCCCGGAGGAACCACTTTTTCAATTTGTGCGAAATCACGACACGGAAAATTTTATCGCCGATCAGATTTCCGACCGAAAAAATGCGAATTTGCCGCCATTTTCAGTGATGGCAAAAATCACATTTTCGCACGCGGATAAAAATATTTCGTTTCGCGAATCCAAGAAATTTTTTGCGCTCGCCCAAAAAAGTTTTTCCACCGGCGGGGGGGCGTTTTCAAAAAAAAATCCACCACCGACGGCGACCGAAACTTCTCAAAAAAATTCCTCCGTGGGGGTGCAGTGGGCACCGGCGTTTTTTCCAAAATCGCACGGAAAATTCCATTTTCACGTGTTTCTCCGTGCGCCCGATCGAAAAATTTTGCAAGAATTTCTGAGTAAAAATTGTGATCAACTTGTGGCAAAAATTGATTTGTTTCCCGCGAGTTTGTTGTGATGAGATTTGACATTTTTTGTTCCCCGTGAAAAATTGGGTCAATGGAAAAATGTAATTGATTGGAATGAAAAACCTCCGCATTCAGTGATGGCGGCGATGATTAAATTGAAACACGGAGAAAAATACAAAAAACTTCGGTTTCCAGATGATATTTTGAATTTTTTGAAAGAGTTACGAAGTTTTTTTCCAGATGTTCCATTTGAAAAATTTAAAGATCATGTTTTTACGATTGTTTTTGGTTTCTCAACGAAAAAAGACTGGAACTGCGTGTTGTCGGAGTGGAAAGAAACAGAAAAACCAATAAATGGGGAAGCTGTTTTGGAGAATGTTTGGGAGGAAGAAAAGGGGAAAGTGGCAAAAGTGATTGAGAACGTGGAAATCTGATTTTTTGATTTTTTCCCAAAAAAAAGTACGATGCTCGCGATGCTGCAGCATTTTTCTGTGATTCCCAAAACGGACGTCAAACGATTTCTCTGTCTCGACTGCGAGTCGCGCTGGGAGGAGGAAATTGTGGATTTGGCGAACCAGTCGGTCGCGTGTTTGCACTGCGGTTCGGAAAATGTTTTGCCATTTTCCACGTCGGCGATCGGACAGGACGGCGGGTGCCAAAATGGTTCCTGCGAACGACGCGTTGATTCTGGTGAATGCGGGAGTTGCGACGGTTGTTCTGGTTGCGCAGTGTGATTTTCAAAAGTAAATAAAAAATAAAAATGAAAAAATTTCTCGCGGTGGTGGTGCTCCTGATTCTCGGATTTTCGTTTTCTGCGTGCAAAAAACGTGACGTCGGGATGGCGGGAATGTTGCCAGAGGGCACAGTTTTGAAAATGCAAATTTGGACCGCGCAGGAACCGGATTTTATCGCGGCGCTCGGACGCGAATTTCTTTCCGTGGCGCAAACTCCGGGATTGCAGGTGCACGTGATTTCGTTCGATTCGGATGCGGAGTTGCAGCACGAACTTGCCGAAAAAATGGCGGAGGGACGCGGGCCGGACGTGATTTTTACCGCGGGTGACTGGATTCATCAAAATTCGAAAAAATTGGTTCCGCTGCTGCAGGATGAAACTTTTTCCGCGCAAAATTTTCAAAACACGTTTGTGCACGCGGCGGCCGAATCGATGATTTTCGAAAATCAAATCTGGGGAATTCCGATGGCGGTGGATTCGCTCGCGGTGATTTTCAACGAAGAACATTTGATCGATCGGCTGCAGGACCGAAATTCTCCGGCGGCGACGTGGACCGATTTCAAATCAGATGTCGAGCAGCTGACAAAAACTGACAACTCGATCACTCGATTTTTAGTTTCTGGTGCGGCGATCGGGAGAGCAGACAATTTAAATTACGGTGTCGAAATTTTAGAAAATTTGATGTTGCAGATCGGGACAACTTTTTTCGAACCAGAAAATGCGGTGGCGCGATTTGCCACGAGTGCGGGCGTGATGTCGGACGGAACGCGCGCGAATTTGGGCGAGGAAGCGCTGCAATTTTTTGTAAGTTTTGCCAGTCCGAAGTACAAAAATTTTTCGTGGAACGAATTGATCGCCACGTCGGAAACGTCGGGACGCGATTTTGCTCCGTTTTTGCAGGGAAAAGTTTCGATGATTTTTGGAAAATCGCGCGATCTCAAATTTCTCAAAAAACTTTCAGGCGAGCAGGATCGATCGGGCGAAAAATTAATTTCCGAAAAAAATATCAAAGTTGCGTTTTTGCCGCAATTTGAAGATCCGGCGCAGACGCACACGCGCGATGTCGTCGCCGATGTGTGGGCGTTCGCGGTTCCGCGCGGCGCGCAGAACGAGGAAATGTCGTGGTCGTTTTTGAAATTTTCTGGAAAAAAAGAAAACGCGGTGAGTTTTCACAATTCAACATTGTTGCCGACGGCGCGGCTCGATTTGATCGCGGAGCAGGGCGACGAACCAAATTTAGGAATTTTTGCGCGACAGGCGAAGTTTTCAAAAAATAATTTTGTGCCGATTTCGCGTGACACATTTTCTCAAGAATTTTCAAAACTCATTTTCGCGTTGAACGAAAATCAGGTTTCGATCGAGACGGGACTCAAAAATTTAGAAAATGCGATGACGCAAGAATTGACACGATCGGCAAATCGTGAGAAACAGTTTGAGACTTTGCGAAAATCTGCGCCGTAAAAATGAAGAAAAAACTTTTTGGAAAATTTCTCGGAGCCGTCGGTGTCACTCTTTTTTTGCTGACATTTTGGTTGCCGATCGGATTTCCGCTCGGTGGCGAGGCGGCGGTGTTTGGATTTTTTCTGCCAGAACTTGAAGTGATTTTTCCGCTCTGCGGCGTCGGCGTTTTGTGCGTTTTTTTTGGACAATTTTTATCAAAAACCCAGAAAAAACCAGCGAGTAATCACATTTTATTTTGGTTGATTTGGTTGGTGCTGAGCGTGGTGGCAGCATTTTTTGTGTGGAGTCCCGAAAAATCAATTTTGTTTCTCCTGATCTGGATCACGGGGATTTTGGCGAGCACGTCGAACGGAGTATTTTTTCTCAAAAATTCGGTGTGGCATTTGATTTTTTCGGCGAGTATTTTGACCGGAATTTTGATCGCAAAAATTTTCCCCGGAACGGCGGAATTTTGGTTTGGCCAATTTGGATTTTTTCCCGCGGGCGTGCCAGAATTGCTGCGTGATTTTTCGATTTCGATGGAACTTCTCGGAATGGGCGCGGTGCTCGGAATCCTATTTCTCGCGGCAGAAGAAAAAACATGGTGGCAGCTGCTGCTGTTCGTTTTTTACGCGTGGGTGGCGGCGGAGAGCGGAAATTTCGTGATCGTGTCGCTCGCATTTTTTACATTGTTTTTGGGGCGTCGATTCTTTTTTTCCAAAACGCGCGAACAACGCGACCTCGGCCCATTTTGGGGACCACTTGCGGTGTTGTCTTTTTTTATCGGGTGGGGGTTTTTTGAGGAAATTTTTTCGCTCGATTTCTCTCAATTTTTTCCACAAATTCGGAGCATTTCGCAGTGGATTTTTGGGGTTGGCGAAGGACAATTTTTCACCGCGCTGCAACGATTTTCTGAAACAATTTTGACGCCGGACGCGTTTCAATTTCCAACGAGCGGAATGTCGCTGGTGCTTGCGGAGCGCGGAATTGTCGGAGTGGTTTTGACCGCGGTTTTTCTTTTTTCAGGCAAATTCTGCCGCCGACAAAAAACCTGGATTTTGCCAATTTTTTTGCTACTGTTTTTGTTCGGATCGGCGGCGGCAGTCGGCACCGAAAACGGAATTTTGTTTCTCGCAATTTTTGCGTTGACCGAGGCGCCGGAAAAGAAGTAAAGAGTCGATAGTTTAGAGTTGATAGTTTTTAGAATTTCAAATTAAAAAAAATTTAAAAATCTGAGAATCGGCGAACTTTTCACAAAAATAAATTCGGATTTCCGCGCAAAATATCGACGATCGGTGCGGGGTTTTTTCCAGGAAGTTGTCCCATTTTCAAAAAAATTTCACCGTCGGAGCACGCGATTTCGACTGTGTTTTTTTCGGTTGTTTTTGAAAGTTCCAGAATTTTTAGATTTCCTTTTTTCGTTTTCAAAAAAATTCCTGGCCACGCGTCGAACGCGAGAAATTTTTGCCAGATTTCGTTCGCGGTTTCGCGTGCGGGGAAAATCTCGCCGGCGGATTTTTCAAATTTTTTGCAGTGCGTCGCGACATTTTCAATCTGCGGGCGGGGAGTGATTTTTCCTGCGAAAAAATTGTCCAAAAAGTTGGGCAGTGCGTGCGCAGTTTCTTCGGCAAAAAATTTCCACAATTCGCTCGTGGATTGATTTTCGATCGAAAATTTCTGCGAAAAAAGTACGTCGCCCGCGTCGAGTTTTTTCACCATTTTTTGAAAACTGATTCCCGAAACTTTTTCTCCCGCCAAAATCGCGGACTGCACCGGACTCGCGCCGCGAAATTTCGGCAGCAGCGAAAAGTGAACGTTGATCGTTCCGAATTTCGGGCGTTCCAAAATTTCTTCTGGAAAAATGACGCCGAACGCGATCACGATCGCCAAATCGGGGTTTGTTTTTTCGAAAATTTCTGCGAGATCCGATTTTTTTCCAACTTCAAAAATCGGTAATTCCAATTTTTCTGCTGCAATTTTTACCGGACATTTTGTCAAAATTTGTGCGCGTCCGATCGGTTTCTCTGGCGGGACGCCGACGCCGACGATTTCGATTGTTTCCATTTCTTTCAAAAAACGCAGCGCGGGGACGGCGATCTCGGGAGTTCCGAAAAAAAGGATTCGTTTTTTCATTTTCTTGGACTACAATTTTTCTGTGGAAATTCTGCCCGAAGTTTTCAAAAAAGTACACTGCCGCGGGCAGTTTTGTTCTGAAATTTTGAAAAAAGTTGAAAAATCCGGTGCGCAGTTGGTGGCGGTGACGAAATATTTTGACGCGGAAACGACGCGCACTATTTTTCAAAAAATCAAAAATGTTCCCGGATTTCTCGCGCTCGGAGAAAACCGTGCGGAAGTTTTGGCTGAGAAAAATTTGCCGTGCGCGAGCACGCATTTCATCGGAAAAATTCAGTCGCGGAAAATTCCAGAAATTTCGAAATTTTGTTCGGCGGTGCACTCGCTCGATTCAATTTCTCACGCGAAAAAATTTGCTGCGCAGCCGCAGGTGCCGGCGTTTTTTCTACAAATAAATATTTCTCGTGAACCACAAAAATTAGGAATTTCTCCGGAAAATTTAGAAAACTTTTTGGCAGAAATTGCTGATTTGGGTTTAAAAATTCTCGGAATTTCGGCGATCGGGGCGGGGGAGTTTGATCTCGAAAAAAAACGTGCAGAATTTTTAGAACTCGTTCGACTGCGCGACAAATTTCTCCCCGGGAAAAAAATCTCCGCGGGAACTTCGCGTGATTTCGAAATCGCGCTCGCGTCCGGAATCGAAATTGTTCGGGTGGGACAGGCACTTTTTCCGCAAATTTGAGTGGACTTTTTTGCAAAAATAATTTAAAATAAAACCGAAATGATGTACGTCACCAAACCAAAAATAAAAGCAGTTGCGATTTACACGCACACAAAACCGCACAAAGAAAAAGAGGAAATGCATTTCCTGGAGTGGCTTGTCGAGTTTTTGGAAAAAAAAGGAGTGGAAAAAATAAACGGCGATGTGCGTACGGTTTCTCTTTTGAAAAATAAAATTTCGTTGATCGATGACGACTCGCCGTACGATCTCAAAATTGGGCTCGGTGGCGACGGAACGATTCTCAAAATGATGCGAACGCTGCAGCGAAAAGACGGATACATTCTTGGCGTGAATTTTGGAACGCTCGGATTCCTTTCCGAACTCCAGCCGAGCGAGGCGGAGGCGGGGCTCAAACAAATTTTCCAGGGAAATTTTTTCGTGGACGAACGAATGCTGCTCAAAGCGTTTGTGTGGCGCAAAAATTCTCGTGGAGAAAAAGAGAAAATTTTTCGCGCGTACTCGCTCAACGATCTCGTTTTTGGGCACGGCGGACTCGCACGATTGACGAATTTCAAAGTAAAAGTGAACCGCCGAAATCTTTCGACGTACCGCGCAGACGGACTCATTTTCGCGACGCCGACCGGATCGACTGCGTACTCACTTTCTGCGGGCGGACCGATCGTGAGCCACTCGCTCGACGCGATCGTTGTGACGCCAGTGTCGCCGCATCGGCTGACGCACCGTCCGATTTTATTGCCGGCAAATCGTGCGATCAACATGGATTTTGATGCGCGTGCGGAAATGATCTCGCTCACGGTGGACGGACAGCTGCATTTTTCTCTCAAAAATTCAGACGAAGTCACGATCCAGGCGGCGAATCGCCGAGCACGATTTATTCGAATGAAGGAGTACCACTTTTTTCGAACGCTCCGCAACAAAATGGGCTGGGGTGAAAAAAAATAAAAAATAAAAAATGCGACACGCAGTAGTTGAAGATCCGGAAAATTTTTGTGTTGAAACTGGGAAAATTTCTAAAAAAGCAGCAAGTTTTGTGGAAATTGTGTTGCCGTGCGGGAACATCGTTAAAAAAGTTTTTACAACGCTGCAGGATCACGTTTTTTTGGACAAGTTGGGGGAGCACATGCCGGTGAAAGTGATTTCACAAAAAAATATTGAATGTGGCGGGCACGCGCCGATGGTAGATTTTGTTTTTGAAAATGAGCCCGATTTTGAAAAAATAAAAGCGGAGGAAAAATAGTTTTGGCAAAATTTTCAAGAAAGAATGGTCTCCCTGTTTCTGAGTTGACGTTTTTCGTAGAAAACATAATATTGTACTTGTGTTTCTCTTGTTCATGGAATGTGAGAAATCATTGATGAGTCGGCTCTTTTACAGGTTTGAGGATTTAATTTAGCATTCCGAACAGTTCACGAATATTCGCGGATTGGGGGAATGTTATAAATTAATTACGAATCAATTAAATACAAGTTTATGAAAAGAATTACGTACAACAATGATATTTTAAAGGATTTTGCAAAAATTCTGCGGTTGAAAAAAACAGAAGGCTGTGAAATTGTGTTCGAAGGCACATGGAAAGTTTCATGGAGAATGAATGGACACTCACGCGATGGGATTTTAAACTCTATGACGTTGAGAGTTAATAAAATTACGTTTGATGTTGTGGCGCTTAATCTTGATAGCCCATTTCGGGTAGAACGCTTAACGACGATGGGATCGGATGATTTAAATGTACTAAGAATTTTAATTTTGGGTCAAGACAACTTAAGCGGGTGATTTTTAAAGATTTCTAACATTTTACCATAAAGATTTTCGTTCCGATAATTGAATCTAAATTCAGATTCTTTGAGGTGTAATAAAAACACTTCTTTTTTAATTCCACGTCTTTTTGAGAGACGTGTTTTTGCTGTACCCCAAAAACTCTCAATTCCATTAATATGAGATTTTCCTCGAACGAATTCGTTCTTTCCGTGATTGACTCGAAAATGTTTTTTATACCCTAAATCAACGAGCCCATTGTAGCCTCGCCAACC
>Ga0209042_1000733_pt1 | contig 30593 bp, 41 predicted proteins | sample SaaInlV_200m_DNA_6_FD_184649 | JGI IMG/M metagenome (GOLD analysis project Ga0209042, IMG submission 184649) | Marine microbial communities from expanding oxygen minimum zones in the Saanich Inlet - SI037_S2LV_200m_DNA (SPAdes) (version 2) | ecosystem: Environmental > Aquatic > Marine >...
AAGATTTATGTTAAATTCTTGAAAGTTTTGGTTAGGGATTTGAAGAAGGTTGATTCTTTTGAACTTAAAAGATTTGTCCATGAAGTTAATGGTATACTTGTTAGTTTTAATAAGAAATCTTTCAGAAACTATGAGCGAACTACTTTTTTGATTGGTGATGAAATGGTTAGTATAAAGAATTCCCTGAAGTCTTTTTCAACTGATGTTTTGAATATTTTTGAGAGTAATAAGGTCGTTATTAGTTCCTTGAATAAACTTAATTCACTTAAAGAGAAAATGAATTTACTTGTTTCTAAGGATGAGGTTTTGGCTGGAATTGATAAAGTTATTTTGAAATTGAATAAAGATATTGATATGAAAAGGTTGGATATTGTTGGGTGGGAGAAGGAGTTGGTAGAGCTTAAGAGAGGTGAGGTATACTTGAATAATTTATCTAAAATGGAAAAAAATAATTTGCTTAAGAAAAGTTTGAAAAGTGATATTTTGAAATTGAAGCAAGATGTTGATTTTAAGGGTTTGGCTAATTTTTTTCATAAAGATTCTCGAAGGATGAATGTTGTTAAGAGATATAAGGATCATTTTTTGGAGAATTTTGAGAAGGATGATGGTTTGGAATTGATTGATATTTTGGATGAAGCTGATATTGGTGATGATTTAATTCTTGGTAAGATTGAAGGTATAAGATTGAAGGTTGCTGAGATTGAAAAGTTGAGGGATGACATGGAAGAAGATGAGAGTTTGGTTATTATGAATAAGATTGATGAGGTTGGGTTGGAGATTTTGAAGTTTGAGAATAATCGAAATGTTGAAGAGAAGAGAATTTTGAAGTTGAAAGAGAGTAGGGAGAAGATGTTTTCTGAGGTTTCGTCTGAGCTGGTTGAGTTTGGGATTTCGGTGATTCGTTAGACTTTTAAGGGGTGTAGATTTTTATTTTTGATGATAGACATTAAGGATTTGAAGGATCAGGTCGATGATTGGATGGGGCATTGGGAAATTGCTAAGAAACATGGTTTTATTAGTTATTCTTATCAAGATACTGTTGATTTGGTTTGTGACTCAATTAGAAGTGGGATTAGGAAGGAATATGATGAATATAATTTGGATGGCGTTGTTGAGCATAATGGGCGTTTGAGTCAAATGGTGAGAGAATTAGAGGGAGCTAGAGCTCTGTTGAAGAAGTAAACGCCTGTACCCCGAATCGGCTTCACTTCAGAGAAGCTCGCTGCTTGCTCTCGGGTTCGCAATCAAACGGCAAGCTATTCGATTCTAGAATTCTACGCCTGTACCCCGAATCGAACGGGGATGCCCAAAGGGCCCGGGTTTCTAGTCCGGTGCAATACCATTATGCGATACAGGCTTGGGGTTTGGAGTGGGTTTTGGTTTTTAAGGATTTGGTAGAGTAAAGATAAATTTATAATCTTGGAGTTCTTTTATCTAAATATGAAGAAAAAGAAAAAAGAGGAGTCGAAGTTTTTGAAGTATTTGGGAAAGGGTTTGCTTTTTGTTGTGAAGCTGCCGTATTATTTTGTTAAGGGGGTGCATAAGTTGGGTAAGAAAGTTTCTGAAAAAGATATGGAGGTTAAGGTTGCTAAGAAGAGGCGGAAAATTGGGTCGAAGCATGAGGAGTTTAAGGTGGTTCATGTTGTTGAGGGTGATTATTTTGATTGGGTCGATCATGTGTCTAAGAGTGACAGTCAGATAGGAATTATTCTTGGGGCGAGGGGAACTGGGAAGACTGCGTTTGGGGTTAAGTTTTTGGAGAATTTTCATGCTAAGTATGATAAGGAATGTTTTGCTATGGGTTTTAAGGAAGAAGAGATGCCGGCTTGGATAAATGTTGTTGACGATATTGAGGAGATTGGGAACGATTCGGTTGTTTTGATTGATGAGGGAGGGGTTTTGTTTAATTCGCGGAGTAGTATGAGTAATGCGAATAAGCTCTTGAGTGGTTTGATGATGGTTGCTCGACATAAGAATATTAGTATTATTTTTATCTCGCAGAATTCTAGTAATTTAGAGGTTAATATTTTGAGGCAGGCGGATTTTTTGGCTTTGAAGCCCTCGAGTCTCTTGCAGAAGGATTTTGAGAGGAAAATTGTTAAGAAGATTTATGAGTCGAGTGGGGAGCATTTTGAGAAGTTTAAGGAGGATGAAGGGTTGGTGCATATTTATGCTGGGAAGTTTCGAGGGTTTGTGAGTAATCCGTTGCCTTCGTTTTGGGGAGAAGGGGTTAGTAAGGGGTTTGCTTAGAAATTTATTTATTCACGAATTTTACGCCCAGACCCGGAGTCGAACCGGGGCGCCCCGAGGGGCCAAGAGTTCCAGTCTTGTGCAATACCGTTATGCGATCTAGGCTTTGTTTTTGAAAGTGGGTTTTTGTTTTTAAGAGTTTAGTATGGTAATTTTTATAAGGGTAAAAATTTGTTGTTTCTTATGGGATATGACGAGATAAAATATAAAGCGATTTCTGATTTGGAAAGATCTGGGGCGTTTTTTGTTGATGATATGAACGGTATTTTTTGTAATAATTCTAGCAATAGCCTTCTTGGGTATTTTACTGGTTCTTCCATGATTGAGATTAACTATGCTTCTTTTGATAATGAATCTCTTTCTAGGGCGTTGGATTTTAGTGATTATGTTGCTGAGAATACGCCCTACCTTGAATTGATTGAGATTGGCAAAGAAGAAAGATTTTGGGATTTGGAGAAGGAAGTTGGGCTTGTTAATGAGTTGCTAGATAGGTTTAAGGGCGGGAAGAAGTAAATTTTGTTTTTGATAGGTTTAAATATTGTGGAAGTTTATGTGTATCAAGATGGTTGATGGAAAAATGAGTTTTCGGGAGAGGAATAGGGCTCGGTTGGCTAAGAAAGGGGTGGTTTCTGTTGTGAATAAGAAGGTGATGAGTGGTGCCGATGTTTATGAAATAGAAAAGAGGTCGAAGGTTGGGGATTTTTTTATTGGGTTTGGGATATTTTTTCTTGGTGGGATTTTTAGCTTGATAGGTATTATAATTGCCTTGGTAATTGTTTCTATTTATTATAACGATTGGTTTGGAAAGAGAAGGTTTGTTAAGTATGGGATGATTAGTTATTTTGTTATTGTTGTTGTTATGATGGTTCTTGGTTTTGTATATTTATCTAGATATCTTTTTTGAATGTTAAATTAATCTAGCTTTGCGTTTAGAACTCTAACATCTGGAGACCATAAATCTACTTTATCACCTTTAAATCTTACTCCTCTTGAGACTTTTTGGATTAACTCACGTCTTGCTTTGTCTAGATAGAATTGCATGAATTTGTCTGGCTGTTCTTGTTTGAGGATTTTCCAGAAGAGGCCTTGGATGTTTGGGTATGGGAATTTTGTGACGATGATTGAGTTGCAGGTGTCGCCGGCGAAGTCTACTCCTCTTGCGCATTTTGTTGAGAATAGGATGTCGGATTCTTTGCTTGTGAATTCATCTATATTTGTATTGCCTCCTTTTTGGAGTTCTAGGAGTCTTTCTTTTGTTATTATGTTGTCTAGCATTAGTTTTTTGTTTTCTTCTTCTGTGGGGAGGTCTTTGAATGCTGAGACGTGGACTAGGGTTGGAGGTGTTGCTCTGGCTAATTGCATGTCTAGGATTTTTAGGTAGCGTTCTCTTGTGATTGTTTCGTTTTTGAAGTTTGCAAAGGAGCAGTTTCGTTCGGCGCCTGTTCTTTTTTTGTTTATTGTTCCTGGGTTTTTTGATTCGGCTTCTATTATTTTGAAATCCTTTAGTCCGAATATATCTTTTAGGACAGTTTCTGAATGCAGAGTTCCTGACATCATCACTAGGACATTATTTTGTTCGATTAATTCTTGGAGCTTTTGTGCTAGGTTTATGGATACTAAGGTTATTATGATTGGGTCTTCTTTTGTTCTTGATGATTTGCTATAGAGGCCTTTTTGGGGTTGGTATACCTCTTGTTGTTGGATTGAGATGTATGTTTCTTCTAGGAGATTTTCGAAGGACCTTGCGATTTCTACTATGGTGTTGTAATAGTTTAGTTCTTCGTCTTCGGCTAGGTTTGGGTTTTCTATTGCTAGTTCTAGTATTTGGAGGATTGGAGATTTATCTAATCTTTCTATATCTGTTATTGGAGGATTAAAGAGGATATCGTTGCAAAGTTTTAGGATGTTTTTTAGAGCGGTTCGTTTGTCTTGGTCTTTTGGCATGAGGTTTGTTAGGGCGGAGGCTAGACGGTTTATGTTGATTTTTCGTTCTGAGGAGAAGGAGTCTAAGAATTCGTCGCATTCGTCTATTATGTCGAGGTCGGTACGCGGTTTTCTTCCGAGCATGTTTTCTATTTGGTATTTCATTGAATTGAAAATTAAGACGTCTGCTTTTGCATAGGCTTCGTACTGGTCTGTCCAGGGGCAGCCTTTTTTTCTAGAGAAAAGTGCGAATTCTTTGCCGGATACTGCAGTATACTTGATTTTTTTTACGTCGGGTAAACCTTTTGGGTTGATTTCTGTTGGCATGATTGGTGCCCAGTAGGGACAGGTTGGTGCTACATTCATCCGTTTTATATCGGAGGCTTTTGAGAAGTCACTCGTTTCTGTTGCTGGGTTTTGTTCGATGTATTTTAGAAGTTGGTCGGTGTTTTTTTCTTTGAGTTCTATTGTGCATGGTAACTCTGAGTCGTCGGCTCGCTCTCCGTTGAAAGGGCATCTGAAATTGTTTCGGCCTTTTATGATTGCGATGTTTAGAGGTTTTCCATCTTGTTTAAGGATGAATTTCTTTTTTGTGTAGTCTGTTTCGTACTGTTCTTGAAGAGATTTTATTGGGACGACTATGGAAGTTTTTTTGAAGTGTCTTGCGAGATTTAGTGCCATTGCTGATTTTCCTGAGCCGCAGACTCCTCGGATGAATATTAATTTGTTGCCTTTTTCGATTTCATCTAGAACTTCTTTTACTATATCGGCTTGGGTTTTGTTGTTTGAGAAGGTTAGGGGGTTTAGGCATTCGCCAGTGTTGTTTAGAATTGATTCTGAGTTGGAAGTTTTTTTATATAATGACCACATTTTGTTTCTCTTTAATTGGTTTTGAGTTTAGGTTTATAGGCTTTGTTATAGTAGTGTAGTTGTTACTTTAGTGTGGTTACAAATAGAAAGGTTTATATATGAAAAATGGGTTTTTTGTGGATGGTAAATGGACATATTCTTGAATTAGAAAGAAAGGTTTCTGGCGATGAGCTTGACGAAATACTTATTGGGAAAAATGATCCTGTTGAGAATTTGCGTTCTATAATTGATTATTTTGATTCAAGTGGTGCAGATCCTGATAAAGTTAGAGCTGCGTACGGTGAATTGAAGAGACTAAAGTCTTCACTTTTTAAGGATCCTTTGACTGGGTTGTATAATAGAGGATATTTTAATGATTCCTTAGCTGGAGAGATTTCTAGGGTAGGTAGGCGAGGTAAGCACTCTTCTCTGGTTATGTGTGATATTGATTATTTTAAGAAATTTAATGATAATTTTGGTCACCTTGCTGGGGACAGGGTTTTGAAGGGTGTTTCTAAGGTTATTATGGAATCAGGAAGGAAGGAAGATTCTTCTTGTAGGTATGGAGGTGAGGAATTTGCGATTATTCTTCCTGGGGCGTCTGGCGATGGTGCGTATGCTTTTGCTGATAATTTACGGAAAAATATAAAAAGTAAGGAGTGGTTTTATGATGGAGATTACTTGGGACAGGTTACTATTAGTGCGGGTGTAAGTGATATTGTTGCTGGTGAAAGAATAGAAGATGTGATTTCGCGGGCGGATAGTGCTTTGTATTCTGCTAAGAATGGTGGAAGAGACCGGGTTTCTCTTTACGATAAAATGAAGGAGTTGATTTAATGGTGAAGAAATATCTGAGTGATATGCTGAGAGAGAAAGGTTCTTGGGCTGATGTTGTTGAATATATAGATGATAAGTATTGCAATGACCCGTTTTATAAAATGTATTTATTGCAGAAGGCTTTGCCTTTGACAGAGAATGACCCTAGTTCTTATGTTATGGTAGAGGCGGTGAAGAAGCTTGTGGAGTCGGAAGTTGTTGATATGAAGAATTATTCCTAGTGTCATTTTTTTTAGTAGTGAATTTTCATGGCAAAATTTATATAGATGAGTGTGTTATAGTGTTGTATGAGTGTTGTGCGTAATTTTGTGGGAGTATGAATGTTAGATTGAGAAGGGATTTCTCGTGTGTTTGCTTTTGCCGTGTTTTAGGCAGAAAGGTTATAATTAATCCTTTGAAAGGGGGTTTTTTTAAATGAAAAAATTAATGAAGAAGAAAGTTAGTTTGATGGGTAAGGAGTTTTCTGTTCTCGCTTTTGTTGCGGTTATGATGGTTGGATTTGCTAGTGCGGCTTTGGTTACATATTTGTCTAACGAGGTTAGTGCCGATGTTAAGGTAGATAGTCCTATTGAAATGTTTATTCGTGCTGAAACAAGTGACCCATGGGCATACACTGCAAATCTTGCTGATATGTATGGTGGACAAGAAAAAGTTTTCTACACTAGAATTGTTAATAGAATAAATGAGCCTATCTTGAATAAGCCATTTACTGTAACAATTACAAATGTGGCTGGAGATGCAACATGTGCTGATTTTACTATGATGAGTATTGGCGCAGTAAGTGGTGTTCCTGTTTTAAATAGTAATTGTTTTGAAGCTACTGCTGGAGTTGTAACTATTCCAGGTGTTCAATCTCTTGCGGCTTTAGAAACTGATGATGATACTATTGGATTTGAGTTTGCACTAAATGTGAAACCAGATACATACACGTTCACTACTCAGATTATGAATGCATAAGTTCAAGGAAGTAAATTAAATTTAAATTTGGACCCCATTAATTTTTGGGGGTCGGCGAAAGCCAAGAGGTTGAGGAGTAAATAAGAAATGAAGAAAAAGATAATGACGGGAATTGTTGGAATGGTTTTGATTAGCTTGGCTAGTGCTGGTGTGTTTGGTTTTTTGAGTAATGAGGTTAGTGCTGAGGTTGAGGTTTTGGGACCGGTGTTTTATTTAGATAAGGCGGAGATTATGGGTGATGATTCTTATAGTTTGAAGTTAAATGATAATGGTGGTCTTACAGGGAGTTCGTTTAGTTTGAGAGATGGAGATATTTTGGCTAGAGAGTTTTTTTCGGAGAGTTTGGGAGTTAGTGGTTTTTATCCTGCTGAATTTGAGGTGGTACTTGATAGTGAGATATTTACTAATATTGAGGATGTGTGTGATATGCTTTGTAGGTATGATATGATTTCTGAGGCTGAGAACATGACTGAGGGTGAGTGTATTACGCATTGTGAGGCTTTGGTTTTGAGTGATGTAGTTATGAATTATCAGTTATCTGGGACTATTGATGCAAGTTTGTATTTGGTGAGTGAGAGCGGGAGAATAGTAGATGAGATTTGTAGTGCTTTGATGATTGGGGTGATTGGTCGGGATGATTATGGATTTAGTTGTAAGGATGAAGATAATGTTATGTCTGGTATTGGTTCTAGGGATAGGTTGAGACTTTTATTGAGTGATGGGAGTTCTTCTGGAATTGGGACAAAGACTTATATTGGGGATTCGTTTATTCAGGTGGTGGCGCAATGAGAAAGATAATTTTTGCTTTGATGGGTATGGTTTTGATGTTTGGGATAGTTAGTGCTGAGCATTCTTTATCTAATGTTGTTGGTATTGATATTCCGAGTGATGTTGTTGCTGGAAGTGAGTTTGAGGCTGGTTTTAGTTTTGATTATTATTATGGTGGGGATAATGAGGAGGGGTCGCCTTTGATTATTCGGTTGAATATTACTTCTGTTAATGAGAGTTATCCTGTTGGGAAGGGTGAGTTTGTGATTAGTGGTAGGATTGAGAAGAGCTGGTTTTTTAATGTATTAACTGAGACTGTTGATTTTGATTGTAGTGAGGATGAGCAGCAGACTATTGTTCATCCTTTGGATGCGCAGAATGTTGTGGCTCCTGATGGCGTGTTTTATTGTTATAATGAAGATGGGGATTTGGCTTTGAATGAGCATGATGATGTGTTTTTGGATATTTCTTCTCATTATGCTATTTATCCTGGGTTGTATGATTTTAGTGCGGAGATGTTTTATTTGAGTGACGAGAGGGCGCCATTTGTGAATATTACGAATAAAGATATGTTTGTTAGGTATTATAGAGAGATTGATAATGTTTTGGTTCGGGCTACTATTGAGGATGGGAGTGGGATTAGTCAGCAGTGGTCTAGTGTTATGATTAATGGTGTTGAGGTTTTTCCTTTGACTTATGATTATTTTGATAATGGGGAATATTATTTTTCTAAGAATACGCCGGTTGATATTGCTGAAGCTGATTATGAGTTGTTTGTTTTTGCTGAGGATGATTATGGGAATAGGGGGAATGATTCGGTTACAATGAAAGTTGACCGGACTGCGCCTGAAATTGAAATGTTTAGTGCTCCTAGTATTGTTAGTGGGTTCTTTGTTTGGCCGTTTTATATTACGGACGAAAAATCTGGAGTTGATGGCAATTCTGTTGAATATAGATTGAGGGAAATGGATGGTTCTAATATTTGTCCTGAAGATGGAACTGGTAGTTGGGTTTGTTATAATAGTGGATGGATGCCTATGAATTTTGTGTCTGGTGACGAGTATGAAATGTCTGTTGATAGTAGTAATCCTGTTTTGAATGGTGAATATTGGTTAGAAATTAGAGCGGCTGACGTTTTGGGAAATTTAGGAGTTTTTGAGTAAATGGTGAAGATTGGATTATTTTTGTTTTGTTTTGTTTTGATGATGGGAAGTGTTGATGCGATTAGTCTTTGTATTGACAATGAAGATCCTGGAGCTCCTGGGAATTTAGCTGTTAGTGGTGAGTCTGGAAGTGTTTTGCTTGCATGGACTCCTGCTGTTGATAGCCCGGTTTGTAGTGGTATTGCTGAATATGTGATTTCGAGGGATGGGGTTGAGTTGGGGACAGTTGATAGTAATATTTTGGGTTTTGTTGATAATGAGAGTTTGGGTGAGGGAAGTTATAGATATACGGTTTATGCTGTTGATTTGGTTGGGGGAAATGCTGGAGCGAGTGTTATGAATGATATTGTTGTGGAGGAAGGTGGTAAGGTTAGTAAGGGAGGAAAGAGTAGTAGTTCTAAATGTGATGTGAACTGGAGTTGTGGTGTGTGGAGTGAGTGTGATGATGGGTTTATGTCTCGGAGCTGTAAGGATTTGAATTACTGTGGGACTACTAATTTGAGGCCGGATATTTATTCTGAATGTGAAGTGGTTGACATAGGAGAAGAGGATAGGAATGAGTCGATAGAATTAACTACGGATGCTCCAATTATTGGTAGAGGAATTACTGGTGCAGTTATTGGTAATTTGAAGTCTCCTGGAGCGGGGATACTTATTTTTATGTTAATGATTTTGGTTGGCGGAACTTACTTATGGGTGAGAGGTAAGGCAAATAAGAAGATTTCTTGAAAAGGGAAATGAGTTTTTGTCTTATTTTTGTTGGGGCTTTTATTGAAGTGTTTTAGAAAAGTTTAAATATTAATTTAACTATGTATTATTATGAAAAGACAGGTGTCCGTTTTTATGGGAGCTTTTTTGTTTATGATGTTGGTTTCTGCTTATTCCGTTGTTTTTTATCCTATGGCAATTAATGTTAATGTTGCTTATGAAAATGGGAGTATTGTGGATGGTGCTAATGTTACGGTGACTTGTGGTGGGGTTGATTTTAGTGGGAAGAGTGATTCGGTTGGTGAGTTTGTTGCTGGTTTTGAGAGTGAGAGTTGTGACTATGATATTAAAGGTGACTTTGGATCTTATTATGGTACTCAGTCGGGTAGTTGTAGTAGTGGTGTTGATTTTACGGTTGCTGATGCTGTGATTATTGGGACAATTTCTTGTGATGCTGATTTGGTTTTGAATAATAAATATGTTGATTTTTATGGAGTTATTTATAATACTACGAATGGTGGAGATGTCGTTGCTGGTGCTGATGTTGGAGTTGTCTGTGATGGTGTTTTGTTGAATACTACTAGTGATTCACTTGGGGAATATGTTGTTTCGTTTTTGGAAAGTGATTGTGAGAATGGAGATGGTTATAGTGTTTATGCTGTTAGTGGGGATAGTGAAGGGACTGAGAGTGGAGTTGTTGCTGATGCTGTTGAGGGTGTTAATGTGGATGTTGTGATTGTGAAGGCAGATGAGCCCGTTGAGGAAGTTTCTATTTTATTTAGGGGGGTTGTCTATAATGTTACTCTTAGTGGCGAGGTTGTTCAGTCGGCTGTTGTTAGAGTTACCTGTAATGGTGTTGTTAATGAGACTTTGAGTGATGAGAATGGTAGTTATAGTGTTTCGTTTTTGGAAAGTGTTTGTAGTGGTTATGATTTGTTTAGTATCAAGGGGATTAAGGGTAAATATTCTGAGAGTCTTAACGGGTTGAATGTTAGTGATGGGACTATTATCGATTTGGTTTTGAATTATGTTGCTCCTGTGGTGGTTGCTAAGTCTAGTGGGGGTGGTGGGAGTGCTGCTGCTTGTGCAACTAGGTGGACGTGCGATGAGTGGAGTGAGTGTTCATCTGCTTAGTATCAGACAAGAATTTGTTCTTATCCTGTAGGATATTGTGAGCCTAGTGTTAAGGTGAAACCAGAAGAGGGAAGGGAATGTGTTCCTCTTGAACCTGATTTAACTGAAAAAGAAGAGACGTCTTTTACTAATGCAACAACTACGACCCCTCCAACTATTACTAGGGGACTTACTGGTGCAGTTGTTGGTAATTTGACATCTCCTCAGGCAGGAGGAATTATTGTTATATTGATTCTTTTGACTGGTGGAGCTTATATATGGGTAAGAAAAAAAGCTGGTAAGTAATGTTTTTAATAAGAAACGGTATATAGATAATTTTAAATAATTCTAACTCTTTTTTGAATTATGTTAGATAGGTTTATTCTTGATATTGAAGAGGGTCATAAGTATGTGCTTCTTGTTCCTATTACTTTTGTTATAACGATTATTTTGGCGTTTTTTAATAAGTTTATAGGGGGGAATGCTCTTTTTCTTGTAGCTTTGGTTTCTCTTGCTTTGTCTTATCCCATAACAAGTTTTGCTCGTTCGATGGAAAGAAAAGACATTGAGGAGTTTAATAAATCGAGGAGTTTTTTTAAGCGATACGAGAAAGAGCTTGTTCTTTTTTTGTCTATGTTTTTAGGAGTGAGTTTTGGACTTTTTGCTTCTATATCATTTATTTCTGATTTTAGTTACCAGGAAGCTTTTGCTGGACCTATAAATGAAGGTGTTGATGTTGGGGAAAGTATTAGTGGGAATGCGATTAATACTGAGAGTACTTTTTTTCTTATATTTATGAATAATTTAAGGGTCATTTTCTTGACTTTTGTTTTGAGTTTTTTGTTGTACTCTGGGCTGATTTTTATTTTGGTTTGGAATGCTTCGGTTATTGTTTATGTTCTGTCTAATTTTGGTTCTTATGATAAGGTTTTGATAATGGCGATTTCTATTTTACCTCATGGGTTTTTGGAGATTGCTGGATATATTGCTGCTGGGCTCGCTGGTGCGATTCTTTCGTTTAGGTTGGATAATGCTTATTCGAGTAAGTTTTACAAGGTGTCGGATGAGAAAGGTAATATAGAAATGCGGCCAGATAGACGTAATATTTTTAATAAGATTTTGAATAAAAGGCTTTACATGGATTTAATATTGTTAGTTTTTGTGGCGCTTGGACTTGTTTTTTTTGGAGCTTTGATTGAAGCTATTTAGGTATTTTAATTTGTAGAATTTGTTACTACCATAAAGTTTATATAACTGTAAGAGCGTTTATTTTTATTAATATAATAACTGCGCAACAATGAATACATGGATTACTTTTCGAACCTTTGGTTTGATTTTGATTATAGAGATGCAGTTGAAGTAAATATGATATTTCGGGTGTTACTGAGTTTAGGCTTGGTTTGATATTTGGAATTATGGGATTTTGCTTTGGGACTTATATGAAATAATTTATTAATTTAGGAGGCCGTATGGAGAAATTTTTGAGTACGTTGACTTCCTGTGTTGTGTCGATTTTTGGGTATTCTGTGGCTTTGATTTCTTGGAGATGGAAGAGGTTGAGGTCATTTGGGAAACTTATAGTTGTTTTGATATTGGTTTGTTTGGCTGATGTGTTGGTTTATTTTTTGGTGAGGTTTTGGTGAGAGAATTAATTTAGGAGGGGTTTTATGAAGATTGAGATGTATGATTACCAGGAAAAGGCTCATGTTGATATTTGGAAGGCGTTTCTTGTTGAGAGTAGAGCTCTTGCTGTGATGGCTACTGGACTTGGTAAAAGTATTGTTGCTGCTTTTTGTGCCCTGACTTTTTTTAATGAGAAATCGGGGAATATAAAAAAACCTAGGGTGCTGTTTTTGTGCCATGATAAGTATATTTTGGAACAGTCTTTGAAAGAGTTTAGACGAGTTCTTGGAGAGAGATTTTCTCTTGGAGTTTTTCATGGAGATGAAAGAGTTTATGATGAGGTTGATATTTTGTTTGCATCGTTTTGGATGTTTTCTGGGAAAGGTGATGCTGAGGGTTGGAAAGATGCTCATTTTGAAGATGAGTTTGATTTTATTATTGTGGATGAATCGCATCATAGCTGTGCTAAAACTTACAGATCTGTGCTAGATTATTTTAAACCTAGGTATTTGCTTGGTATTACTGCTACTCCGGATAGAATGGATAGGCAGAATATTCGGGATATTTTTGGTGCTGAGATTGTGAATTATCCGCTGGAGATGGCGATTGCTAGGGGTTGGTTGACTCGTGTTGATTATAGGGTTGTTTCTGATAATTTGAATACGCCTGCTCTTAGGAAGATGGCTAAAGCTGTTTTGAAGGATGGAAAGAAGATTTCTATTAAGCAGTTGAATGAGACTATCTTTGTTCGTAAAAGGGATAATTATATTGCTGCGGAGATTATGAAGTATGATAAGAAGACTATGATATTTTGTGAGAATAAACTTCATGCTGATAATTTTCAGAAATATATTCCTGGTTCGAGAGTTTGTCATTCGGGGAAATCTTTTCAGGAAAATCAAGAAACGTTTCAAGAGCTTAAAGATGGTAAGGTCCAGTATTTTATTTCTGTTAATCAGTTTAATGAAGGGAAAGATATTCCTGATGTTGAGTTGGTTGTGTTTTTGAGGTGTACTGATTCTGAAACTGTTTTCTTTCAGCAGCTCGGTAGGGGACTTCGGAAGATTCTTGGGAAGGAGAAGGTTACTGTTCTTGATTTTGTGGCTAATTGCAATAGGGTTGCTATGGTTAAAAAGTTGCGGGATGGGGTTAAGAGTGATCCTGTTGGTGACTTTGAAAAGGATGCTTTGTATTTTTCTGGGGATAGTTTCGACTTTGTTTTTAGTGAAGAGTTTCGAGTTCTTTCTGATATTGTTGCTAAAATTAGGTTGAAGAAGTATATTTCCGATATTCCTGAGCTTGCGGCTGAATATATGCCACCTCCTAAGAATTTGTTGGCTGCTGATGAGGTTACGGCTGGGAGCAGGAAGAAGGTTTGGTGGAAATGTAAGTGGTGTGGTTACGAGTGGGAAAAAAGGGGCGAATATAGACTTAGGGTTACTGAATGTCCAGTTTGTGCAGGTAAGGTTGCAACTAAGAATAGCAACCTGGCAGTTACTCATCCTGATCTAGCCAAAGAATATATGGAGCCTCCTAGGAATGAATTGCCTATTGAGAAGATTACGGCTAAAATGTATAAAGGGTTTTGGTGGAAATGTTCTAACAAGGAGTGTGGTCATGAATGGAAGGCATTCACTAGAAGTCGTATTGGGGGTAGTGGTTGTCCTGGCTGTGCAGGTAGAGTTGCAACTAAAAACAATAACCTAACAGTTACTCATCCTGATTTAGCCAAAGAATATATGCCTCCTCCTAAGAACGAGTTGCCCGCAGAGAAGGTTTTGGTTGGGACAAGCAAAAAACTCTGGTGGAAATGCAAAGAGTGTGGGTATGAATGGAGAGCTAAGGGAGGTATGAGGAAATATGGCAGAGGTTGTCCAAATTGGCGTAAACATAAAAAATAAAGAGGACCGTGGTTCCTATTCTTGCAGGATTTTCTATCTGCAAGAATAGGAATTATAAATATATTTTTTTTGGTCTCAATGTATGTGATACAATATAGTATATTGTAATATATATGTTAGAGTTGCTTTTCCATATATATATTTTCCTTGTCTAATTCATATCCTAGTTTTTTGTAATATTCCCTGACTCCGATTCCAGAAATTACTCTAATTGTTTTGAAATTCTTTTTTTTGGCTATTTTTTCTGCTTCTTGCATTAATTGTTTTCCTAGGCCTTTGTGTTGCCATTCGGTTTTGGCTTTTTGTTGTAGTTTTAGTGTTGGGCCATAGATGTGGAGTTCTCTTACCATTGCTGGAGAATTTTTGTCTAGTCTTAGTCTTAGAAGTCCGAAGAGAATGTTATCTTTGTTTATTGCTTCTATGAAGTATTCTGTTCCGCCTGAAGCCTTGTATTTTGTGGTTTTTATTTTTATTTTTGTGTCGAGTTTTCTGGAGTCCCTGATAACAAATCCTATTTCTCTGAATCTTATTTCTTGAATCTTTGATTTTTTTCTGTCTATGTTTTTTTCAATGTCGTGGCGCATGTCGATGTTTTTTACTCCGGCGACTAGGTATTGTGGGGGGATTTCTCGCATTATTCGCATTATTCGGCAGTAGCGGGGGGTAAGTTTTAGCATTTCTATTATTATTTTTGCGGTTTGTTCTTTGTTGTATGGTACGTATTCTCCTCCGTAGTAGAGGTTTTCGATTCCGGCGCCTTTTAGGACTTGGCATGGATAGATTTTGATTTGGTCTGGTTTGAAGTCTTTTGACTTGAATATTTTTTTGAACATTTTGATGTCTTTTTCTGGGGTTGAACCTGGTATACCTGGCATTAGGTGGTATCCGATTTTGAAGCCGGCTTTTTTGAGTCTTGTTGTTGCGTCGATTACATCTTGGACTGTGTGGCCGCGGTTTACTTTTTTATAGATTTCGTCGTCGATGGCTTGCACTCCTAGTTCTACTCTTGTTGCTCCGTATTTTAAGATGTCTTGAATTTGGGAGGCTGTTATTACGTCTGGACGGGTTTCTATGCATAATGCTACACAACGATGGTGGGTTGTTTCGTTTAGCTTTTTTGCTTCGGCGAGTGTTTTGGATTTTTGTTGGTTTAGTGCATCGTAGCATTTTTTTATGAAATCTTTTTGGAAGTCTTTCGGATAAGACAAGAAAGTGCCGCCCATTATTATTAGTTCGATTTTTTCTGTTGGGTGACGCATGTAGTCGAAGGCTTTTAGCCTGGCGTTGATTTGTTTAATTGGGTCATAGTTGCATTCTTTTGCTCGGAGGACGGCTGGGGAATCTGGGGTGTAGGATTGGGGGGCGCCTCTCAGATCGGTTTTTGTGTTTTTTGTTGAATGGAATGTTGGGCAGTAGAGACAGGTTCCGTGATCGCATTTTCTTGGGGGAAGCATTAGTGCTAAGGGGGCTACGCCTGAGATTGTTTTTGTTGGTTTTCTTGCTTTGGATTTTGGTGTCATATTGAGGGGAAAGGTTTTAAGTTTAAATGTGTTGGGTAGATTATGAAGCAGGAAGAAATTTGGGATGCAGTGGCTGCGGAATGGAGTGAGTTTCGGGCTAGGCCGATGAAAGAAGTTGTTGAGTTTTTGGTAGATAAAAAGGACAAGGTTTTAGATTTAGGTTGTGGAAGTGGGAGACATTCTCCTGAAAACTTGGGTTCTGAGCTTAAGAATTTGAAGGAGCTAGAGTTTTATGGTGTTGATTTTTCTGAGAAATTGTTGGAGCTTGCTAAGGAAAAAGGTTATGTTGAAGTTAAGAAATCTGGGGTTGACGCGATTCACTATGGTGACGAGTTTTTTGATTTTGGTATTTATATTGCGGCTTTGCATTGTGTTGAGTCTGCCGAGGCTCGAGAAAAGAGTCTACAAGAATTGTATCGTGTTTTGAAAGATGGGGGGTTGGCTATTATTTCGGTTTGGTCTAGGAATCAGAAGAGGGTTAAGAATAAGCCCAAGGAGGCGATTGTTCCTTGGACTATGAATGGTCGTAAGTATGAAAGGTATTATTATCTTTATGAGAAGGATGAGCTTGAGGGGTTGTTGAAGGGTGTTGGTTTTGAGGTTTTGAAAAGTTGGGAAGATGATAATATCTGGTTTGAGGTTTTGAAGGCATAATATTAGTACTATTTTATAGTAATTACCAGTATGAAGGTTTATATAGCTATTTTTTGGTTTATTGTTAGGTTTTTAATATGTTAAAAAATTTAGAGAATAAAAGTTCGTATAATGCTGTAGTTGGCGCTTTTGAAGAGAGTACGGGACTAGCAAATGTTCGTATGTGCATTGTGCCTGCTATTACAAAAAGGAAAGAAACGCATCGGGTGGAATTTTTTTATGCGGGTGGGTCTGATGTTATGGGTGTTAATTTGAAAAGGGATATTCCTGTTTGGGATTTTTATGGTAATCCTTCTCAAATTTATAAGGGGAAACCGGAGCTTTTGGGACATTTGGGATCTATGATTTGTGATATGAGTTGAGTATTATTTTTTCTTGATTCCCATGAAGTCCATTAAGCCGCCTTTGTTGAAGTCGAGAAGTTCTTCTGAGATTGCAAAGACTTTGATTCTTACTATTCCGAGTGCGTTGTCCATGCATGTTAAGTTCCAGATGTCGTCTTTTAGGATTGCTATTATTTTTGTTGGTTTTATGAATGAGTTGTTTTCTTTGATTAGTTCATTGCATTTTGGTTCTAAATTGTCGATGTCTAGTTTGATTTTTGTTGTTTGTTTTTGCATTGGTTTTGGGGTTGCGGGCCTGGTTTGACCTTCTTTTGAAACTGAGATTATATTGTCATGTATTTTTGGTTCTTTGAATGGATATTCGAATGCTGCTATTTTGTTTGTTTTCGGGAGGTAGTAGTCTAGTTGGACTTGCTCTGTTCTGTTTGTTATATCTAAGATTAAGAATGCTACTGAAAAATAGGTGTCTGGATTTTGGTCTTTAAACGTTTTGAAGCATTCTTTTTCTTCTAATTCTTTGACTAAATCTTGGACTTTCATATAAATTTATAGAATTTTAGTTTAAATGATTAACTAAAGAGGCGCATGATTATGATTACTTCGGTTAGTCCGATGACTAGAAGCATATATGACGCTACGGTGTATTTTGTTCTGATTTCGGTTATTTTTTCGGGTACTGTTTCTGAAAAGTCTGTTGTTTTTGATAGTTCTGCTGATAGTTCTGAGATATCTGAGACTCCGATTACTGTTAATTGAGAGAAAAAAACGAACCCCAGTATGAGAGTTATAATTGCTTGAAAAAGTAAAACTATTTTTGCCCACCTCATGAGATTTGTAGGTTGATGCTGTTTATAATTGTTTTGAATTGATTTCTTTTTTTATCTGGTCTTTGAATTCTTCTAGTGTCATTGTTTTGATTTCCTTTGAATCTCTTGCTTTAATTGCTATTTTATTCTCCTTCATTTCTTTTTCTCCTACCGTTAGGATGTAGTTGAATCTTTGAATGGAGGCTTCTCTTGCTTTTTTGCCCATTGATTCTGATTTGTCGTTTAGTTCTACTTGGAATCCTGCGTCGAATAGGTCTTTGTAAATTTTTTGTGCGTATTCTTTTGCGTCGTCATTTAGTGTCATGACTTTGATTTGATTTGGGGACATCCATAGTGGGAATTTTCCGTTGAAGTGTTCTGTAATTATTCCGATGAATCTTTCTAAGGAGCCATAGATTACTCTGTGGAGCATAATTGGCTGTTGCTCGTTGTTGTTTTTGTCTTGGTATTTTAGTTGGAATCTTTCTGGTAATGCCATGTCTAGTTGGATTGTTGAGCATTGCCATGTTCTTTGAAGTGAGTCTTTTAGATGGAAGTCGATTTTTGGTCCGTAAAATGCTCCGTCTCCTTCGTTTACTGTGTATTTCATGCCTGATTTTTTTAAGATGTTTTCTAGAGCTTTTTCGCTTAAGTCCCAAACGGATTCTGACCCTACTCTTTTTTCTGGTCTGGTCGAAAGTTCTACGTGGTCGAATTTTAATCCGAACTGGTTAAATGTTTTGTTGATTAGGTCGATTATTCTTTTTACTTCAGATTCTAATTGGTCTTCTGTGCAGAATATGTGGGCGTCGTCCTGTGTGAATTGGATTACACGGAACAGTCCGCCTAGTGTTCCTGAGAGTTCTACTCTGTGGACAGTTCCCATTTCTCCTACTCTTAATGGTAGGTCTTTGTATGTTTTTGGTGAAGTTTTATAGACTAGCATTCCGCCTGGACAGTTCATTGGTTTTACTATGAAGTCTCGTTTTTCGTATTTTGTTTTGAAATTGTTTTCTCCGTATTGTGACCAGTGGCCCGAGACTTCCCATAATTTTCTGTCCATTACTTGTGGTGTTGATATTTCTTCGTAGCCATCTGCTCGGTGGAGTTCTCGCCAGAATTCTATAAGGGAGTTTTTAATATGGAGGCCTTTTGGGTGCCAGAAAACCATTCCTGGTGCTACGTTGTTAAAACTCCATAAATCCATTTTGCTTCCGATAATTCTGTGGTCGTTTTCTTTTAGTTTGGATGTGTCTAATTTTGCTTTTGATATTGTTCTTAGAAGCTGCTTTCTTTCGGCTTCAGTTATATCTTCATCTTCTTTTGTTTCTTCTCCTTTTATTTCACGGGATAATTCTGACAAGGGATGACCCTTTACTTTTAGTTCGAAAGATTTGTAGTAGCCGAATGGGGCTTGTGTTACGTTGAAGTCTTTTAGTTCTTTGGCGCAGAGGTTTAGTAGTTTGACTGCTGTTGATGGTGAGCCTAGGTTACTTGAAAGGTGTGCGTATGGGTATAGGACTATGTTTTCTGCTTTGACGTCGGAGGCAATTTTTTTGATTGAGCTAACGAGCTCCGGGATTGATTTTTCCCCGTCGCCTTTTTCTATTGCTGTTAGAACTACGAGGCATTCTTTTACTTCGGCTTCCTTTGTTTGGTTTGGTGCGATTTCTTCTATTGTTTTGATTGCTGGCTTTAGGGCTTTGAATTTGATGTAGTCGCAATGTAGGTTTAGAGTTTTCATAAGGAGAGTAAGAAAAGGAGAATTTATAAAGATTTATGCTTTGATTTTTTTATGGGTGATATGATTGATCGATGTCCGACTGGGATTCTTGGTTTTGATAAGCTTTGTAATGGTGGTTTTGTTCGGAACAGTGATAATTTGATTGTCGGTGGGCCGGGTTCGGGGAAGAGTACTTTTTTGTTGCAATTTCTTTGGAACGGTGTGAAGGATTTTGGTGAGAATGGGATGTATTGCTCATTTGAACCGGATATTGTTGAGACGATGAATGATGCGATGGCTCATAGTTGGGATTTTTCTAAGTATAGCGAGGACGGGAGGATTAAGTTTTTGAGATTTGCGCCGCAGACTGGGATTAAAGAATTGAAGAAAGAGTTGACTAGTCTTATTGCTAGGAATAATATTAGGAGAATTTGTTTTGATCCGATTTCTGTTTTGGCTTTGAATTTGAGTGACCAGGGTAAGATTCGTGAGACGATTTTTGAGTTGTCTAGTTTGATGAAGAGACTGAAGGTGACGACGGTTTTTGTTGATGAGAGTATGGAAGAGATGTGGACTAGTAATGATGGGGATTGGACGAAGACTGATATCTTGAGATTTCTTAGTGATTCGGTTAGTGTTTTTTATGAGTCTGGGATTGCTGGTGAAGGAGATCGTGCTATTCGGATTGCAAAAATGAGGAGAACCGCGCATGTTAGGAAAGCTGCACCTATGGTTATTAGAGACGAGGGGATTAGCGTTGGTGAAGATGTTAGGGCTCCTGCTGTTAAAGTTTTGAATAAGGCTGTTGCTCCGGTTAAGGCAGTTGTTGTTCCTAGGACGGTTGTTCCTGAAGTTAAGAAAGTTGTTCCGGCGCCGAACCCTGTTGCCCCGGCTGTTAAAAAAGTAGTTGCGCGTAGAATTCCTATTCCGAGACCAGTTGTCGTGGCTAAGCCTTTTGTAGCTCCTAGGCCTGTTGCTCCTCGCTTGGCTCCTGTTGCTGCTCCTGCTGTTAAGAAAGTGGTTGCTCCTAATCTTTTGTATTCTAGAGAAAATGTTCAGAGCGCTATTCCTGCTCCTCCTGTTGCAAAAGAGGTTCCTGCTCAAGTTTCCGTGCCTGCTGTTGATCCTAGTGTTTCTGGTGTGTTTAAGGGTAAACGTGTTGTATCTTAGGAGTAGTTACAAAACGAAAGGTTTATATAGTCTGATGAGTTAGGTTTGTTATGAGAAAAATTGGATATATTGCCACTGCTGCTGCTTGCGCTATGCTTGCTAGTGGAGTTGCTCATTACGGAGCTAAGGGTACCGTTAAAACTGAAAAAGAAGTAACCTGTATTAATACTTTTCCAGAAGATGGAAAACTTTATGGTCAATTCGGTAGAGAGATTCCTAAAACGAATGCTGAATTGCATGCAGTTGGAACTATTGCAGATGCCTCTATGGATTTTAAATATTCAAACAAGTTTACTATTCCTATTAAGAGTGAGTATGTAGAGGGAAAAGTTTACAACGTAGATGTCTTCTCTCCCAATATTGGAGATGATAGAGAAGCTTTTTCTGGGTTAGAGAAATCTACAAATTAACTTTTGTAAATAAATTTGTTTACGTCTACTGTTTTCTTTTTTTGTTGATGTTCTTTTAAAATAATGTTTATTTTTTCTATTAGTATTGCTTTGATTTCGCCTGAAAGGAGGGATCCTTCGGAATAATCTTTGTATATTTTTGCTAATTTTTCATCATCATGTTCAAAATATTTTAACCATTGGCATGCGACGTCTGTTTCTACATTTCCGCCTAGTTTTCGATGTTCCTCTACAGTATCTTTTCCTCCTGAGAATGCGTATTTGTTTATTTTTTTCTTTACTGTTTTGGGAGAGTCTGTCATTAGGATTGCATGGGAAGAGTTCGAGCTTGAAGATTTGCCTTTGATTCCTGTTAGTGGGGACATGAATTTTGCGTGTAGGATTGCTGGCTTTTTGTGTCCTAGTTTTTGGACTACGTCTCGAGATATTCTGAAGTGTGGGTCTTGGTCTACGGCTAGTGGAATTAGACAGTATTCATCTTTTCCGGATAGGATGTTTGGTAGGAAGATTGGGACGGTTTGCATTGAAGTATAGAAGATTGAGCCGATGTTGTTTGAGTCTGTGAATCCGAAGGAGGACTTGATTGTTGAGAATGTTATTTTTTTTGCTACTTTGATAGCTTCTGGGTACATTATCCCGGCGTGTCTTGTGTCGATTAGAAAGAAAGTTTTTTTAGAGTCGAAGCCAATGGCAGCTACGTCTAACATGTTTTTTTCTGTCCATTCATTGATTTCTTCCATTGTTTTATCTTTGTATAGGAATTTTTCGTCGTCTGTGAATTGGAACCATAGTTCTACTTCGAATTTATCTTGGAGCCATTTGACGAAAGACCATACTGAGTAGTGGCCTAAGTGGATTGGGCCTGAGGGTCCGCAGCCTGTGTAGAGGAAGAATTTTTTTCCTTGGTCGTATGCGTCTAAGAGTTTTTCTAGGTCTCGGTGTGCGAAGAAGATTTCTCGTTTTAGGTAGGGGTGGATTTCTCCTGTGATTTTTTCTAGACGTTTTAGGAGTTGAGGTGATATTTTTTTGATTCCGAATTCTTTGATTAGGCGGTCATAGTTGATTTCTCCTTCTACGTCGTATGGATTCACCTTTGTTTTTGTCATGTTTGTGTGTCGGTTAAGTTGTTTTTATATTTAATGTCTTGAGTAACATAATGTTTATATAAAAGTGGTGTGCTTGAATTGGATGGCAGATGACGATTTGTATCCTAAGGATACTAGGCGCGTTATTAAAGACCCTATGGTAAAACTTAATCGTGCGGGAGCTATACTTAATGAACGATATAAGGAGTGTGATAAGAGTGGACATAGGGATGTAAATAAAGATGCTGGATTGTGTGAGTATTGTTATAGGAGATTGGATTATGCAAAAGAGGCAGGCGATGCCTTGCCTGAGAAGTCTCTTGATTTCCCTGTAATGATAGAGGAGAGAAGATGCGAGGTTAGTTTACAAAAATCTGCTGATAAAAGTAGAGGTTTAAAGTGTATTATGGAAGAATTTAATTTGTGATTTTCTGTTAATTTTATAAAGATTCTTTAGCTAGCATATATATGTATAAAAAAGGTGTTAGCGCTGTTTTTGCGACTGTCTTAATTGTCTTGATGGTTGCTGTTGGGGTGGGGTTTGTTTGGGTATTCGTTATCCCCATGATTAGTGAGGGTGTTAATTTGGATTTTAATGGAATTAAGTTGGATATTGTGGCTTTTGAGGGGTATACTTTTTATGATAATGTTGAGAAATTTGCATTTGTTCAGGTAAAAAGAGGGGATGATGATTTGGATATTTATGCGTTGGATATTGTTTTTTATATTGATGGTGATTCGGTGACTTATCGAGTTTTTGATGTTGTTGAGAGTGGTAATTTTAAACATTATTATTTTGATTTTGATGGAGATGGTGTTGTTGGTGTTCCGTCTGAAGTGAGTATTGCTGCTGCTTTAGGAGATGGTAACAGTGACGTTTTGTCTCGAGTTGATATGCCGACTAAAAATAATTCGTTTGATTCTGTTCGATGGACGGAGATTTTAAATGGGGCTGGAAATAATAATTTGAAGGGTGTTGTTGATCTTTGTGGTGGAGCTGTTAGTGATTTTATTCCTGTTGGAGTAGATGCAAGTAGTTATTTTGATGATGGCTCTACTGTTCGTCCTCCTAATAATGCTATTGATGATGACCTTTCTACTATCTGGCAAACTGCTAGTTTGGCTTCTCCTCCCCAATGGGCTTCTTTTGATCTTGGAGAGAAAAAATGTATTGCCGGATTTAATTTTTATAGTAATGTGTTGGCTGTTGGCCCGATTAGTATGAAGCTTGAGGTTTCTGATGATGGTGTAACTTGGACTGATGCTCCCGTTTCTTCGTTTGTGATTTCTCAGCCTGTTAATATTCATTGGGAAAATATTGTTTTTGATAGTGCTGTTTCTGCTAGATATGTTAGGGTTAATTATGAGAGTTTTGTGCATGTTGCTTATGCTTCTGAAGTTAGATTTGTAGCTGGAGATATTTCTTGATTTTTTGTTTGTCTTCGTGGGTCTTCATAATATTTATATAGTAAGAATTCGTGCTGTGGATATGAAAAAGTTGGCGTTTGTTTTGTTTTTTATTTTGATTGGGAGTTTTGTTTTGGCGGATATGTCTATTAGTGAGCCTTTAGATGTTTATAATTTGGGGGATCGGCTTTATGTTTCGGTTGATGGGTTACGTGGGACGAATAATGGGAATTTGAATATTGATTTGGTGTGTCGAAATAGTACGGTTAATTTGGTGAGGATTTCGGCTAGGGCTTTTTCTGGTGAAGAAGACCAGGGTTATTCTATCCCTTACAAGATTTTGGATTATGAAGATTTAGAGATTCTTAATTTGGATAGTATTGTTGGGAATTGTCAAATTATTTCTTCTCTTGGAGATGGTATTGTTTCTAGTAAGATGTTTGAGATTAGTGATGATGTTATTGTTTCGGGTTCTCTTGATAAAAATGTTTACAATCCTGGAGATGCTGTTACTGTGACTGTTGATGCGATTAGGGAAAATGGGGCGAATTTGAATGGGTTTGTTGAGAGTGGGAATGCTAGTTTTTTCAGTAAAGCTGTTGTTGATGGGGCTGCGAGTGAGGTTTTTATTATTCCTGAGACTGCCGAGGCTGGTATTTATTTTTTAACTATTAAAGCTTATGATGTTGGGACGAGTGGTGTTTTGAATTCTGGGCAGAGTGTTGTTTCTTATGAGGTTAATCAAGTTGCCTCTTCTTTGGTTATGAGTCTTGCTGATGTTGTTGCAATTCCTGGCGAGGTTTTTACTATTGGAGCGAATGTTTTTGATCAGGCTGGTGTTGAGATGAATGGTCTTGTTGTTTTGAAAGTGATTTCTCCTACTGAAGAGAGTTTAGATGCGACTATCGATGCTGGTAGTTCTAGTGAGATTGTTTTTCCTTTGAATTCTACGGTTGGTACTTGGAGGGTTTTTACTTCTTTTGAAGGTTTGGAGCAGGTTCGAGAATTTGAGATGACTGGAGTTCAGAAGGTTGATTTTGATTTTGAGGATTCTGTTTTGACTGTTATGAATATTGGGAATGTTTTGTACAATAAGACTATTGACGTGAGTATTGGGGATGAGATAATGACTCTTGATTTGAAAATTGAGCCTGGGGAGATTAGGAAATTTAGCGTTGGTGCTCCGAATGGTGAATATGAAGTTTTGATTGATGATGGTGATACTTCGATTAGTCGCCAGGTTTTGTTGACGGGGAATGCGGTTTCGCTTAGTGATTTTAGAGATGGAAATTTTCTTAGTATGTATCCTATTCTTTGGATTTTTTTGATTTTGATTCTTGCTGGGATTGGGATTGTTTTAACTATAAGATATCGGAAGACTCGGACAGTTAAGAAAGGTGGTTTTCTTTCTAAGATTTTAGCTAAGCTTCCTGGCAAAAAGAAGGTTGCGCAGTTACATAAGGTTGGAGTTAGTGCTGGTGGTAAGGTTAGGGACAAAATGCCTGAAGGTTTTAAGTCTCGTGTTGAGAATAGTTTGACTTTTACGAATAAATCTCCTGCTGTTCAGGGACTTGATATTAAGAATTATAGTCATGAGGATAAGAGTATGGTTGATTTAACTCGAGATAAACATGTTGGTGCTGAATCTGCTTTGGTTTTGAAGGGAGAGAAACAGAGATCTAGCGTTGTTGCGATTGCGCTTAAGAATCATGATAGTATTGGGGATGCTGGGAAGGAGGCTTTGAGTAAGATTGTTATTGAGTCTAAAGGTAAGGGTTTGATTGATTGGAGAGGGGATTTTGTTTTTGTTGTTTTTTCTCCTGTTGCTACGAGAACTTATTCTAACGATGGTTTGGCAGTTAAATGTGGGATTGAGATTTCTGAAAATTTAAGTGATTATAATAGGAAGTTTAAGGACAAGGTTGAGTTTGGGATTGGAGTTCATAGTGGGGACTTGATTGCTTCTAAAGGAAATGGTAAATTGAAGTATACTGGTATTGGGAATACTATTTCGTTTGCTAAGAGGATGAGTGATAGTGATAGTGGGCGAGTTATTGTTTCGGATGATGTTAGGAAGAAGTTGATTCGGGACTTGAAGGTTGATAAGGGTAAGGATATTGGAGAGAATTTGACTTATATTGTTAGTGAGATTAAGAAGAAAGGTGGGGATCAGGCTAAGTTGAGGGAATTGTTGAAGAGGCAGAAGGCTACTGATTGATTCTGCTTAAATTAAGATTTGTTAATTAGAAGATGGAGGAGATGAAAAGATTTATAAGAGGTGATGTGTGGGTTTATTTGTTCAGAGCCTCTCCTGAAGATGATATGCGGTAAAAGTTGCCGTGAGTATGTTTTGTTTGATATTTTATATGTTGTTTTATGTTATGATTGAGTATTATGCAAAATAGTGATGGGCGTGCTAGAATGGAAGTAAGAAAATGGTAAAAAATGAAGTAAGAAAAATAGATTGGAAGTATAATCTTAGTGAGTACTGGGGTGCTTTGCGGAGACATAAAATGTCTTTGTCTCTTTTGATGCTTTCTGTGCTAGTTATTGAGCTGACTGGAGTTATGGGTAGTTTTTTATTTAAGGAAATTGTTGATAATGGTACTTTATTTGCGGATGGGAGCCTTCCACTGAAAGAATTTCAATTTATTTTATTAGCTGTTGCTGGGATTTTTATTTTGAGCAATCTCCTTCATATTGTTGGTCTTTGGTTTAGAAATCTTTTTTCGGCCAAGATCGAAGTTAAGATGATGAATTATTTGAAGATGAAATATTTTCGACATATTGTTAAGTTGGATCATGGGTTTCATTCTACGCATAAGACGGGTTCGCTTATTTCTAGGATGAATAGGGGGATTGCTTCCGTTGAGAGAATTAGTGATAATATTCTTTACAATTTTGTGGGAACGTCTTTGCAATTGTTAATAGTTGGACTTTCTATTGCTTACTTTGATGTTTCTGCTGCCGTTGTTATTGTTGGTATAATGTCATCTTTTATCTTGTATAGTTTTTTTTATCAGAAAGGTCAGGAGCCCCTTAAGATAGATGCAAATATCGCTGAAGATAATGAGAAAGCTGGGATTAGTGATGTTTTTGCTAATATTGATTCTATTAAGTATTTTGGAAAAGAAAATTGGATTTCGAGAGTTTTTGGAAAGTTGGCTGATAAAACTGAGAAGACTAATTATAGACATTGGAGAAGTTATTCATGGTTGACAGCAGGGCAGGTTTTTATTATCTCTACTGGAACTATAGTTTTGTTACTTTTTCCTATTTTGAGGTTTTTGAAGGGTACGCTTACTTTGGGAGAGATTGTTTTTATTTATACTATTTATAGAAATCTTATGGGTCCGATGTGGGGACTTATCGAAGGGATGCAGGGATTCCACAGGGCGGTTATTGATTTCCAAGATTTGTTTTATTATGGAAAAATCGAAAGTGAGATTCAAGATGCAGCTGGGGCTAAGAATGTGAATATTGGGCATGGTGAGATTGAATTTCGGGATATTAATTTTGGGTACAAGAAGCGGAAGATTTTCCAGGATTTTGATTTGCATATTCCTGCCAAAAGCAAGGTTGCTTTCGTTGGGCACTCTGGATGTGGGAAGTCGACACTTGTTAATTTGTTGTATCGCTTTTATGATGTTAGTAAGGGTGCGGTTTTGATTGATGGTGAGGATATTCGGGATTTTAAGCAGGAAAGTTTGCGCTCGAGCATGAGTATTGTGCCGCAGGAATGTGTTTTGTTTGATGATACGATTTGGAATAATATTAAGTTTTCTAATCCTGGCGCTAGTAAGGACGAGATTATGAAGGCTATTCGGTTTGCACAGTTAGATAAGATAATTCGTGAAATGCCTGAGAAAGAGAAGACGATTGTAGGGGAGCGTGGAGTTAAGCTTAGTGGTGGAGAGAAGCAGAGAGTTTCTATAGCTAGGGCTATTTTGGCTGATAAGAAGATTTTGGTTTTGGATGAGGCTACGAGTGCGTTGGATAGTGAGACGGAGTTTGAGATTCAGAAGGATTTGGCTAAGTTGATGAAGGGGCGGACTTCGATTATTATTGCTCATAGATTGTCGACTATTATGCATGCGGATTTGATTGTTGTTATGAAAAGGGGAAGAATTGTTGAGATGGGGAGTCATTGGGCTTTGCTTCGAAGAGGCGGGGAGTATAAGCGGCTTTGGGGTTTGCAGAAGGGTGGGTATGTTAAATGAGTTTTAACTCTAAATTTTATTAGTTGAGAAAATGTTTATCGAAGTATCCCTTGTACCCTATTTCTGATTCTTTGCTGGGATTTAATTTTTTGTGTTTTTCTATAAATTGTTCTTCGTCTAGGTAGAATTTGCCTTTGCTGTATTTGTTTTTGTGTTTTTTAATTATGAGATAAAATGTTTCTAGTTCTTTGAATTTTGGGCATTCTCTTAATCTTTCTAACTTAGGGGAATTAGAATCTATTATAGATAGGAATTCTAATATTGTAAACTTTTCTTTTAGGTGTTTTAGCCTTTTTTCTATTGCTTCTGATGCGATTTGTTCTAGGTATATGTTTCCTGTTGTGAAGAGGATTGCTCTTGCTTCGTTGATGTCGTCCCATGTTGCGTTTGGGTTGTTTAGAATTTTTTGATATTTTGTCCAGAGGTTTGAGAGTTCTTGATCTATTTTGCCTGTTTGCATTAGGTAGGTATACTTGAGTAGGGATATCATTTTGTGTTTTATTATCTGCAGCCGTGGCAACTTGAACATTGTCTGCATGTGTATTTTGTGTCTTGGTTTTTTAGTGCATCGTATTGGAATGTCATTGTTGTTTCTAGTTTGTATTCTGGTTTTACATATTGTTTTTTTTGGTTTTCGTTTTGGTAGTTATTTTCTAGTGTGTCCATGTTTTATTTTAGGTGAGGTAATATTTAAATTTTTAGGTTTGTTATTTGTTGAGTTGCTCTTGTGCTTTCAAAATATTGATTTCTAGGTCTTGGTTTTTCTTTATGAATTTATTAAAGAGATTTTGTATTTTTTTATCTTGTTTTCTTTTTTCTCCTTTAATGTTTTTTAATTTGGCGTAAAGTTCGATTTCTTTATCACTTAGGGAAATGAGTGGGTTTTTGCTATTTGGTTGTTGATTGAATTTACCTTTTATTATGTTTTTGAAGGTGTCTTCTGCTGCATGAGAGAGGTTGTCAGCGTATATATTTGGTTTGCCAGTATGTTTTACTTGGAATTTGGTTTCTAGTATTTGTTTTAGGATTATGGTGTTTAGATTGTCGTTTTTTTCTAGGATGAAGATTTTGTTTTTTGGGAGCATTTGGAATTTTCTTATTGTTCTGAAGACTTTTCTTTCGAAATAGCTTGCGAATTGACTTTTGTCTAGTTCTTTTTTATTTGTGAAGGTCCAGACGGTTTTCATATTTTGAACTTTTTGAATTTATTTCGTTTTTCTTCGTTGTCTCCTGTTGAGTAGGCTTCTTGTAGGGCTAAAGCTTTGCTTGAATTTTTGTGGAAGTATACCGATGGTTTTCCTACGTCGTCTGGGAGGTGATTTTCGAATGTTGAGATGATTTGGGATTCTTTCGCGTCTCGTGCGACTATTAGCCACGTGTCTTCGATGTAGAAATGTCTTCCGATTATTGTTAGTGGGAGGGTCTTTTCTGTTATTAGGTTTTTTTCTAGAAGTGTTGAGAGTCTTGATGCTGGTAAGGGTTCGCAGAGTAGACAGCCGCCTCCTGGTGTTGGGTATGTTATTTTGAATTTTTCTGCTAATTTTATTTGTTCTTTTCTTCCTCTTCCTGCGATTGCTAAGAGTTTTTCTCTGTTTACTAATTTGGAAGTTTCGTATGAAGTTTTACGAAGTTTTTTTGCGCAGAGGGGTCTTAGGATTTCGAAGCCTAGTTGTTCGTCGATTGTTTTCATTGCTGAAGAAATTTGTGACATTGGACGTTGGCCGATTACTTCGCCTGTTGCTATTAATTTGATATTGTTTTTGTCGGCGTATTCCTTTGCTTTTTTGAACATAAATACTTTGCAATCTTTGCATGGGTTGATGCCTGCGCCTGTTCCGTGTTTTGGGTTTTTTAACATGGATAGGTATTCTGACAAGAGTGGGTCTTTTTTTATGTCGAAAATTTTTAGCTTGACGTTGTTTTCTTTTGTGAAGTTGAATTTGGAACAGTTGCATCCGAAGGGGAGGTTGAAGTAGATTGCTGTGATCTTAAAATCTTGCTCTTGGAGTAGGCGTATGACTAAGCGAGAGTCTAGGCCGCCAGAATATAGAACGAGTGCTTTTTTCATAACTAATAGGAGAAAATTTACTTTAAGAAAGTTTAGATTTCTGCAAAGATGACAACATAATTCTTGCCTTCTTTTTTAGAGCATTTTGGACACAATGGGTAATGGAAATATAAATTCTTTACTTCTTTCTTTTGAGACTTTGCATATTCTTCTGTTTGTTTGATCCATTTCTTCATGTTTTTATATGGACCTTCAAAGACTTTTGTTAAGAAAGTTCCGGAGAGTTTTACATCATGAACTTTTGGAAGTGCGTTTTTTGTGCTGATGTATACGTTGGAGCCAAACATTGATTTTTCATCGGATAAAATTATTGGTTCTTTTAGCATGGCATTTGCATCCTTAATTTTTTTCATATTTTTTTCAACTACGCTTCCGAAATTTAGTGGAATGTGAAAAAATGAGAAGACTTTATCCTTTACAAAATATTTACCTTTCCAGGTTACTTTTTTGTTGTCGTATTTTTTTGGATTGAATTTTGGGCAGCAATCCTTTTCACCATCTTTCATAATTGGGTTAATTCTTTCTTTTATTTAAAGGTTTTGGTTAGTTGGTTTTTGTTGCTGAGTTAGTATCCTCCATAAAGCTCTAGTTCTTTTGAATATCCATTGTGTTCGAAATCAAAATTGAAGACGAATAAAAATTGTGTTGTCGCCCGTACTCCTAATCCGGCTTCTTTTACTAAGCTGTGTAGATATGTTGTAAAACAAAGGGGGCATATATGGACTGGTTTTTGACATGCGACGCAGGGCTTGGATTTTGCATTTATTTTTTTGTGATGCTTCATGAATGCGTTTAATTTTTTTGTGATGCTTTTGTGTTCTGGGAAATTCTTCGTCCAGGAGCTAAAAGCTTTTGATAAACAACTTGGACATAGGGGGTGTGTTATATCATTTCCGCAAGATATGCAGTCGTTGTAAATTTCTTTTTCAAAACTATATGTCTGTTTAACGACACTTCTTTTATTTTTCATGTGAAATGTCGTAAGGTTAGTAGAAATTAATGGTGACTGACCCGGCAAACGCTAGAGATGTCTTGGAAATGCAGATATAGTTAATCCTCTTTGTTTGCATGATAGTTATAGGTGCTTGAAGTAT
>Ga0209042_1000736_pt1 | contig 30464 bp, 23 predicted proteins | sample SaaInlV_200m_DNA_6_FD_184649 | JGI IMG/M metagenome (GOLD analysis project Ga0209042, IMG submission 184649) | Marine microbial communities from expanding oxygen minimum zones in the Saanich Inlet - SI037_S2LV_200m_DNA (SPAdes) (version 2) | ecosystem: Environmental > Aquatic > Marine >...
ATCTTTTGCTTGTTCGTAATTTAATTCGATCATTGTTTTTTCATCCTATACGCTGAGATTTAGAGAAGAAAAACGGTAGGCATTTTTGCTAACGTCCAGCAAATCGACCTTTTGTTCTTCCCAGTGACCTTGAGCCCAGAGTTCAAGGTGGTCGCCTTGGCCGACCAAAATCGCCATATCACCACATAATAACTCGGCATATTTCAAGAGCTGTTCCGAAAGTGTGACCTCGTGAGAGCTGTTGCGTGGGATAAGTGTGGCATTCCCCAGAAATAATCTGAGTAAAAGGCGAGCCAAAGGGTCTGCCATATTCATCGAAGTTACACGTTGATATAGCTCTACAAAAACATTTTCAGGCATGATGATCAAGTTGCGATCAAAGCCTTGTGTGATAAAAAGGTCATCGTTGATGTCGCTAAGAAAATCTTCGGGGAGCGAGAAGGTTTTGCTGGCGCTTACTTGAGTTGTGTGTTGTCCATAGAACATAGATTTACCTTTTTCTTTGGCTGTGAATAAATCAACTTTTTTGTTGCTTAGATTTTAGACAAAAGTGTGTGTAACTGAAACCCGCATAAGATGGTTCCTTCCTTCGCATTTTTTCGATGAAAAAGGCATATAGACAACTGCATTTTTTACCTATTTTTTTACATTTTTTAGATGGTCAGATTTGCGAGTATTGACGTGTAAAAGGTGGATAGGGATATGCGTTATTGGTACAGCGCTTATGTAAAAACAAGATGGGTTATTGTGATATAGTGTCAGGGTATTTTTGACTGCGAATATGCAGATGTATCTATGTTTAAAGTAGACGATGAAGCCCCATATTTATGACCATAGAATATGGTCATAAATATGGGGCTAAAAATACACTAAAAAGCAATAGAGTGAAAGCTAATCAGCTCTAATAAAAAAGCTCCAGAATTTGAACTGCCCCCTGTAAACGAGACACAAAAATAAAAGCGCCCCCCGCTGGGTTATTTAGACAGACACCTTTTTTGATTTGGAACGTTTTTAGTTATAGAGACTTAGTATCCTTTCAGTAAAACCTACTGAAATCTTAGTGTAGGTTTTTTGTTTTTATCGGTAAAATCCTGTGTCTTTGATTGTGCAGGATTTAACTATGTTGAAAAAACAAACTTCACCCTCTCTCGGAATTTTACTCGCCAATACTGGCACACCGGATGCGCCGACACCCAAAGCGGTACGGCGTTTTTTAGCGCAATTTTTAGCCGACCCCAATGTGATAGAAATGCCGCGTTGGTTTTGGCTGCCGCTTTTGCATGGCATCATTTTAAATACGCGTCCGCGCCGTTCGGCGAGGCTCTATCAGCGTGTTTGGGATGAGCGTGGTTCACCGTTGCTCTATCACACGCGCGATTTAGCGGAAAAAGTTGAAAGCGAACTCCGCGCTCGTTTGCCGGAAGCCAGCCTAAATGTCGCGGTTGGGATGCGCTACGGTAACCCATCCATTAAAACCGGATTGGAAGAACTCCGTCAAAAAGGTGCGACGCATTTCATCATTCTGCCTATCTTTCCGCAATACTCTGGCACAACCACAGGTACGATCATCAAGGCTGTTTTTGATGAGCTAAAGAGTTGGCGTTGGCTACCTTCGGTGCAGGTTATCAGTGATTATCACGACCATCCCGCTTATATCCGCGCGATTGCAGAGGGTGTTCGCAAAGTACAAAAATCAGATAAGTTGCTCTTTTCATTTCATGGTATTCCTAGAGGTTATGTAGAAAAAGGCGATCCCTACGAAGCGCAATGCCTGCGTTCAGCAGAATTGATCGCGGAAGAGCTTTTGCTTGATAAAGAAGATTGGCTGGTAGCGTTTCAATCTCGTTTGGGGCGGCAGGAGTGGTTGAAGCCCTATACCAATGAAGTGCTGGAAAGTCTGGGTAACGAGAAGCTTTCTAGCTTAGATGTATCTTGCCCGGGCTTTGCGGTAGATTGCCTCGAAACCGTGGACGAGATCGGGCATGAAGGGCGTGCTAAATTTGAAGCGGCAGGTGGGGGAGAGCTCGAGTATATCCCCGCGCTGAATGCCAGCGATTTGCATGTTGAAGCATTATGTGAAATCCTGGAGTCAGAATGCCTGAATTAATTATTATTGGCGGCGGCATTACCGGCTTGAGCGCTGCCTGGGAAGCTCAGAAAAATGGTCTTTCTTATGCACTGCTCGAAAAAGAAAATCGCTGGGGCGGCAAAGTAGATACAGCTATCGTTGATCTACCCGAAGGACAGGCGATCATTGATGGGGGACCCGAATCTTTCGTGACGCGCAAACCAGAAGCATGGGATTTGGCAGGAGAGCTGGGGATTCAGGATCAGGTGATCGATCCGGGTGGAGAGACACGCCACATGTTCATCCTTGATGGCGGGACGCCTGTCGCCGTTCCACTTGCTCCCGTTAAATTTATCAGATCCCCGCTTATGAGCGGACGCGGCAAACTGCGCCTATTAGCAGAGCCTTTCCAGCCCACCAAACGCGACAACGAAGATGAATCTCTGGCAGAGTTCGTCACCCGTCGTTTGGGGCGCGAAGCCCTCGATAAATTTATCGGCCCGATTTTGGGCGGAATCTACAATACCAACCCTGATACGCAGAGTATTCTAGTTTCTTCTCCGATCATGCGCGAGATGGAAGCAGAATATGGCGGTTTGTTCAAGGCCGCTCTTGGACGTATGTTGGCAGCACGAAAATCTAAAAAGGAAAATGATGATAACCGATCGCGTTTTGGGGCTTTTGTGCATGGCTTGCAGGAGCTGATCGATGCTCTTGTGGAAGCGCTAACCGGCGATTTGCGCTTGAATGTGGATATCAAAAGAGTCGAAAAAGTTGATGATGGCTATCAGATCACTTTGGCAAATGGAGGGAAACTCTCTGCGAAGGCACTGATATTTGCTACGCCAGCCAATGTTGCGGCGAAGTTGCTGGAAAGTGTTGCGGCCGAATCAGCAGAAAAACTGACGACAATTGCTCATCAGAATATTGGTACGGTCACATTTATCTACAAGGCTGAAGATGCACAGACTGCTGTGCGTATTCACGGATTGATGATCCCGCGGCGTGAAAAACGCGCAATTGATGCAATTACATTCACGTCGTTGAAGATGCCCAGTCGTTCGCCGCAAGCCTATAGCATGGTCCGCGTTTTCTTTGGTGGTGGCAAGCCCGATGTCGCGGAAGTGTCGGATGTTGAATTGCAGAAAATTGTTCAGGATGAGTTGGCGAGTTTGATCGGTATCAAGGCGGAACCTGTCCAGATCGTCCCCTTTAGATGGTTAAAGTCTTTTCCGCAAGCAAATGTTGGTCATCTTGATTTAGTGGATGAGATCGAAAGAACGCTCCCTGATAGTATTTATTTAGCAGGGAGTTCTTATCGTGGCATTGGCGTTCCTGATTGTATTCAGCAGGGTCGGCAGGCTGTGATGAATATGGCGAAAGCTACACATACACACTAATTATCGCTATGCTTTCGTGTAATCTGCGAAGATTGGCGGCTAAAAAATGAAAAGGATGTATTTATGAAAACAGTTGCTCGTATTCTCAACAATATTCGTCTTGGAATTTTCCCCATTGCCTACGGGCTGAGTGGCGCGCTGATCGGCGGCACGCTCAACCGTGTAATGATCGCAGAGATGGAAATGCCTGCTTCACTCGTCGGGCTTTTCTTTGCTGTGCCTTTGCTGGTGTCGCCCGCGCGTGTCTGGTTTGGCTATCGTTCCGATGGCTTTATGCTTTTCGGAAAACGCCGTGAACCATATATCGTTTTGGGTGCATTGCTGATCGGTTTGGGCATCATGTCTATCGTGACACTTTCGATCAATTTGGCAGGGAGCGCTGTAGTTCTCGGCATTGGCGTATTTATTGCCTTTTTGATCTATGGTGTTGGACGCAATCTTGGGCATAACACTTTTCAGGCGCTTGTTGCAGATCGTTTTACCGGCGAAGCCGCGCGTGGACGCGCTGTGACGATGTACGAAGTCGCAACTCTTTTAGGCTTGATCGCTGGCGCAGGTGGCTTGGGTAAAGCTCTTGAACATTATGATCCCGCTGGGCTGACCCAAGTTGCGATAGGCGTGGCAGTGATCGTTCTTGTTCTGGCAACTTTTGCTGCTATTGCACAAGAACCACGTGGTGAAGATGTTGAAAGCGCAGTTGAAAACGCGAGCAAGATGCCCTTCAAGCAAGTTTTGGAAGAAGTGGTTTTGCCGGATAAACAGATCCGTTCTTTCTTTATTTTGGTACTTTTCACCTTCCTGGGTACGCTCGCACAGGATGTTCTGCTTGAGCCTTATGGGGCACTTGTATTAGGGATGCCTGTTGGAGAGACAACCCGCCTGACCATGTATTGGGGCATTGGCGTTATGATCGCGATGCTGCTCTCTGGCACGGTCTTGATCAAATGGCTTGGCTATATGAAAGTGATGCGCGCAGGCATGATCTCCAGCGCTCTGGTTTTTGTAGCGTTGATCGTTCTCGGTCTGAGTGGAAATGCTAGTGCATTCAAAAGTATTGTCTTTGTGATGGGCTTGGGAACCGGCATGGCTGGTGCAGGGATGCTGACCGGCATTATCTCGTTCACCACCCCGATCCGTGCAGGCATGCTCATGGGTGTTTGGGGCATGGCAAATATGATCGGTCATGCGCTCGGCAGCCTGATCGGCGGCGTTATTGTTGATGTTGTCCGTAATTTGTTGGGCGGCAGTGCTTTTGCGGCATATTCATCCGTTTTTGGGATGGAAGTCGTCATGCTGATGATCGCGCTCTGGCTTTCCACACGTCTGGATATGTCAGCTTCAAAGGCGAAGCTTGAAGCACAGGAAGTTATGCCTGCCTAATAAACTGATTTTTGCAGGTGCAGCGCGTTCTTTAAGTGCGCTGCACCTGCTTGACGAAAGCCTACTCTAGGGCTAAAATAATGCCCGTCGTTAGAACAGTCGCCTCCGCAGGGAGGCGCGTTTTTTGTCTCGGATCAATGAATGGAGTTTTCCGTGAGTGACGAGAAGACAGTACCTGAAGAAGTGAATACCCCGCAAGTTGTCAATATGACCAACGCCGGCGCAGAGAGTGTCAAGGCTGGGTTGGTGCGCATGCATCAATCGGGGGCGAAAAATATCTTCGCAGACGAAGTTGGTATGAAGCAGAGCGGCACAAGCAGCTTGAAAGCGCATACGGTTTCGGCACACGAATCCCGCATTGCCGCTCTCAAGGCAGACGAAGTTAATCTGGCGAAGAGTGTTGTGCTTGCGCTAAAAGCAGAGAAGATCAGCTTGCAGGGCAATGCAGCGCTTGTTGCTGGAAATAACATCTCAATGCGAGATGGATATTCTTTGGCGGTAGCAGGTCGTGATGTCCGCGCGGAGCGGATCGAGACACTCGTTCTTTTGGCAGGAAATGTCGAAGGCGAAGTCAATACGCTGATCGATACGCGCAGAGCGATCCTTGCGGGAACGATCGGTGGTCTGCTTTCAGGATTAGTCTTATTGGCTGGGTCTCTGCTCTTTCGACGTCGAAAATAATTTTAAAACCCCTCGGCATGCCCGAGAAAATTTATAAAGAGTGTGGTAATCTCGAAAGGTTCGAGGTGAGAGGCACTCGAGGATAGAAAAATGGATAAGATCGTTGTAGAAGCAATGAATAGAAAAGTAATTGGTAAAAAAGTTAAAGTTTTGCGCCGCGAAGGCAAGTTGCCCGCAGTGCTTTATGGATACGGGATCGACTCGAAAGCGATCGTGCTGGACCACAGAGCCTCCAGCCGTATTTTGGCAAAAGCTGAATCATCCAGTTTGATCATGGTCAATTTGGAAGGCGAAGAATACCCCACCTTGGTACGTGAAAAACAATGGGACTATATCCGGCGCACCCTTACGCATGTTGATTTTCAAGTTGTTTCAATGACCGAGAAAATTGCAGCGAAAGTTCGTGTTGAGCTGATCGGCGAAGCTGGTGCAGTAACTGACTTTGCTGCAGTTTTGGTCACTGGTCTGACAGAACTTGAAATTGAAGCCTTGCCCGCAAATCTGCCGGATAGCATCGAGATCGATATTTCGACCCTTGCAAATATCGGCGATGGTATCTTTGTGCGCGACATTACTATTGATTCGGATCTGGAAATTTTAGATGATACTGATGCGATGATCATAGTTGCCTCTGCCCCGATGGCTGAAGAAGTCGAAGAAGTTGAAGTCGATGACGAACTGCTTGAAGGTGAAGAAGGCGAAGAAGGCGAAGAAGGCGAAGAAACTGACGAAGGTAGTAGCGAAGAGTAAGTTTGATTTTCTGAACAAAAAAAGAGCGACGCATTTGCGTCGCTCTTTCTCTTTAAGCTGGATGAAGTTCCCGAAAACGCTCTCCTTTCAACTTGCTCTCACTATGTTTTTTCTGGCGTTTTAAATTACGTTTTCCCGTTAATTTATATGGCGATCGCTAGACCAAAAAGCGGGTGGCGCCATTACCAGATCGCAGAGAGCCAGCAAAGAATGATCGTAATTGACTCGCCAGCCAGCAAAATCTTGCCAGGCTTGCTCGCGGTCATCTTTGAGCGGTAACCCAGCATCAGCGAGTTGTAGTAGGACGGCATTGAATTCAGCCTGTGTGATGCTGATCGGCGTCTTGGGAAATTGCGGGTCGCGGGGATAGGGAATATCGAAATTATCAGCAATACGGCGCAGAGCGATAAATCCTGCACGGATACATAGGGCAGCTGAAGGGGAATTAGGCAAATTCAACGCAGAGAGGGTGAGTGCTGCGGCGTCTAATACAGTTCCGGCGGCTGTGATCCAGGATTGATCTCCCTGCGGTGAACGGAAGAAGACCAGGGCCGGGAGCGTGGAGTGGCTTTCTTCGATCTGCGTAAACCAGGTTTCCCAATCGCCCCAATAGTCAGTCAGTTTTTCGAGGCTGTGGATGCGCTTGAAGCGTAGCAGCATCTCGACCGAAGAAGGTGGGTTGCCCGCACGAACTTCGAGGAGATTGACAAACTCTTCTCGTCGCGAAAAAGCGGCATACATTGTCGGCAGGTAAGCGATGAGGAGGGCAACCAAGATGAGGCCAAGCGTGGCTTCGGAGAAGATCATCAAATTGACGAGAAAATCGTCGGAAGTGATAAATCCTAGCGTTAGCAATGATGAGCCACTCAGCTGAAAACTTGCTAGCAGATCCCCTGCATCGAGAGACCAGTACATGGCTGCATAGCCGATAGTAATGAGCATATACCAGGTTGGCACCAGTAGTAGTAGTCCGATGGGTGCGTAGTAGGCGAAGATGGCATCTTTTCTTTTAAACGTTTTGGCAAATTTCATTAACTTTTCAAAGATGCGCCGCAGCAGCCCGAATAAAATACGATTTAAATAACTGCGGGCGCTGCGCGGCAATACAAAGGTGGAAAGGGCTGAGAGCAACGTGCTGATTACGATGCCCAGACCGAGAATGAAAACGATGATGCGTGGAAGAGTGTCCATAATGTTAAATTAGTATATATTGTAGGGTCGCTATTTCTGCAAAGGATTGTTCTTTTTTAGCTCAGCTAGATCACGAAACCCTGCAGTGAAGATGGTGGTTTCCATCTGGCTTTTTAATAACCCTATGGTTTCTACGACTTTCTGTGTTGAGGTCATCGCTGCGCTCAAAACGAGCGTTGTGATTCCGCCCAAGGTTGCGCCCAGTGCAATAGATTTGGCAATATCCAGCCCGTTCTTTAGTCCACCACTGGCGAAAATGGTCTTTTCAGGGGCGGCTTTCTTTACATTGAGAATTGAGTCAGCGGTGTTAGTGCCCCAATCGACAAAAGTGGCAGCAAGTTCTCTGGTAAATTCATCGGGGGCGCGGTGCATCTCGACTTGAGACCAACTTGTGCCGCCCGCTCCGGCTACATCAATAGCATCCACACCGCAATCGGCTAAAAGTTTGGCTGTGCGCTCTGAAATGCCCCAGCCCACTTCTTTGGCGATGACGGGTACTTCCAGTTTTTTGCAGATATCTTCTATCTTTTTTGCCAGGCCAGCAAAATTAGTATCGCCGCCTGCCTGTACCGCTTCCTGCAAGGGGTTGAGATGCAGGATGAGCGCGTCGGCTTCGATCATGTCAACGGCGCGTTGGCATTCGTCGATGCCGTAGCCATAATTGAGCTGAACGGCGCCGAGATTGGCGAAAAGCAAAATGTCGGGGGCTACATCGCGGCAAATCTTGAAAGTGGGGATATAGGATGGGTCTTCAATTGCAGCACGCTGAGAGCCTACTCCCAGCGCGATACCGGTCTCTTGAGCGGCTTCGGCGAGGCGTTGGTTGATCTCACCAGCTTCCTCTGTCCCGCCGGTCATGGATGAGATCAGGATGGGGGCGCGCAGTTTTTTCTCGAAGAGTGTCAAGCCCAGGTCCACGTCCGATAACGCGATCTCGGGCAGAGCTTCGTGTGTGAAGCGGTAACGTTCCAGCCCCGTCGTGATGCCAGAGCGGACATCCTCTTCCAGATTGATACGGATATGATCCGCTTTTCTCTCGTCAATTGGCGCAACTTTTCTCATGGGGCTGTGTTCCTTATTCTGAAATATACTGGTAGAATTGCCAGCGAAACTAACCTATTTTGGAGGACTATTATGTCTGATACTTTCAATGATATCAAAGAGATTATTGTGGATTTACTTGGTGCAGATGAGGATAAAATCACCCTTAAAGCCAGCTTCCGCGAAGATCTTGAAGCCGATTCTCTTGACCTGGTCGAGCTGATCATGGCTTTTGAAGATAAATTTGGTGCCGAAATCTCTGATGAAGATGCCCAGTCGATCACGACCGTGGGCGGCGCAGTTGACTATATCAACACCCATAACAAGTAGATTATACCGCTCTAAAAAGCAGGAAAGCCGCTCTCCTTTGGAGCGGCTTTCCGGTTAAGGAACCGGATGCACGAAGAATGAAAATTGGATGACTAATTTATTGCGAAAAACTTGACCCTGCTATACCCCTGTGGTAAACTATCGTCCGTTAGTTGGTCCCGTGGTGTAGCGGTTTAACATGCGGCCCTGTCAAGGCCGAGATCGCGGGTTCAAATCCCGTCGGGACCGCACTACTATAGGCACAAAACACACGCCTATATCGAAACAAAAAAGAGACCCTGATCAGGGTCTCTTTTTTGTTAACGCTCATTTTGCCCGTCATGAAATGATTTAGGGGCATGGTGTTCCTGGGAATTCGGATTCAAAATCCTGGCAAGCTGCCGTACTCGTCGCGATAACATCAGGGGACGATGTTGTCTCCGGTGTTGGTGTTTCAATTTGATCAACCAAACCCACTTCTGGAAATTGAAACTTGCAGTTTTCAGGGAGATTGGCAAGCTCAATATCGAGTGGGTCATGGACGGCGCCATTCCCGTCCAGCCAACTTCTTTGGCCGCTAAGTATGTAATGAAGATCAAGGACATTTGATCCAAATTCGCAGATGTCAGATAAACAATATTCCGTGAATACATTTGTGTTTGCATCATACGCTACCATAGCCGATCCGTCTAATCGAGCAATCAGACCATTTGAGCTTAGAATAGTGAACCATTTCCCATCAGGAAGAAATGACCTTATAAATACGGGACCATGCTGCAGCAAGGCATCATGATCGACAGCGCCGTTTGTCAACCCTGCCACTTTGATCATATTGATGACTGTATCCTCTGAAAAGAAAATTTCAGTGCCGTCAGGTAAGTAGTAACAAAACTGCCAATTCACATTCGCAATTACGCCTTCATTCGCAAATGAATTGGCAATACTTTCCGGTGTAGCTATGTCTTCTGGTACGGTTGTGTCCGATGGCATTGCTAAATCTGAAGACACTGCCGTATCTGAAGGTATTACTGCTATTTCCATTGGCTTTGTTGTGGTAAGAGTGCAGGCTAGAAGAATTGCAATAATTAGTACGGCAAACACCAAGACTTTTAGAACGGACAATTGCATAAGTTTAGAGTTTTGAGTATTGAGCTTCAAGCAGATTTTCCTTCCGAAAGTGGAGATCATTTCTAATAAAGAATTGATATTAGGGTATCAGAATAAATAATAATTATCAAGAAAGACACCTTGCAAAAATGTTTGTTCCCTAGAGACTTATTTGCTTCTATAATAAGAACATGAGACAATATATATGTATCAAATGCACCCTCAGAAAAAAGGAAATAAGGATGGGTTATTTTTTAAAAAACAGCATCAGCAAAAAAATCATAATACCTCTAATTGTGATTCTGCTGATGAGTAGTTCGTTGGCGGCTAGCCCTTTGCCTCAGAATAACAATCAAGGCGAAGGGAATGGCTCTTTTAGCGGTTGGTTAACTATTATATGGGGAGATACTCCTGACGGCTCTAGTCTATCCGCGATCGACCCAGTTTATTTTCTTATAAACGATAATGGAGAATATATCCGCTTATTTTTAGAGGATTTAACGGGCAATATTCTTTCTCTAAATCGTAAACGTGTTGTTGTTCATGGGTCCCCTCAACATCCTCTTGCTCAGCCGGGCCAACAAAATAATGATTCTATTCAGGTAACTTCTATTGATCTAGAATCTACTGAGTCACTCGGTATGGAAGCAAATACTCCCCAAGCCGCAGTAAATGGCTCACAACCTTTTCTTTCCATCATGTGCAAATTTTCTGATCAACCTGCAGAACCAGAAAACCTTGCTTATTTCCAAGGGATGTATGCTAGCACTTATCCAGGTCTTGATCACTACTGGAGAGAGGTCTCCTATGACACAGCAAATGTGAACGGTAGCACAGCCGTTGGGTGGTACACACTTCCTCAACCACGCTCGTATTATGTCTACGATATAAACCCAAGTGATGCTGGAGATGAATTGGACTTTGGTCGAGCGGCAACAGATTGTACCGGCGTGGCTGATGCTGACGTGAACTTTGCCAATTTTGTTGGTATTAATCTTATGTTTAATGCCGAACTGGATGGATATGCTTGGGGCGGAGGCAACTGGATGACCCTAGATGGCATCTCCAAAGTGTGGCCCATGACTTGGGAGCCACCTTGGGGATATGAGAGTATTACGGTTATGTCCCATGAAATGGGACATGCATTTGGATTGCCTCATTCTTCCGGTGCTTATGGCTCTACCTATGATAATGCTTGGGATGTTATGAGCAATGCTTGGGCAAATTGCGCCAGCGCCACTCATGCAACCTATGGCTGTATGGGACAACATACAATTTCTTATCATAAAGATGAATTGGGGTGGATACCTGCTGGACAAAAAACTACCGTTGTTCAAGGGGCTGAAGCTTTTGTCAGCCTCGAACAGCTTGCGTTGCCTCAAACCAGTAACGATAAAATGATCCAAATCCCAATAGCCGGATCAAGCTCTCATTTTTATACCGTAGAAGTTCGGCGACAAACGGGTTACGACAGTAAATTATCTGGACAGGCTGTAATCATCCACGATGTAGATACAGCTCGCTCAAACGGACGGCCCGCTAATGTCATTGATATTGATGAAAATGGTGAAACCGATGATGCGGGAGCAAGATGGATCGTCGGAGAAACCTTTTCAGACGCAACAAACAATATCCAGATAACCGTCGATTCGTCCACAACAACAGGATTTAATGTAGTCGTTTGCAATGATGTCAGTCCGTGCACTTATCCCAACGTAAACACTAGCATACGTGCAGATACAAGCCCCACAAATTCAGCCAGTGTAGATTTCACCGTTACTTTTTCAGAGGCAGTCACTGGCGTGGACACAAACGATTTCACTCTGACGACCACAGGAGTAACAGGTACTTCAGTATCAGCAGTAAATGGCTCAGGGACTACCTATACTGTTACCGTGAATACGGGTTCTGGCGATGGCACCATCAGATTAGATATTGCAGATGACGACACGATCGTCGATGGTGGAAATTGGTCTCTTGGAGGCTACGGGGCTACAAACGGCAACTTTAACACAGGCGAAGTTTATACCATTCTCAAGTCAACCACCTTTGCTGATGTACCTTCTGATCATCAACATTGGCGCTATATCGAAGCTTTATATAGTGGTGGCTATACCGCCGGGTGTAATACAGACCCTTTGCTCTATTGCCCAGACACGATCATCAATCGAGGCATGGCGGCTGTTTTCATGCTGCGTGGTCAGTTTGGAGCCGTATATTCCCCACCGTCTGCCCCCTGGGATACTTTTGAAGATGATTGGAGTAGTATTTCTTGGGCTGAGAAATGGTCTGAAGGTATGTACGACGAAGGCCTTACCGCGGGCTGCCAGCCTAGCCCCTTATTGTATTGCCCTCAAGATGAACTCCCAAAAGTTCAAGCCGCCGTATTTGGCTTGCGCATGATGTTTGGTAATAGTTATTCGCCTCCGCCAGCAACAGGAACTCTGCTTGCAGATATGACCGATCCAAATTACTGGGGCACTAAATGGGCGGAGCAAGCTTTTCGATACGGCCTGTTACCAGACTGTGGGGTCCAAGTAGGCAAGCCACTGTTTTGTCCCGATGAAAAAGTCAATCGCTCCTGGGCAGCTTATTTGATCGTTCAAGCCAAAAACCTAACCGTTCCTTATACGCTGGCGCAACCCGTTCTTATTAGCCCTGGCGACGGCAATACATTAGCCGTTGCTCAGCCAACGTTAATATGGGAACCTATTGCTGATGCCACCTGGTATCATATCCAATTAGCTGATACGGGCACTTTGGGCAGTACAACAATGCAAGAAAATGAATGGGTTTTAGCTACAGATGTTTGCACCATAACTGAATGCTCCTGGCAGGTAGATGCTGTTTTAGTAAATGGGGTTTATGACTGGCGTGTGCGCGGTCGTGACACGCTCGCTCATCTATCGCCTTGGTCATCCACTTGGGAAATGACCATTAATTTGCCGTAAAATAATAAAAACATCTCTAAAGCGCAGATTTTGGCAGAATGCAGATCATGAAATACAAAATTGCTATTTATTGTCCAGACCAACATATCAGCTATAACCTGCGCATCTTGGATGAGGTAGGAGTAGGAGGTGGTATTACCTCCCGCGTCCGCATGGCCCATGCTTTGGCAAGTTGTGGACATGACGTCAATCTTTATGTGAACTGTCCGAAAGAAGAAATCTTAGAGGGTGTTCAATATTTTCACTATAGTCAATTAGAACATCTTAATGTAGATATTTTCATCGTAAGCACCAGCGGAGATGGGCTTGATCTAACAGCTTTGCAAGAAAAGGACATCGCTGCAAAACTGCGGATATTACTGGTTCATGGTATTTATCCACCAAAAGGTCTAGAGAATCTCTCTTTTGATTATTTCTATTCACCAAGCAATTTTGTTTATCGGTTAATAGTAAATAATTGGGGGATCAAGAAAAGTAAAGTGTTCACAACGCACAGGGGGGTTCTAAAAAAGAATTTCAACCACATTAACGCGTTAATACCTAAACGCGACCACTATTCCATCGTCTATTCTGGCCACCCACAAAAAGGATTGAGTGCGGCTATAAAGGTGCTACGCATTCTGCGTAAAACAAATTCAAATTTCTCACTGCATGTATACGGCAGCCATCAACTTTGGGGTGATGAAGAACAGCCACTAAAAGAGGAAACAGGTGTCTTTTACTATGGGTTAGTAGGCCAACAAGAGCTTGCTCAAAAGATGCAAAAGCATGGTTTTTGCATAAACTTACAAGCGATTGAAGACACCTTCGGAATCGTCAATATTGAGGCAATGATTTCTGGTTGTATTGTTGTAGCGAGCAATGTAGGCGCTTACTCTGAAATCATCGAAAATGAACAGAATGGTTTTTTATTGGAGGGGGATCATACTAATGAAGAAACGCAATTGGCTGCCGCAGAACTTATTTTAGACCTAGCAACAAAACCAGATCGTTGCAAGAGTATCCGGGACAACGCCATGAACTATCCTCTTGAGTGGCGTACGGTCGCTGAAACTTGGACACAACACTGGGATTCGTTTTTCGGGGAAACGCAACTTAGAAAGAAATTCCTCAGTGAAAAAAAATGTGTGTCTTGCAATGCAGAATTAGTTTTGCTTGCTGATGGGTTTCATTGCTTTCAGTGCGGTATTTATCAAAGAAAGGGCGTTGATAATATATTAGGAAAATCAAAAAAAATTCTAATCGCAGGATATTATGGCTTCCAAAACACGGGAGATGAAGCTATTTTGTCTGCGATGATCCACGACCTCAAAGAACAACTAGGGGATGTGGATTTTTATGTTGTTTCGGGAGATCCGTCCCACACAAAGAAAACTCATGGTGTCCATGCAATTTCTTGGACTGATATTCGATCTATTACTAATGCGATTACAGCTTGCGATATGGTGATACTTGGAGGAGGGGGGATTTTTCATGATTATTGGGGCTTTGATCCTACTACAATGCTGACGCAGAATCACTCAGGAATAGCCTATTTTAGCGGTATAGCATTATTAGCAAAGTTATTAAAAAAACCATTTATGCTATATGCTATTGGTATTGGCCCTCTGATGACGGATTTGGGGAGGCAATATACACAATTTGCTTGCGAGCAAGCCCAAATAATTACGGTTCGTGACATTGAATCCAAATTGCTTTTAGAAAAACTTGGGGTGCTGTCAGACGACATCCATCTTACAGCAGATCCCGCTTTTGGCATCCAGTCTATGCTGAAAGGCAATCGTAGCATTTTAGCGGATAATAAAAAAAATAATGGTCCGGTGCTAAGTGTTGCGGTAAGGAATTGGGATTTTAATATTTCACAAAGATATTGGGAAAGTCAAGTTGCTGGGGCGCTGGATATTTTCATTGAAAGCCATAATGGAACGGTTATATTTATACCCTTTCAAAATTTAAAACAATCTAATTTGTGTGATGAAGAAGTTTCAGAACGCATTCGACTTAAAATGCACAACAAAGAACATGCTATTGTTCTAAGCGATAACAAAACTGCGCATGAAAAAGCCAACATAATATCACAGAGCGACCTGGTTTTGGGAATGCGTTTTCATTCAATCGTTTTTGCAATAGCTTCAGGGATACCTGCGGTTGGCCTGGTTTATGACAAGAAAGTCCAAAACCTGATGAACCGGGCTAGTCTCAGCGAATATGCCATACCTTTAGAAAAAATAACCGCACAATCTTTATCAGATCAACTATCAAGTGTTTTTAAAAACCGAAAAAGGCTAAGGGAAAATATAGCAACGCAGGGAGATTCATTAAAAAAATTGGCTAAAGAGAATGCTTCATTAGCAATTATCCTCACAGAAAAAACACTGCCTGAAATTAAAACAAAAAAACAGGTAACCCCCGAGTTGCTAAAGGATATTTTGCTATCCCATACATTTTTGATCCATGATCTTTATTCAAGGCTTGTTTCGCAGATTGAAAAACGAGATGATGTTATCCAAGAGCTGACACTGGAACAGGATGCTCAAGCCCAAAAACATAAAGAGCATATTGGTTACCTTGAAAACAAATTTAACATCGAGATTAGTGAGCGAAGTGACCGAATTGCTCTTCTAGAGCTTGAGCTATTAGAGCAAGGTGTGCTTCACCACAAACGTTATTCAGAATATGAAACCCAATTAGATAATCGCAATACTATAATCAATGCAAATGAAAAGGAAATTTATAGACAAGAATCTGAGATCAAGAAGCTAAACTTTGCTCTATTTGATATTCAAACATCTCGTTATTGGAAAGCCCTATCCATTTATTGGCGAGTTATCAATAATTTCAGTACTAAATATGACCACTTGCGAATCTGGCTAAGAAGAATGATACCTTATAGCTTCCGTCAAACGCTAGTCAGGATATTACGAAAATTAAAGACTTATCCTTTGAATCAAGAAGGTTTGCCAACACCGCAGCTAGAAGAGATCAAAAAAATGCGTGAACCTTCAGCCAATCCATCTTATCAGGAAAAAAGTTCACACTTAAACGATATTATCTGCTTTTCAATTATTGAATGGCAATTTCGATTCCAGCGTCCACAACAACTAGTTTCTCAGTTTGCTGAGGAAGGGCATTCCTGCTTTTACGTCAAAACTACTTTTCATCAGAACGAGGTTAGCTTAAAACAAAATAGAATAAGCGAATCCATAATAAATATACAGTTACCAGGCCCAACAGGCCTGAATATCTATACCGACGAACTTACACCCGAGATCATAGAGAAAATGATAGCTGCAATGGAACTCTTGTACCATAGAGAAAATCTATCCATGCCAATCTGTCTGGTTCATCTTCCTTTCTGGACACCACTTGTGCTTGAGCTAAAAAAACGCTGGGGTTGCAAGATAATCTATGACTGCATGGATGAGCATGCCGGATTCTCAACTAACTCTGACGCAATGCTACATCAAGAAGAAGTTTTATTGAGAAATGCTGATCTTGTACTTGCAACATCTCAAATACTCTATCAAAAGTGTTCTGAAATTACCAAGCAAGTAATGTTATTGCCAAACGCGGTCGACTTCGAGCATTTCAATCACTCAGGTACAGAGAATCCAATCTCTGATTTTAGGAATCCTATTATTGGATACATAGGTGCGATTTCAGATTGGTTTGATAGCCAAATGGTAGCATTTGCTGCCTCCAGCCATCCTGAGTGGCAATTCGTTCTAATTGGCGATACATATGGCGCCGACTTAGTACCATTTCAAGGCTTAAAAAACGTGCATTTATTGGGCGAAAAAGCCTATGCAAATATACCGCCCTATCTGTCCGCATTTGATGTAGCATGTATACCTTTTAAGCGCACTTCATTGACTCTTGCAACTAATCCTGTCAAGTTCTATGAATATTTGAGCGCTGGAAAGCCAATTGTCTCTGTAGACTTACCAGAATTAGAACCCTTTAAAGAGTATTATTACCCTGTACGATCTGCAAGTGAATTTGTTTCTCAAATTGAAGTGGCACTAAATGAGCAATCTCCTGAAATCGCCGAGAGACGGGTTCAACTAGCACATAAAAACACTTGGAATCATCGATACCAAAAACTAAAAACTGCTGTGCGGCAGTTGTATGAAGAAGCAATAATTATCATTGCAAACTATAATAGTTTAGAGTACTTGGACTTATGCCTAAACAGTATTTTTAAAAAAACATCATATCCAAACTACAGGGTAATAGTCGTTGATAACGGTTCAGATAATGATGTAGGCGAATACTTGCTCAAATTAGAAGAGAAAGAACCACGCTTGCAAGCTGTTTTCTACAAAGAAATGCTCGGTTTTGCACGCGCAAATAATATTGGTATTACGGCAGCTGGTGACTGCACCTTTCTTGTTCTTTTAAGTAATGACACTGTAGTCACAAAAGGATGGCTAACCACATTGATCAAGTATCTGGATGACCCAACGGTTACGCTAGTCGGCCCAGTTACTAATGCAATTGGTAATGAAGCACGTATAGATGTAGAATATAAAAACATAGACGATATGGAACCATTTGCTCAACAATATTGCCGTGAACATGCTGGGTCGCATTTCGATATCCCTGTGCTTGCAATGTATTGCCTAGCTATGCGCAAATCAGTCCAAACCAAAATTGGATTGTTGGATGAACGATTCGGACTAGGGATGTTTGAGGACGATGATTATACTGTTCGCGCTCGCCAACTTGGAGGGCGAATTATTTGTGCCGAAGATGTTTTTGTTCATCATTGGGGTGGTTCATTTTTCAATCAAATGGATTCATTGGAATTTGACCAACTGTTCGATGAAAACCGCAAAAAATTTGAAGAGAAGTGGGGGCAAAAATGGATTCCTCATAACTATCGAGAGCGATAAGCCTTGTACGACAAAAAAAATCGGGGAGCGGAAGTAATTTCTGTTTCTTGGCAAACAAACTGTAGTCCTTGTTGTCTTAAAAATTCTTAATAACTTATTATGGCCTTACCTCTTTACGATTCAGAAAAAACTCGCCATCCTATAGCGGATGAGATTTTTTCGCTATATAGACACCACCACCTACTTCGGGAACTAATTACGCGTAACATAAAGACTCGCTATAAACGTTCTGTGATGGGCGTCGCTTGGACGATGCTCAACCCATTATTAACTATGCTGGTTCTGTACGTGGTGTTTTCCCAGTTATTTGCCTTCAGCTTGCCGCAATATCTGGTTTATTTGTTGAGCGGGTTAGTGTTGTGGAATTTCTTTGCTCAGAGTACCGTGGCAGCTATGCGTGATTTGGTTTGGAGCGGCGGTCTTCTGCAGCGTATTTTTATTCCCAGGGCGTTATTTGCTGTTGCCGCCATAGGCACAGGCTTGGTTAATTTGTTGTTAGCGTTGGTACCATTGGTTATTATTATGCTCGTTACGGGTGCGCAACTGAGTCCGGCTATCCTTTTTCTGCCCGTATCGCTAACCATAGCCTGCATGTTTGCCTTGGGGGTTGGACTGGGGCTTTCTGCCCTGGCAGTATTCTTTGCCGATATTGTCGATATGTACCAGATCCTTCTACTAGCCTGGATGTATCTCACTCCCATTTTTTATCCAATAGATATCCTCGCACCCAAATATACGTGGCTGATTACTGCTAATCCAATGTATTATATTCTGGAATGTTTTCGTGCTCCAATTTATTTAGGCATACTGCCAGATGGAAATATCTTTATCAAGGCAATTATCGCAGCAACAGTTTCTATGCTCTTGGGTAGTTGGCTTTTTGCCAGGAAATCCGATGAATTCTCCTACTATCTATAGTCATGATGACCCCGTTTTGCAACTTGATAGCATATCTGTGCGGTATCGTGTGCTTCGCGAGCCTGTTACCAGCATCAAGGAATATGCATTGCGCTGGCTCCGTAGCAAGAATAGCTACGCTGATTTTTGGGCACTGAAGAACATATCGTTATCTATACAGCCCGGAGAGGCCGTGGGTATTATTGGTGCCAATGGCGCTGGCAAAAGTACATTGTTAAAAATAATTGCTCGAGTATTGCGACCTACTGATGGCCGCGTTCGTGTCCGTGGTGTTGTGGCACCGATTTTAACTCTAGGTGCAGGCTTCGATCCAGAAATGACTGGGCGTGAGAATATTTATCTCAATGGAGCTATGCTGGGATTTTCTCGGTCAGACATGAATAAAAAAATGGCCACGTTGCTAGAATTTTCGGGGTTGGGCGATTTTATAGATGTGCCAATAAGGACTTATTCGGATGGTATGGTCGCTCGTTTGGCATTTGCGATTGCAACGGATGTAAAATCTGATCTATTGCTTATCGATGAGATTTTAACTGTTGGTGATATAAACTTTCAAGAAAAATGCAAAATACGTATCAATACGTATAAAGAAACGGGTACAACGATTTTGGTTGTTTCACACAATCTGAAAACAGTGGAAGAGTTATGTGACCGTGTAATTTGGCTCGAACATGGGGTCATACGTGCGGAAGGGAAGGCGGCAGATGTAATCGCAGCTTATGAGGATGAAAGAGAACAGCCTATCATCGGTAACATACAGGTTACTCATGCCTAATAACATAATTAATACCTCTGTTGCCTTGTTGATTCTAGCTCATAATGAGTCAATCGTGATCAAGGAAACTGTCGAGGCTATCCAGAAAGTATTAGCTGATGGAGATAAGTTATTTGTAGTAGCCGATCATTGCACGGATAGTACTGAAATCAAGGCCAGAAACGCTGGGGCAAAAGTTATTATTCGTAATGGAGATACACCAGAGGGTAAAGGCGATGCTTTAGGCTGGTTTGTACAAGAATATAAGGGTAGCCTGAAGGAATTCAGCAGACTGGTCGTGCTAGATGCAGATAGCACGATCAAACCGGATTTTATCGATCGAGTAAAAGAAAATATCACTGATAGCTGTGTGGTCATGCAATGCTTTGTATACCCCCAATTTGAAGGCACATCGCCTATTGGAAAATTGGCGGCGTTGTCAGAGTTTCATGATCAGTATATCTCTGACAGGATTCGAACAGTATTTGGTTGGCCGGTGCGCATGCGAGGTACGGGGATGGTCATAAGGCCTGATTTGTTATTTGGGTTGAATGCTCACCTTAAAACAAAGGTTGAGGACATCGCTCTCAGTCTGATATTTGCTTCTAAAGGAATTCAAGTTAAACGCCTTGATGAGGCGATCTTGTTCGACCCCAAGCCTCCTACGATGGCTGCAGCTGCCCGGCAAAGGGCACGCTGGTTTCGGGGTCAGTGGCGGGCTGTGTGGCAATACCGCCGCGAAATCATTCAAGTCCTTCTCAAAGGCCCAGCGGGATGGTCATTGCTAAGTTCGCTTTTCCTGAAACCAAAATGGCTGGTGCTGACAATCAGTTTATTATTGGCTTTTGTTTTTTCCTCATGTTCCTGGATCGCCCTTCCTTTTTGGATATATTTTATAGTTGGCTCGATTTATTTATTCGTTGGGCTAAGCCTCATTCCAGAACGCTACTTATTTTTTCGCACATTATTGCACATACCAGGATATGTGTGGATGTGGTTGCGCGGTATTATCCTCTCCCTGCGCTCTACATCTTGGTTGCGAGTGCGAAAATGATTTTTTCGAGGGAAGTTGAATTAGCTCTGACTCATAAAGAGAGTGATTGGGAAAATCGCCTTTCAGCTCACCAGATTGCCGCATCTCTCTTTGTATTGTTGATGGCCGTCTACAGCCTGACTTATTCAGGTACATTCATCACCGACGACGAACATATTTTGGCTTCGCGCGCATTTAGCATGGCGTTTGACGGGCAACTCAACGATCAGCGTGTGTATGGGAATCAGCGAGTTTATGCTCTTTCGGATACAACGCCGGTATATGCCGCTCAAGGGGTTAATATCGAACCTGGGCAGGCGTTCGCTGGCTCGATCCTCGCTCGCCTTGCCGCGGGATTAGAAGTTGGGCGTGTCCAAACTATATTTTTATTGAATATCTGGATAACAGCGCTTACCGCTGTCGTGGTTTATTATGCCGTGCTTTTTCATGATTACCGGAAATTTACTGCGCTGATAATTGCTTTGCTTTTTGGGTTAGGTACAATGGTGTGGCCCTATACGCGTACCTATTTTCGAGATCCACTAGCAATGTTCTGCTTATCATTTGCATGGCTGTGCATGTTATCGTTGGTAAGAGCAGATCAAAATAATTATATAAAACGGTTATCCTGGGTTGGTTTGATCGCCGGTTTAGTTGCTGGTGTGCTCACTAAGAATACTATTGTGCTTGCCTTCCCTGTTTTCCTGATTTATTTTCTTGTAAAAAATGATAAAACAAATATTGCCAATTATTTGACCGCTCTAAACAATAATAGGAAGAGAACTTTATTATATTTTGGGGGCATCTTAATCTTTCTGCTCTTGTGGGTGAAACTCTTGCCTCCTGATGGTGTTTTTGCGCGCTTTACGCTGGAATATTATATGTTTGTCTTGCGAAAATTCGTCACAGCGCCACACCTAAATATTATCTCAGCCCTGGCTGGGCCGTTGTTCAGCCCGAGTAAGAGTGTTTTCTTATATTCGCCGGCAATAATTCTTTCTCTTTTAGGATTGCTCTATAACTTTAAGCTGGCTTGGTCATCCTGGCTCTACTTATTCCTGCTCATCATTGGTCAAGCGTTGTTCTATGATGAAAACTGGTTCGGACATATCAATTGGGGCTTACGTTTCCTGGTGCCATCGCTACCCTTACTTATTATTGCTGCAGCTCCTGTAGTTGAGCGTTGCTGGGTGACAAAAAAAGGCCAAATAAGTTTAATTATTATTGGGTCTGTTTCTGTTCTAGTTCAGCTAATAGGAGTTTTGCCCCCCGTGAAAGGGTACTATATTGAGATGACTAGTATTGCCACGCCTGAACTTGCCTCACTAACCACTTGGAGCTTTAAATATTCTGCGTTAGTCTGGCATCTGAAATGGATTCTCTCGGGTGGCTATTTTGATTTACCAGTGATGCGGATAGGGGGACGTATTATTCCGGTCTTACTTGGTTTCTCTACTCTCCTTGGGCTTGCAGTAATTGGATTATTAAAAGGCTTACGGCCATGGCTTCAGATAAGTTCGTTATTATTATGTGTTTATATGATGATTCTGATGCTTTTTAGTTATTCAGAGGATCCCGCTTACTTTTATTCACGGTACGATTTGGAAGCTGCTCAGGAAAAAATTTCCGAGAATTACCGCCCGGGAGACACCGTTCTTATAAAGTCCTATGGAACACCCGCTTGGTACTACTGGATGAATTGGAGCAACCCCGATATCCAATGGATATCCTTACCTTTTTTTTACCCTGCTCCAAGTCTGATAGAAAAACACAACCTAATACCTAACCCAGAGTTGATCATGGACGAATTAACCTTATCTCTACTAAATACTTTGCCGGGTTCAACGCAACGCATCTGGCTTGTCGCCCCAAGCGATACACCAGGTGCAAGTCTTAACTTGGAAGCAGATTGGTTAGAGAGTCGATCTGTCTCGAGTAATAATTGGATATTTACAGCAGGCCCAAACACAACTCGACTTTTTTTGTTCAATAAACACTAACCACGATTTCTTTTCCTGCGTATTTTCCCTCGTCCAAGTTGCATGAGATTCTCTATCCATGCAGCAAGAGGCTCCGGGGGCAAATAGGCGAGTAGGGGCCAAGGTTCTATGTTGAGTGATTGCAGAACTGCGTTGGCAGCTTCTATCCCCGTTAGGCAAGCTCTTTCGATGAAAAATGCTGGGGCGGGATGCTGCACCCAGTCACCAGCACAAAAGAGATTTTTCCAAGGGGTGACTGTGCCGAGGTGCTTATCTTTAGCGCCAACCGCAGGTAAGGTGTGCGTTGCTGGATTGCGTTGGATATGCGCGAAAATGCGATGCCCGCGCAGCTCAGGCCAGACGCGTTGCATATCTTGAATCGCTTGAGCAAGAAGGATGGCATCGGGTTGCGCAAGCACTTCGTCAGGACCATAAATATGCGCTTCTATCGCGCTGCCTCCGGTTTCGCGCGCCCAGCGTCTAAAAGGATTAGAGAGCTTATCTAGCCAGAAATAATTATGCAGCGTGAACTCGCCTGTAAAAATCCCGGCTTCTGCACCCGCTTTTGGATGCGCATCAAACCATAATCGAATAACAGCATTGGCTAACGAGCGTGGGAAGAAAAGCTCATCCGGATTCAAATTCTCTTCGATAAGGTTTTCAGCATTCTTTGAGTCAGTTGCCAGGATGAGATGCTGCGCACGAGCGGATTCCTGCCCTTGAGCCGTTTCCCATACGACCAGCCACTCTCCCCGCTCCCTAATAACTTGTGTAACGCTCGCCCCGAGGAATATGCTCCCGTTTAAATTGCGAATTCTGTCCCCGAGTGGTTCGCAGATACTTGTGCCCCCATCTTCAGGGAGATAGGAAAAAACCCAGGCATCTCGTCGTAGTAGTGTGTAAAACCGCAAAAAGGCCAAGAAACCGGACATTGGCACCTCAGCAGGATGTGATGCGAGTCCGTTTCGGGCTAAACCGAGAAAGAGAGCGCGTAAGGCGGGCGACCATTTCTTCGTCATATCGCCCAGCGTTAAACCTTCCATTGGTTGTGATTCTGCGAATGGGTCAATGCCTATGCCCATCACTAATCCTGCCCAAGTGAGGGGGAGAGAAAGCAGGTCGCGTATGTCTAACATCCACAAGAAGCTTGGGCGCAAAAATAATGCAAGGTAATGAAAGGGAGGAGGTAAGAAGCTGCGTCGGATCGTTGAGCCGATCTTGGCACTTTTGAGCACATTGCCTTTGCGATAAATCCAGGTTTCTTCTTCGGCAGGAACAAAGACAGGACGCAGGTTGTGGCGCGCAAGCATGGCTTGGAAATTTCGATATTGAGACCAAATGCCATGCACACCATGTTCCAGGCGAAACTCGTATCCATTTACTTCGATGATTTCTCCACCTGCGAGCCGTCCCCCAAGGTATTCTGGGTCAGCTTCGAGCACGAGAGGGTGAAGTCCGCGCTCAGCAAGATGCAAGGCTGCGCTAAGGCCGGCAACACCGCCGCCGATGATGATCGTGTCGTGGTTTTTATCCTGGGCCATAAGTTCCTAAGTCGATTCCTGTGTGTAGGCGCTCCCACGCCCACGAGATGGGGCGTGATTGTATAAGCGAAGGTTCTGCATAGCATTGTTGAAAGCAAGATGTGCAAGATGAGGGAGCTTCGCCATAACGATCGATTGCCCTTTGCCAGGCTTCGTTCCAGGAGGAGACACCAAGCAAATTGACAGGGCGTCCGCCAATTTCTCCGCCTTCTTTTTCCATCGGCAGACAGGGATAGATGAGGCAGCCATCGGGCATGATGCGTGGAATGATCGTGGGGTAACACGCGTAAGGTTCTTGGTTGAGCAGTGTTTTTAGATAGGCGTTGCTGCCTAATATCGGTGCGCCATGCTTCTTTAGGTTTATGACGCGCTTGATGAAAGCACGGTATTCTTCTGATATTAGCAAATCAAAATGGGGCCAGTTATTTACCGCTTGGGGAGAGATGGAAAGCAGAATATGGCTAGTGGTGCAGAATTCAATCAGAGCATCCATGCTGGATAGGGTCTCAGGGGTGATGACAGCATTCAGGATGAGTTTGAAGTCGTGTTCTTTTTGAAGAGGTGCTGCTACTTCAATCGCTGCGATAACGCTTTGAGACTGCTCATTAGGCAAGCTGACGGCCGCCAACGCGGATGGCTCGACCGAGTCGAGGCTGATGACCAACCTATCTAATAACGGAAGCAAGTTCAAATGCTGAGAGAGAAGCGTCCCGTTGGTGATTAGGCTTATTTCACGGAAGCGTAAATCCTGACGGGCAAAGAGCATCAAATCGAAAAGGTGTGGAGCGAGCAGGGGGTCGCCACCTGTTATCCACAGATTTTTGACACCATCTCGAATAATGCTCAGGATTTTCTTTGCATCATCGAGCGTAGTTGTGACTGCTTCTCCATTGCGACGTGCGCCAAAATCTTCGCAATAGGTGCAGTTCAGATTGCAGCGCGTAGTGGCATAATAGATCGCCAAACGTGGATCGAGAGTGGATTGCCCTTGTTTCAGGCGTAGAAAATTACGTAGATAAGTGGACATGTGTTGGGGTTTCTTAGCTCTGGGCTTCCCAGCTGACGATATATTCGGTTAAAGGATTAGGATGCTTGGCAAGCTCGTCTTCCACGATCCATTTCCCTTTCAGATTATTTTCTCTCGCCGTCAACTCAAAATGACACATGGCGATGCCTATATCCAGACGCTGCAAATCGCACAGATCTAAAATGCGCTTGATCAGGTCTTTTCGATAACCTGGTGTGCGCCGCAAGTAGAAACGCCAGATTTGATTATGTCTCAGGATGCGCCAAGGCTGTTTATTGGAGGCTGATGGCCCGGCTCGCACCATTTCCAGCGCGGTTGTATATTTTGCGGCTTCGTTTTGAAATAAGGGCGTGCTGAATAGGAAATTGAAGAATAGTTCATCCCAAGGCAGGCGTAGGTGAGCACCTGCCGTTCGACTGACCAGCCCCTGACGTTTTTGTTCAGTTGCGGTGTATTCCCCCAGAGAAGTCACTGCCGGCATGGTTTCGGAATTAGATAAATTTATCTTTTTGGCAAAGCGGCTTTTTGTGAATGTGCCGCCCAGCCAACACGTTCCCAGATCAAGACTGGTGGCGTACAGGATAATGGCTTCCATCAGATAACCGTAATCTTCAAGGTCATATTCCGATGGGCTCATCGCGCCCAAAATAAAGGCAGACGGGCTCTTGATGAAGCCATAAGTGCCCAACCCTCGCAGGGATTTGCTATCCGTTTCGGTGGCAGCCAGTAGATCAAAACGTGGACGTGAGCCAAAGGGGCCGGGGGGCAGCGCTTCAATGAATGCCTGAAGTTGCGCTTGTTTGCTAGCACTGACCGGTTTATGCTGATAATTTCGGCATGAAAAGCGGCGTCTAATAATTTCTGTGATGGGGGCGTTGAATTGCAACATGCCGATATTATAGACCTTAATCTAGGAATTTAGATAAAAGAGAGTTATTCGGGAGCTAGCTTATGGAATAAGTGGTAGAAAAAACAGCGTAAATTTGTCGACAATAATGGTAAAATAACACACTTTCCTATGTCTGACTTTAATCTCGTAAACTTACTTCTTCTTGTGTTGCTTGTTGGGGTGATTTGTACTTTGGGGGCAGTTCTTTGGCGTGGAAAAAAACGGGGAGAAAAAACGAAACAAGAAATTCAATCTATTCAAGATCAATTAAAAGCCAGTTTCTCCCTTAGCGGATATCTGTTGGATGCTCATGATGAAGCAGCTGTTGTTCTGGTAGCCATGCGTTCCGGGCATGAATTAATAGGTGCCGGAGGCTGTGCTTTTGTTCCCTTTAGTGAATGGGAGAAAACGTTGCCGGTTTTGCAGCATGGCAATTTGCGCTTTATACATGAACCAGCCTGGCAAACACGTTTATCTGAACCGGCTACTCGACATATCTGTCGAAATTGCTCAAAGAAAGAGTCTGGTGCGGGATGTGTCCTTTTGCAAGGCCCTGTCGATGCGGAGAATGTTTATTGTGTATCTCTGCGCTGTTCTGGGCGCGTGATCGGTGTGATCAGTTACTTTTTTACTGAGCCTCCAGAAATTACTGAAGATCAGCAACTTTTTTTGTCGGAATTGGTACGAGTTACTGACCTGACGCTGGATGCGTTCCGTATGCGTTCTCGTGAATTGAGCTCGCGCCCTTATCTTCAGGAGTCTGCGGTTTTGGAGAAAGAATTGGCTGCCTTAACTGTTGAAAGCCAAAATTTGCTGCATCAACTTGAATATCAAGCTGTGCTAAATGAGCGCACACGTCTGGCGCGTGAAATCCACGATGGTCTGGCGCAGACACTGGCTTTTTTGAAGATGGAAACAGTGCGCATGCAGATGCATATTTCAAAAGGGGAAGTGGCATCGATCAACCAAACCTTGCAGGCTTGTCACCAAACCTTATCAGACGCTTATCTGGACGCACGCCAAGCCATTGACAATCTACGGCGTGCTCCAGATGAGAGTTTGACTGACTGGCTGGAGATGACAACTTCCGATTTTAGCACTCTAACGGGTTTGTCAATTGACATTTCTAATGTCAAGTTAGCACATGTCTTTCCAAATCGTATTAAGGCACAGCTCTGTCGTATTGCGCAAGAGGCGTTAACGAATATCCGCAAACATGCGCAGGCTAGCATGGTGACGATCTCAGCCCTCCAGCATGGCGACGAAGTTATTCTTGAAATAACAGATGATGGTTGTGGATTTACACCGGTTGATGTGCGCTCCGCTTCAATGTATGGATTGCGTAGTATGCGTGAACGCGCGGAATCGATCAGCGCGGATTTTCAAATTGTTAGCGCTCCTGAAACGGGCACTACTATTCGGCTTCATATCCCAACCAGCGAAAAGATAAACTCATGAGTAAGACTATTCGGGTTGTTGTGGTTGATGACCACACCCTTTTTCGGCATGGGATAATTGGGTTGCTGTCTGAAATGCAGGATATTCAAGTGGTTGGTAATGCTCCCAATGGCAAGGATGCTCTTGATATTATTGCTCGCACCAAACCAGATCTTGTCTTGTTAGATGTTAACATGCCCGTTATGGATGGCGTTGAAACCGTTAAAATATTGCGAGCGCGTGAAAAATGTCGAGTTTTGATGTTAACCATCTCCGAACAACACCATGATTTAATTGGAGCAATTCAGGCCGGTGCCGATGGTTATTTGCTTAAAAACGCAGAGCCAGCCGAATTGCGCAATGCGATCACTCTCATTATGGAGGGGAAGTCGGTAATTTCTCCTGAAGTTACTCGTCAAGTTTTCAACGTAGTTGGCAGTTCTTTAGATGGTTCAAATGCAACTCCTGATCTGACTCCACGAGAGCTGGATGTCCTGCAATGTCTTGCCCATGGAAAGACCACGGCTCAAATTTCAAAACAATTATTTATTTCCAGCAATACAGTTAAGACCCATGTACGTAAAATACTAGATAAACTTGGTGCATCAAATAGAGCTGAAGCGGTGAATAAAGCAGCTCGGTATGATCTAATTATTTCAAAGGAGTAGTTTTTAATGTTAGGGAATGACAGTAAGACGAAAATTTTCTGGTGGATGCTCATCGCAAGTATGCTGAGCATCTTTTTTATGACCGGTTGTGCTACATCTGGTTTAGACAGCGAAATTCTATTAGATGGTGAGAATCTCGTTGAGCAGTGGCGCTTTGATTCGGGCGGTGCGATCAATCAGACACCGCTTCGTGTAGGTGACGTTGTCGTTTTTGTTCCACATAACGGTACGCTCACCGCCTTGGACGCCACGACCGGAGAATTACGCTGGACGCTTGAATCCGAATTGGATGTTTGGGAGCGCGCCTATACAACGGATGGAAAATATATTTTTGTAGCTCTGGAAGATGGAAGGCTTCTTGCGCTTGATGCTCGCTCCGGTAAAACACGTTGGGATGTGGACTTAGGCATAAACGTTCAGGTTCGCCCTCTCGTTGTTGGCAATACCCTTTATGTTCCAACGACTTTTGTTGGTCCGAAATTAACTTCTAATCCCGAAGGAAAAGCCAAGCTTTTTGTGTTGAATACCGCCGACGGTAGCGAAATTTGGTCTTTTGAGACCGACAACTACATTCTCCAGACACCAACTCTTTTTGGAGAGGTTGTTTATGCTGGAGGAAGTTACTACGCACCAGAAATTGAAGTAGATGAGGGCGGCCCAATGCGTATTTATGCTTTGGATGCGGAAAATGCTGCAGAACTCTGGACCTATGAATCTATGGATGGATTCATCAAGAGAATGTATGCTACCGAAAGCTCATTGGCTTATATTGCATATGAAGATTACGCTATCGGTGTTGATGTACAGACAGGTGAAATGAGTTGGCGGCGTGACACAGGCAATTGGGTACCTTCCATGCTTGGGGTTGGGGATACGGTTTACTTTGGCTCGGCCAATACGGCTATTTATGCTTTTGATACAACCACGGGCGATATAAATTGGCAGCATAATATCCCTGAAGGAACCTTCAATTATGTGATGGGCTCACCAGTACGGGTGCAGGATGATTTATATGTTCTCACGCAGCATGGCGATATCTTTGCATTAAACGCCTTGGATGGTACCCCCTTATGGCATCTTCCCACAGGCGTTACGCCCAGAGATGGTCTGGCAGTCTCGGATGGATGGCTCTATTTTGGTGATATAGATGGAATTGTTTACGCATACACATCTGTGGATTAAACTTCTTGGCGCGCAGCGCTCTTGCTTTTGGCTTGCTCGGCTTACGAGGACAAGTGTGCCTCACCCAATGCGCGTACCGGTTAATTAAAAGGTAGCAAGTTGAAATCCGAGGGCGATGCGAAAGATTTAAATAAAAAAGTGCGCCGCAATTATTTGCGGCGCACTTTTCTTTTCAGTCAGGGTTATTGCTTTGTGCCTGCCAAGATCATCGGTCCATCCCGATTTTCTTCGGTGATGTCGAAATCCCAACCTGGAGCCATGCGATTATTGCGCAAGCGCTCTTTGAGTTTGGAGTGATCCCAATCGTAATCGGTTTCGCCGACAGCAGATTGACCGAACAAAGGAACACCAGGAGGGCTGGAGAGCACATCGCCACCAGCCATCAAGCCTTCGTAGGAGCTGAGATCCATCTCGTGGTAGGAGCTTTCGGAGTTAGCGAAGTGACAGCCTGTGCAAGATTGTGAACCATCGAACCACATATCGGCTTCGGTGAAGAAAGGCAGCACATCGCGCTCGAAATTGAGCTGTGCGTCGCCGTAGTCGAAGGAGTCGGTCTCAGGAGCGCCGCCATCAACCCAGGCAGCGATCACGCCAACGCCGTTGAGTTCGCAGCCATATTCGCCGGGCAGGACACTGACGCCATCAGCAGAGACTTCGACGCATAAACCATCGCGGTTCTCTTCGGTGATGTCAAATTCCCAGCCCGGGGGCATACGGTTGTTGCGCAAGCGACCGCGGAGTTTGGAGTGATCCCAATCGAAATCAGTAGCGCTGATTTCAGATTCGCCGAACAAAGGAACTCCGGGGGGCTGTGAAAGAACATCGCCACCGAGCATCAAGCCAGCGTAAGAGCTAAGGTCCATTTCGTGGTAAGAGTTTTCAGAGTTCGCGAAGTGACAACCAGAGCATGCTTGTGCGCCATCGAACCACAGGTTGTTTTCTGTGAAGAGCGGGAGTACGTCAGCTTCAAACGTTCCTTCGCAGTATGCACCATCATCATCTGTGAATTCAAATGTGCCAGATTCTGATGCGCCAGCAGCGGTCCATTCTCCGATCAGATCAACGGCTTTGACTTTGCATTCGCCGCTACCAGGTAAACTGGCAGCCTCTTCTGTGGAGATCGCTTCGCCATGCAGCACGAGCGGTCCATCCCGATTTTCTTCGGTGATGTCGAAATCCCAACCTGGAGCCATGCGATTATTGCGCAAGCGCTCTTTGAGTTTGGAGTGATCCCAATCGTAATCGGTTTCGCCGACAGCAGAT
>Ga0209042_1000752_pt1 | contig 29978 bp, 32 predicted proteins | sample SaaInlV_200m_DNA_6_FD_184649 | JGI IMG/M metagenome (GOLD analysis project Ga0209042, IMG submission 184649) | Marine microbial communities from expanding oxygen minimum zones in the Saanich Inlet - SI037_S2LV_200m_DNA (SPAdes) (version 2) | ecosystem: Environmental > Aquatic > Marine >...
ACTGGGGTTAGTGTCTGTAAAAGTGCTAAAATGTTCATGTGGGTTTCCTGTGGCTGTTGGGTTGTGAGAAACACAACTGTACTACAGGAAACCCTATTCATTCACGCTTTTTTTGGCGAAGGTATTGTACAATATAACTCATATTATAGGAAAATTACAGTAAAAAAAACATATTGAGAACATTGCAGATTGGGGATGAAATCGGCAATCCGTGCTTGACCAATATGATCATGGTCGGCGCATTGCTCAAAGCAGAAGAAGTCTTACCGCTAGAAGCAGTGAAGAACGCCCTTGGAGAGCATTTGCCGAAGCGTCACCATAAAACCTTGCCCTTCAACTTTAAGGCGATGGATGAGGGAGCGGCGTTTGTGAGGAGGTTGGCTGTGTAGGGTTTAACCACAGATTGAGCATAAGATAAGAGTTATGGCAAAAGCCCTTTGCTGAGATTTCAGCATAGGGCTTTTATTTTAAATCCACGAAAGAAGATTCAAAATCTACGGCTTTGTGATTTCAAAATAATCGAATTGCCCCACGAGATCACCCTCGAGTTCTTTGCCATCGCTGTTTGTAACGCCGATTCCGACTAGCTTGAAGTCAAAGTAAGATCCACCATAGCGACCAATACGTTCCCATTGATCCGCTTCAAAGGCATAGAAACCGCTGATAATATCCCCTTCGCGAGTCAGGCGAATATAGACATCTGTTGCATCTGTTGGTTTGTTGTAGGACCCCGAGGCTCCGCCAATTTTAAATTCAAAGTAGAATGCGTTGCCACCGTCCACGCACAAATCACAAAAACCACGATTGAGGGCAACGTAGTTTTCAATATCTTCATAGAGATAAAGAGTTGCCTGCTGAAAATTGCTAAGAGGCTGTGTCTTTAGATGGATGGTAACAATGAAGTCCCCACTCGGTAAATCCCGCCACAACAGGTTCGATTGTGGATGCCCGCTAAGGAGAGAAATATCTTCGCCCGTGATTTGAAGCCAGCCATCATCCGTGATTGTCCATAGAGTTGGGTTTTCATTTTCCCATTCCCAACCAGGCTGTAACTCACCAACAAAGTCATCTCGAAAGATTTGATTTTCTGGAATTTCTGTGGGAATAGGGGATGGCTCGATGGCTGGTTCAGGGGGCACGGTAGGAGGAACTGCGCTTGGTTCAGGTGGTGGGGGGATAGGCGTTGGCTCTGGAGTAGTTTCTACTCTGCTGCAAGCCCCTAGTGTTAAAATCGTTGAGAATATGGCACAGATTAAAAGTACTCGTTTCATGGTTACGTCTCCTCAGTTGAAGAATAGAAAATTGAAACTGTGCTGTTGATTCCTTGATTTTGCATACACACCTCCATCTACCAGGCTTTGTGAATAAAACAACAATAGCTTTATTAATTATAGGGATTTTCTAACCTTTTTCAACGAGGAAATTAGTCAGGTGCTCCAGAGAATCTAAAAGCCAGTCTCATCCACCAACGCACAAATATCCAGCAGGGCACTTTGGCTTCATCTTCTAAATGATAAGTTTTTTATCTATACCACAATACAAAAATCATATCAGGCTCTTCTTCTACTGATTCTGGCTCTTTTTCCCATAACCACACTTCCACTTTCAGAGGGTATCCAAGAATCTCTAATCCATCAATCTCTGGTGTGCGGGGACTCATATTATTACACTCGCCCTCATAGCCACAACTATCTCCCTGGTGAATATAATGTGGAATAGCATAAGCATAATTTGGCTTCTCAGATTTAGTGACATTCTGAGAATTCTCATAAGAAACGTAAATATAATTTAAGTTTAAATCACGCGCATTATAAGAAATTAAATCAAAGTGTCGAAATCCTATTGCAGAGGCTCATTTTGCGCTATAGTGAACTTCTGTATAAGATTCATAGGGGTGCCAAATCAATTCTCTTGGCGCACAATATAGGCTGACATCATCACCGAGGATGGTTGCTTCGGAAAACACGTCTATATCCCACATCCACCAAGGGTCTGCCGCTATCAAAAGATAAGGGTTCAGAATAAAACGCGATTCTTCCGATGCACCCGCAATACTCTGTTCCCCTTTTCCATAATAAAATTGACCAAGAATACCCCACCATGGTAAGCCATCCACTATTTGACCAAAGACCTTTGTTGAAGGCTTATAATTCCCATCCATAAGATCAGGATAAAGAGTAATTGCCTCGCGCCTGAGAGCCAATACTTCATCTTTTGATTTGAAATCTAATTCTGCGGGAGATTGAAGCTCAATATTGAGCGTATCTTTCAGGGTGCTATCTTCTCCAATTGCCAGTTTATTTCTATTTGGCGCAAACCTTTGATTAACGCCATAGAATAATAATCCCAATGCCGCGCAAGAGAGCGTGATCAGCAACAGAGAGAAATTATTATTTCTAGATTTCATCGACTTCAGCCTTTCGGATTTCCAATTTCATTAGAGCTCAAAAAATATTAAAATTAGCGTTTATTCCGTCGCAAAAAAGTACGATAGGAAGTTTGATTTAAGAGAAGAGTTCTTCTTCTTCCAATAGTGCACAAATTTCTAAAGGAACACCCTTCTTCTCGTCCGCTACGAGCTTGATTGCCTCTTGGTCACATTTGTCGATGCAAACGCCACATCCCATGCAGTTTTCGTAGGAGACTGACATCATCAAATCATCCATTTCAAGCGCGCCAAACTGACAGTATTCTGCGCAATTATCACAGCTGACACATAAATCTTCATCCACTTGGGCGATAAAACCGGATGATGCCAGCATCGGCGTGCCATTATTGTGGGCATTCATTGCCCCGCAACAACATTCACAGCAATTGCAGATGGCATAAAAACGATCCAGCATCGCATCCTTGAAAAAGGCATGATGCACATGTCCGCGCGCATCTTCAGCTTTGAGAATTTCAATCGCTTCATCACGGGTGATCTCTCTTGAACGGTCTGGTTGATGCTCACGGATGAAACTGGCGAATGGGTCGCCAATGACCAGACAAACGTCAATGGGTGTACAAGGATTCTCTCTGGCTGAGCGGCAGGGGCAATCAATCGCCACAATATGCTCGGGGTTTTTCAACACGAGTGAGCGCGCCCGTTTATAGGGGATGACTTGCTCCAAATCGGGTTTGTTGATTTCTTCGTTAACTTGCACTATCTGCGTAGCTGTTTCAAGTGGAATCGCTTTTGCGTGGTAGTGGTCTGCGAATCCCGTTGTTGGTTTCTCAGCTTCAGGTTTTTTCTTTTTGAGTCCCGAATTTTTGAAGAAGTTATTCCATTTTATAAAACTTTTTGCGATGGGGTGTTCCCCTGTCCCGATGCTGATATAGAGATGTGTCCAACGCCCGTAGATATATCCATGTAGAAAATCAGAAAAAGAGTAATCGGGCGTCTTACGAGCTTCTTCAATAAATGCTTGTGTGGAGGGTTTTATAAAGGGGATTTTCATATCTTGGCTAACTCCTTTGTTTTTTCTTTTCAGTTTACTCAAACTAATCGTAAAAGGAAAGCGACATCTTGTCAAAAATCGTGAGTGTTTCTTCCTGAAACAGTAAAAGTGTATCGGAGATTCATAAAATAAAACGCCGAAGTTTTGAAAACTTCAGCATTTTTTATCTACATACAACCCTCCCCAAACCCTATGGACACATTGATATTTTCAGCAGGATACCCTTGAGATTTTCTTTAGCCGAGTAATTATAATTCGAATAAGTAAAAGACAATCGCAAGAACCAGACTCAACTCCAGCCCCGCAAGCATGATACTTAAGCGTTTGGAGTGTCCACGAGGACTGAGCTGCCCCGCCTTATCTGCTGAGCATAGCAGAGGATAAAGTCGCCAGTAGAAGGATGCGATCGTGATAATCAATGCGATCGCCGTAACCAATAAGGTGCTTTCGGGAGCAGTAAAGACTATGACCAATACCAGCGCGATTACGATCATTTTAACCCCAGCCAACCAATTGACGAGATACCGCACCAGCGCGTGAACTTCGGGGTCAGCTTTAGACTTTTCCCAGCCGCTGAAAATACAAGCCCCATTGAATTTACAGTTGTTTTGCAGGAAATACAACTCCAGCATATTCAAGGTTTCTATAAGAGCAAAAACGGTTAGGGTAATTTGAAGTGTTTTCATAAGATTTGTAAGAGCTAAATATGTCTCACATATCTATACGGAAAAAGGGCGGGAAAGTTCCAAAGAATTTAAGTCTCGCTTAAAAAAATCCGTTTATAACAGACTCCCCACCTCAACCAAAAACTCATTTTCTGACAACGTTGTTATTAAGCATTGACATTGTGTATGTAGTATGTGTATAATAAAGACGCAAAGGAAGGTGTCTTATGTTACCTGAAAAGAAACTCAAACGAATCCAATTCCTGATTCCAGAAAATCAAAAGTTTTTCTTAGATTCTGTTGCCCAACGGGAAAATTTAAGTTTCTCCGCGCTAGTACGGGAAATTTTTGCTGAGTACCAAAAAACGATAATAGAAAAAGAACTAGAAGAAGCGGCTCTTGCTCTTTATAATGAGTATGAGACCAATGATGAATTAACAGCTTTCACTGCTCTTGATGGAGAAGATTTCTTATGAAACGCGGTGAAGTTTGGCGCATAAATCTTGACCCAACAATTGGCTCAGAACAAAAGAAAACTCGCCCTTGTGTGATTGTTAATCACGACAAAGTTGGAATTTTGCCGCTCAAAATTATTGTTCCTTTAACTGAATGGAAAGACAAATTTTCTCAAGCAAGATGGCTGGTTCCTATTGAAGCATCAAAACAGAATGGCTTGCGTAAAAAAACTGCGGCAGATACTTTTCAGGTACGTTCGCTTTCGGAAATTCGATTTGTTAAAAGAATTGGTACTTTGACAGAAGATGAAGTAAAAGATATTGAGAAGGGATTAATCCTCTCGCTAGATTTGGCAATTTAGAACGTAGAGATTATTTAAAAAAGCAAAGCTCCGAAGTTTTGAAAACTTCGGAGCTTTTTTGTTGTGAGACCCAAACCCAAAACATTAACTTGGCAACTCCCCACTTGAGCTGAAAAATTATTTTCTGATAGCTCTCAGAGATTAGGTGTTAGGTAAGGGGATTTGCCTTACGCCCCTTCAACGGGATTTATACCGCATTCAGCGCGATTCTTTTATAAATACCAAACTCACTACCACTCCAAGTCCGGCTGCTATCGCACCTGTTAGAAAGGTGGCTTGTGGCCCCCAAGCACTCCAGATAAACCCTCCGAGGGCTGAACCGATGATAATTCCTGGATCTTCACATAATCCGCCATAGGCTCCCATCGCCGTACTTTGCCGTTGCGATGAGACAGAGTCCGATAAAAGTCCCATCGAAGCTGAGCTGAACATTGCCATCCCCATACTCTGGCTGACAGTGACGACGATAAGCCAAAGATAGTTTGTGGCAAAAGCCATTCCTATCAGCGCAATACCTGAGATCAGCATGCCAAGTATCATAATCTTCTTTTTCCCCGCACGATCGGCCAGCCTTCCCAGCGATATCCCCAGCACCATCGAAACAAATCCTGAAGCGGCAAAAAGAAAACCCACTTCAGTAACAGAAATACCTCCAACTACCTGGGCAGCCAGAAGAGGTAAAAAGGTACCCACGATGCCAAACCCTAGGAAGAAAAGGGAGGCAACCAGGCATTGAGGAGCCAAGGGGCGACAAATGGATATCGCATTTTTGAAAGAAGTTCTATTGGCTAAAGAGGGGGATGTGGTGATCGGTTTTAGTATTACCCAGCGAGTCTGTCTCAAGCCGATAAGCAATACGCTTCCCCCAATTAGAGCAACACCACAAGCGACAAAGAAGACAAAGCGATACCCCCAAGTGTCCACGATGAAGCCACTGGGGAGAGCTCCCAGAGTCCTGGATGCGGACAGCAATACAACAATAATTGCCATGGAAGCAGCTTTTTTCGATGGGGATGCAGCAGCCCCAATATATCCTCGACTTGGTCCAAAGAGAGCAGAACGAGTGAATCCCCAAAATAAAAAAACAATAAATAGCGATGGGATATTCTGAGTATAGGCAAAGAGAAGTGTTATCAACCCAAAGATCGTAGTTCCTACACTCAAAGGTAATTTAATCCCTATTTTGTCGGCTACCCAACCCCAGGATACTTCTCCAAACATCATACCTGCCATGGCTACCGAAAACATCAAACCTAATACTTCAGGCGAGACCCCGATGGATGCCAGATAGAGGGGCAGAATAGGTCGCACGATATTCGTGGCGAGAATGCCCAATCCCATAGTCGAAATAACGATTATTCGATTGTTTTTGATGAGTCTTCTCCTGATTGCCTAAAACCATCATTGCAACCAATTATACTCAAGACATCTAAAGCAACCTACCCCGCTCCCCTTCAACGGGACGTTGTCAACCGTGCGGAAAAACTGAGAAATCAGACAATCGGGGATTAGGTAATTAGGAATCGGGAAAAACAAGCGAAATAGCGAGTCCGCTTCGCGAAGCAGTCCATCTCTTATAAATTAGCGGATGATTTCTTCAGCGATAGTGCCGTTTCGCAATGATGCTATCGTGATTATAGGCACTCTCAAAAGTTGTCGGATTTGATTTTTGCCCTAATAAGATATATGATGAAAGCAAGGTTCATAATTGGAGGTGAAAAATGTTTGCTGGTTTAGGTGCTAGTGATTTTGTTGTTGTTATTTTTGGCATAATTGGTGTTGCAATGCTTTTTTCTTATTTTCAAAGCAAGAAAAAAGTAGAAGAGAGCCAAAGTTGGCCTGCTGTGCAGGGATATATCACCAAAACTCATATTCGCAGAGAGACAGAAAAGGATAACGATGGCTCTAGAATTACAAAATATTACCCTGAAGTGCTATATACCTATGAGTTTCTTGGGAATGAATATACAGGAGATAAAATCTCCTTTGGTGGCAAAACCAAATATTCGTATGAGCAAAAAGCCCAAAATTTCCTTGTGCAATACCCTGTAGGGCAAGGCATAAAAATTTATTACGATCCTAATAATCCTGAAGATGCAGTTTTAGAGCGAAAGGCGTTAGGAAAGGTAATCCTCATTATCGGGGTTATTTTTACTCTCATTGCTATAGGCGCACTTCTTGTCAGAGGGGGGGCTGCTCTTATGTCGTTGATGGGGCAGTAAGAACAGGAAAATAATATTTTTCTCCGTGAGCGGATTGATAAAGATTTGCACTTAGTCTGGCATGGAAAGAAAAAAGAAAAACGCCGAAGTTTTGAAAACTTCGGCGTTTTTTGTGAAATTAAGGATTAGGCATCAGCCAAAGAGCCCTGCCATAAAAATGTTTTTCTCTTTCAGCTTTTGGCATAATTTTCTCTTTTTCTTGCTTGAGCGGAAATCTTATTGCTCAAGCCATCGCCACGGGCTACACCTACTCCAACCCGACCATCCAAAGCGTCATATATTTCAGCCACATTTGAATGAGAAAAGCCTGGACAAAGAAGGATGGTATCAATTTCTTTCTCTCCGGCAAACTCTCTAGCGACATCAACTGCCTCGGCTTGAATTCGTACAACGATAGAAAACAGGCGATATTTCCCCGTATTTATTTCACTTTTGTGTTTGTTTTTATCGGCATCTGGGGCATGAGCTATGAACAAGACATTGAATGACATTTTATTCTCCTAACCATAGTATTTCTTGTTCATCATTATATCTACATTTTACCTATAATATCCTGCTCTAACCAAGTATAATCTCCCCCGCAGAAAAATTACTCACTCATTACCTGATTCCTAATTACCTGATCCCTGATTTACTAATTACCTAATGTCCTTAATCATTATAAACAACCTCACCAAATCCTACGGGCACGTTGATATTTTCAGCGGGCTGAATTTTACTATTGAGCATGGCTCGCGGCTGGCGTTGGTTGGTCCGAATGGGGTGGGGAAAACGACTTTATTGCGGATTTTGATCGGGGAAGAATCTGCATCTGAGGGACGGGTGACAAAGGCGAAGAAGTTGAGAATTGGGTATTTGCCACAGGCGAAGGATTTTCAATCCGATAGCACGGTCTGGGATGAATGTTTAGCGGTATTTGCCGAAGTGCGGGCCCAGGGGGAGGAGATGGAGCGTCTCGCCGAGCAGATGTCGGACGAAGCCTCCGCAAGCCAAATACTGGCGCGTTACGGGCAAATCCAGGCAGAATTTGAACATCGAGGAGGCTACACTTACGAGACGCGCATCCGACAGGTTTTATCTGGTCTAGGATTTGCCGATTCCGAATTTAATATGCCCATCGACCATCTTTCTGGCGGACAGCGGACGCGGGCGTATCTTGCCAAATTGCTGCTCTCTGAGCCAGACGTGCTTCTGCTCGACGAGCCGACCAATCACCTTGATATTGCGGCGGTCGAATGGCTGGAGGGCTACCTGAGCAAATGGGCGGGGGCGGTGCTGATTGTTTCGCATGACCGCTATTTTCTAGACCATGCCGCCAACGGGATTTTAGAAATGACGGCGGCGGGCGTGGAGACTTATAGGGGAAATTACAGTCATTATGTGGGGCAGCGGGTGGAGCGTTGGGAGCGGCGGCAGAAGGTTTTTAAGGCGGAGAAGGAAAAGCTGCTCAAGGAAGCCGAATATATTAAAAAGCATATCGAAGGACAGCGGGTTTCGCAGGCGCGGGGCAAATTGCGCCGCCTGAGCCGTATTGTACAGGCGATTGAGCAGGTGGGCATGGATGCGGTCATCAACCGAAAATGGAGCGCGGTCAGCCAAGATATTCACGTCGCCACCAGCGATCTCAGCCCCGATGAAGCCGAGCGGCGTGTGCGCTCTTTGCGCCTGCCCGACCATCGCCCGCCGCAACTTCATTTGAGCTTGCGCGCCGAAAAACGCTCTGGCGTAAAGGTGATCCGCACGAAAAATCTGCAAGTTGGCTTTGACACGGCACTGTTTAGCGCACCCGATATTGAACTGGAACGCAAAGATTGCGCCGCACTCATCGGACCCAACGGCGCGGGCAAAACCACTTTTATCCGCACCATTTTGGGGCAAATTCCGCCTTTTGATGGCGAGGTCAATCTGGGCGCATCGCTAGAAATTGGCTATTTTGATCAAGCCCACGGGAGCCTTGACGAAAAGAATACTCTCATGCAAGAAATCGAAAAAATCTCGCCCATGCTTCCCGGCAGCGTGCGCGAATATCTCGGCAAATTTCTCTTCTCTGGAGACGATGTTTTCAAGCAGGTTAGCACCCTTTCTGGCGGCGAGCGCGGTCGCCTTGCCCTCGCCAAACTCGCCCTGCAAGATACAAATCTGCTCCTGCTCGACGAGCCCACCAACCATCTCGACATCCCCGCCCAAGAAATTATGCAGCAGGTTTTGGATGCCTATGCCGGGACAATTCTCCTCGTCACGCATGATCGTTATTTGATCGATGCGCTGGCGACGCAGATTTGGGAGATTGGGATGGATTCTGCGCGTTTGAGCGTCTACAAGGGAACTTATTCTCAAATGCGTGCCGAACGGGATAAAGAAACGGAACGCGCGCGGATTGAACTTGCTACCGCTAAAGGAACATCTTCCTCGGCGAGAACATCCCGCCGTGACCCCGCACAAAAAGAAAAACGCCGAAAAAAAGCGCGTTTGCAAGAGGTGGAGAATCAAGTCGCTGCCCTTGAATCCCGTTTAGCGGAGTTGAGTAAACAGCTAGAGAATCCGCCCAAAAACCCAGACACCTTGCGTAGATTGGGCGAAGAATATACCCAAGTGCAGGATGATATGGATGCGATGTTGGTTGAGTGGGAAGAGTTGGCGGAGTGAAATAGCCCTTACTTGGAGAAAAAATATGTCTTACATAAGAGGGATTGAAGATAATCAGAACTTGATCAAGAAGAGGACGATTGAAAATCATGAAAAGGAAATCTCTTTATGTAATGAAGGAATATCTTTATTGGCAGATGCTTATACTCTTCTTGATGGTACAGATTTTTTAATTACTAAAGAACACGCAGTTCGGCTTTTAATTTGGGGTTATCTTGGTGCTGTACAGTCAACCTTTTTATGGTGTTTTAGCGCAGCCTGTACAGGGCAATATAGAATATCAATAGTAATACTCAGAGTTCTTATTGAAGAAATAATAACATCACATTATTTTATTAAGTATCCTGAGAAAGCATTTGAAACAATTGACCGTGCTTCAAAAAACGCCAATATTTCTAGAGTACGATTTGAACCAGACATATATAAAAAATTTAATGCGGTTGGTATTAAGCAAAACGATTCCCTATACAAGTTCTATCAAGAAATAAGTGAACGATACTCTCACTCGTCCTCCACTGCTTTGCCATTTCATTTTGATGATGAGCAAAGACAAATACTAGTAGAAGAGCCCATCTATAAAGTTGAGAGTTTTACAAAGATTGCTACATATATCCTGCGTCTGATGGCAAAAATGATTTTATTTATCCAGATTACTTTCCCAGAGATAGATACACTATCACCTAAGTGGTCGGAAAAATCAAAAAAACTTCATAATGAAATTATGCGGAGAGAAAACCAAAGCTCATGAATATTCCCCCAGAATCCCTCAGCTTTGAATACTACCGTGCTTCTGGTCCTGGTGGGCAGAATGTGAATAAGGTCTCGACCGCTGTTCGGTTGCGTTTTGACGTGGCATCTGCGGGGTTAGCTGATGGTGTGATTTCAAGGCTATCCTGTCTAGCAGGCAGAAAAATGACCGAAGAAGGGATTCTGATCATCGAAGCCAGCCGCTTTCGGACGCGGGAGCGTAATCAGGCTGATGCATTGTCTCGTTTAGAGTCTCTTATATCAAGCGCAGCAAAACCGCCCAAGAAACGCCGCAAGACGCGCCCGACGAGGGCATCGGTAAAGAGACGTGTGGATGCGAAGAAGCGTAGAAGTAATGTGAAGAAATTACGGGGGAAGGTGCGAGGGGACGAATAAACGAGATTTGAATTTATTCTTTTGGGGGAGTGAAGATTTTACGTTGCTCGGCCAGAATCAATTCCATATCTTCTTTGTACACAGGTTTAGAGGCATAAAACCCTTGCCCTTGCCCACAGTTTAATTCTTTGAGAAAGGTGAATTGTTCAGAATATTCAATTCCTTCGGCAATCACGTCAAGGTTGAGCGTATTTGCCAGATTGATTATTCCCCTAACCAAGGCATGGCCATTACCATTCTCTTGGTGTTCTAATCTGGCGATAAAGGATTTGTCAATTTTGAGGGCTTTAACAGGAAAACGGTGTAAATAAGCTATGGATGAGTAGCCCGTGCCAAAATCATCCAGATGTAATTCAACCCCCAGCGAGCTGATTTTAGTAATTGTATGGAGAGTCTGTTCAACATCTTCAACAATCGTGTTTTCTGTGATTTCCAAGTGTAAGCGATTTGGTTCAAGCTTTGTCTTTTGAAGGATGCTCACAATGAGATCAAAAAAACCTGGATTCGTTATTTGTTGTCCCGAGATATTGACGCTTATAGAAAGTTGCTTCGCTTGTGGGAAAATTTGATCCCAAGCCACCAATTGGTTGCATGCTTCTTCAAGAACCCAATTTCCGATCTCTAGAATTAATCCGGTTTCTTCAGCGATGGGAATGAAATCATCGGGTTGGATAATGCCACGTTGAGGGTGATGCCACCGCACCAAAGCCTCCAACCCAAGCATATGCCCAGTTTCCAGCGATACGATCGGCTGAAAGGTCAATTTGAAATCATGGTTTTGAATAGCCTGTGCCAGCTCTCTTTCTGCTTTGATACGCTCTGTGATCTTCTGGCGCATTTTGGGATCAAATATCTCATATTTGGCTCGCCCAGCACCTTTGGCCTGATACATGGCTATATCTGAGTCTCTTAGAAGTGCATTGGCCGTTGTATAAGTTGAATTGCCAAATACAATTCCTATACTAGTCGTTAGACGTATTTCTGTTTGCAGAATTTTGAATGGAAGTGCGAGCTCGTCGGAAATCCGCTGTGCGATACCAATAGGGCTGTAGTCGTCATCAATTCCTTCAAGAAGAATAACAAACTCATCCCCACCCAAGCGAGAAACGGTATCAACGTTACGCGCGCAAGATTTGATGCGACTTGCGCATTCAACCAGAATCTGATCGCCTGTATCATGTCCTAGAGTGTCGTTTATATCTTTGAAATTATCCAAATCAAGAAAGAGAACCGCATATTGGTAAATGCCATCTCTTTCTGAAAAACGAATTGCTCGTTGCAAACGATCTAATAGCAATATACGATTGGGCAAGTCTGTCAGTGCATCATGCAGAGAATCATATTGGAGTTGTTTCTCAGCTTCCTTGCGTGAGGTGATATTGCTATGTGACCCAACAGTTCGAATTGGGATACCGGTATCATTTAAGATCGTTTTACCTCGTGTTAATACCCAAAGATAGTGTTCTTCTTTGTGCCTCAAACGATACTCATACTCAAAGGCTGGATTCTCTTTATCTGAAACTTGGGACAAGTATTTCGAGGATATATTTCGATCATCAGGGTGAATGCGACTAAACCATTCTTCGGGAGTATTACTGATTTCATTTTCTTCGTAGCCAAGCATCTCTTTCCAGCGAGGTGAGTAATAAATTGTATTTGTTTTCAGATCCCAGTCCCAAAGCCCATCATTAGCTGCTTCCACAATGAGGGCATAACGTAATTCGCTGGCTTCAAGCTCTTCTTTTCGTCTTTTTTCAAGATTCTCGACATGGGTTTTCGTAATAATGAGCAAGAGCCCCCCAAATGACATAAACGCTGCAGATGTTGAGATGACCTCTTCTATCTCAAATTTAGGAAAAAGAAATGGCAGAAGGACAATCCCAGCAAGACTAAACCCAAGAGCGATCAGAACATGTTTGAGTGAAAAAAAGCACTGATGATTAAAAGAGGTAGGAGAAGGTAGGCAAGGTCTTCTAGGTCTGAGTCAAGGATCACTTCTGTGAAAATTATTAGCATCGCGATTGTGATTGAAAACGCAATCGCGGCTTTGAAATAGCCTGAACGATTTATGCTATAGGCAATGATCCAGAATATAGAAGAGCCAATGATGATTATAAAATCAAGGTCATTACTTAAAACTAATTGCTCCCCAAACAAATAGGGAATTGTTGTAATGAATATCCCCACAGGGAAAAAGATGAGAAGTAAAGCTGAGAGAAGCCTGGAATTGGCTCTTTGTTCCACTCCCATTAGTCGGCTTGCTGGTGTTATGAGTCTTTCCCACAAGTTTATTATCAAGGACATGTCTTTTATTGATGCCTAAATATATGGAGCAGAATAGTATAACCATTATAAGTTGCTGTAAGGGTTTCTATAATTGCTTTTATATGACAGTTTGAGGATTACAAATGGGAAGATAGTATGTTTTCTAGCAAAAATTACGATTGCATTAGGATCTATCTAAAAGAATATCATCGTGCGAAATTTCATCTTCGATTGGCTCAAGATGCGTAAATGCGACCGAATTCTGCACCACCGCGCGGATATCCCCTTCTATGTCTTCGGCGATGTGATGAGCATCATGCACCGTCCACGCGCCGGGGACGAGGACATGCACCGAGATAAAATGTCGTGCTCCCGCCTGTCGTGTGCGTAGCGCGTGAAAATCAATCTCATATTCGTTGCGATATTTGTCCAGCACATCTTCAACCGCTTGCATTTCTTCGGGGAGGAGAGAGGCGTCCATTAACCCATCTACTGAGCGACGGATGAGTTTTATGCCTGTATAAACGATATTCACTGATACAGCGAGAGCGATGATGGGGTCGAGAATCTGCCATCCGGTTAGGGCAACCAAGCCCAAACCAAGAACGATCCCGACTGATGTCCAGACATCGGTCATCAGATGATGACCATCCGCTTCTAAAGTGATGGAGGCGTGCTTCTTTCCTGCTTTGAGCAAAATTCTTGCAACGACAAAGTTGATCAAAGATGCGATAATGGAAATTACCACACCAATCCCGACTTGCTCAATCTCGCGTGGATTAAATATCCGCTCCACAGCCGTGACCGCGATCCCCGCCGCGGCGACGAGTACCAAAACCCCTTCAAGATTGCTGGAGAAATACTCCGCTTTGCCGTGCCCATAAGTATGGCTTTCATCGGGTGGGCGCGCGGCGATGGTCAGCATACTCAAAGCCATAATCGCAGCCAGTAAGTTGACAACGGATTCAATCGCATCCGAAAGTAAACCGACAGATCCTGTCAGAAAATACGCGCCAGCCTTGAGCGCGATGGTGGTAACAGCAGCGGCGATGGATAACCAAGCATAACGAGTAAGAGAAGAGCGGTTCATAGTTATCTGATTATATCCGAATACTTTCTTTAAAAAACTTTAAATTCAAAGGGGCAGACAAATATCCGCCCCTCTTTACCCACTCACTACACTACCCTTCCTACTTTATAAATGGTATCGATAAAAGATAGAGAATTGGCTTATCTGAAAGTGCGCGCATTGTATTCCTTATTCCCTGCCAGGTGCAGAATATCCCAATCATAATAAGCGGCATGGGAAGGCAAATGACGAGCAACATAAAGATAGGGCTACCTTCCATAGCACTTACATTTGCTTCGCCCATCATTACCAGTACCATGGGCGCAAGCATGAGCAAGAAGAGTGCCGCAAAAAGAGCCAGAGTCATCGTAATTTGGAAATTGAGCACTTGACGACCCTGCTTATCTATTTTGTGGGATTGATTCTTTTTCCACGACCAAAGTAGCAAGGGGATGATGATATTGCAGAAAATGCTACTCAAATGAAGAATTGCAAGCCATAGATTTTCATTCGAGGTATTATCCATCAAAAAGTTAAAATCAAGGCTGTTGCTTAGGCATTGCAGTGTATAAGTACGTGGATCCACTTCTCCACTTTCAATGCGTTGAATAGTGCGTGGGCTGACTTCACATTCTTCAGCCAATTGTTCCTGAGTGAGTCCCTTTTGCAGGCGCAATTCGGTAACTCGGAGTCCAAGATCGGGTTGGTTCATCGTTTTTCTCCTTTCGAGATTCAAATCCCATTATAGGAATTGCACTCAAAAGCACCATGTCGTGTACACGACATTCATACGACATTTCTTTTTTTTAGTTAATCTTACCTGAAATTCTAGAAATTCTGACACAAAAAAAGGACGGAGGTGACTCCGTCCTTTCTAGTCTTTAATTACCTGGTGCCTGATCTTCTGCTTCCTATATTACACCCAAATCTTTCCCAACTTTTGCGAAAATCTCAAGCCCCTTATCCAAATCTTCACGCTCGTGTGCGGCAGAAATCATGACGCGGATTCTAGCTGTGCCGCGCGGCACGGTCGGGAAGGCGATTGCTGTCCCGAAAACGCCGGCTTCGTAAAGAGCCTTGCTGAACTCTTGCGCTAATGATGCTTCGCCGAGCATGACGGGGGTGATGGGTGTTTCGCTTTTACCTGTATCAAAACCCAGCTTTTCCATTTCTGCTTTGAAGTATTCGGCATTGCTCCAGAGTTTATCAACTAGTTCAGTCGATTCTTCGAGCAAGTCTACTGCCGCTAAACATGCCGCCGCATCTGGGACGGTCATGGCAGATGAGAAGAGGAAAGGCCGTCCACGCTGCTTTAGCCAGTCGATGATGACTTTCTTCCCCGCCACGATACCGCCGACCACGCCAAAGGCTTTGGACATCGTCCCGATCTCCACATCCACTTTGCCATGCAAGCCGAAGTGGTCTACGATGCCGCGTCCGCCAGTGCCAAGAACGCCTTCGCCGTGTGCGTCATCGACCATGAAGAGCACATCATATTTCTTCGTCACTTCATAAAGCTCGTCAAGCGGTGCTACGTCCCCGTCCATGCTGAAAACGCCGTCTGTCACAACCAAGCCGCGATTATATTGGGGGAGATGCTCTTTGAGCATTTCTTCGAGTGACTCTGCGTTACTATGCTCATAAGCTTTGATTTTTGCGCCCGAAAGTCGGCATCCATCAATGATGCTGGCGTGGTTCAAACGGTCTGAGAAAATCACATCACCTTTACCTACCAATGCGGGGATTGTGGCGGTATTTGCATTAAACCCAGATTGAAAAGTGAGCACAGCTTCCACTTTTTTGAACTCAGCCAAGCGTTCTTCGAGTTTCGTGTGCAAATCCATTGTCCCGGCGATGGTACGAACTGCGCCTGGCCCTACGCCATATTCATCAATCGCTTTTTTTGCGGCTTCAGCAATTTTGGGATGATTTGCCAAGCCTAAATAATTATTTGAGCAAAAATTCAATACTCGTTTGCCATCCACATCTAGCCACGCCCCCTGCGCCGAGCCAAGCGTGCGGATATTCGTATACAAGCCCGCTTCTTGCAAAGCTGCAATTTCTTCTTTAATCCAATCAATTTTTGACATTTTTATCTCCTGAATTCTTTTGCCTGAGAAAATTCACACAAATCATTATAGCAATTCCCCGCTTAGTAAGTGTCACCTGTTTTCGTGTCACGTATCACCTTTTATACTTTACGCTCCTCCATAAAAATCCCCATCTCAATTAATGCAGACATAATTTTTGATGATGCTCCATCCTTGACAACTACTCTTGTTGGGCTTAATACCTCACCCAAAAATCTACCGGCTTTCGACTCTCGGAGCGCGCGCAAGTCCTCGGGCTTGCTGAGGCGTAAAACGACTAGAGATTCCACCCGAGCTTCTGTGCCGTTAACCGCCCATCGGCGTAGTGCCTTTCCTAAACTTGGCGGGATTTCATCGTTAGCCTGTTTTTTGAGCAATGCCAACAAATGCGAAACTTTCAATCCTTGTTCCTTTGCACGCCCTAATGACGATGGGGTGATTTGATAGCGAAACTCATCGGGATTTTTGCTCACTTCCCATTCACAAAAGCGGGAGATTTGATAGCGCGCCACTCGCTTTGCAAAACGGGAGATTGTGATTTTCCCGTTAGATGCAACTACAATCTTCCCCCCTTTTGGTTTCCCACTTTCTACCTTCTTCCTCACTCTGAACGCTTTTATTTCACCATCTTCTTCTGTGCTTGCTAAGTCTACATATCCCAGCCAAAATAAAATACCTACAATGAAATAGCGAATTAATGCGCCTTCAACCTCGTCCCAATGCTCGAAGCCGCGCAGGTCAACTTGAGACCCGAAAGGTTTTGTTTGAGTGTCTTTTTGAGAGGAGGGCTTTTCTTGCAGAGATTCCGATTCAACTTTGTCGTAAGTGAAACCTTTCGGGTCTTTGGACGATCGAATAAACCAGGCATCATAATCGCCAGCTTTGCGCTGAAAATCAGGATATTCTTTTTTTATGTCGGTAATAAAGGCGTTTAGCGACCACCATTTGTCACGCGGAATTTCTTTAAGAAAATCAAAAATTGCTTTTCGAGTATCCAATATCGGATTTACCCACTCACCTTCGCAAATTATTGTGGGGACCTGATGCAATTCATTGAAGGTTTCACTTTTTTGCCAAATTTGGATGAGCTGATCTAGTGCGTTGTTGCGATCTGTTTCCAGATGAGATTTAACGGAATCTTTTTGAATGCCCTCGCTGGTTATTAAATGCGCAGCAAGCCCAAGGTCACGTACGAATCGGAGAGATGTATTTAATGGCGACGTATCCTCCCATCCCAAGCGCAGGGCAGCGAGAAACGTTGTCAAATCATCCAAAATAAAATCATTGGCGAACATGATTTGCTGGCGTTCTTCAGGGCGAGCTGGTCTGCCCAAAATCAAATTTTGAGTGTCTTGCTTTGGGGGAGAGATGATGGCAAAAAGGTCGTCGGGAATATGGGCAAATTCGATTGCACCACTGGGGGTATCGAAAAATGCACGAGCAAGCAGGGCGCGATAAAAGAGTGTTTCAGCAGCAGAAAGAGGGTTGAGATAGCTTTTCTCGCGATCACGTTTGGCCGCACCAATCTTACGCAACTCGCCAAATTGCCGAGTAAAAGATGCCCACGGGATGCGCCCCTGATTTTGAATGAGTGCGTCTAGCGCGCTCCGCGTTTTGGGATGGAGTGCCTCGATAACCTCGGTTATGAGAGAAGAATTGAGTAGTTTTTCGCTCAATTCTTCTCGGGCTGTACTCCGCTCACCTGCGCGCAAATCAACACCCCAAAGTTGGGCGACAATGCGCAAGTGACCGAGATCATGCTTGTGGAGGCTTTGTTCTAGGGTGGTCATGTTGGTATTTAGTCTAGTGGTCTAGGGTCTCACTACATTTAGTGCATTTGGTTGAATTTCCACCGAAAGTCCGCGCAAATTGGAACCAAAGCTAGTGTAGGTCTCACCATCCAAATGAACATAGAGAGGGCCATCAGAATTGAGCGAGAGCTTTTTGAACTGCCCCATTTCGACCTCGTCAAAACGTTCTTGCGTGCCATTCATGAACTCGGGCAAGAGGCGAAGTTGCATCAGACGGGAGACTTTTTCGGCAACCATATAGTTCAAAATACCATCATCAGGGCGCGCAGTTGGAGCCATCATAAAGCCGCCGCCTTCACGGGGGCCATTCGCGAGAACAAGCATGAAAATTTCTTTCTCCCATACTTTTCCCTCGCTTTCAATTTTCACACGTACCGGTGCAGAATTGAAAATAATAGTTTGAAATACGGCAACAAGATACATCAGAAAACCACGCAAAAGCGGCAAGCGGTGGGAGCGAATGCCCACAACCGTATCGAATCCGATGCCAAGTGAATTATCTAAATACTCTTGCCTGCCATTTTCATCTGTCATTAGCCCTAAATCTACAGGAGATATTTCTCCATTTAGTGCCAATGCCATTGCCTGATTTGCGCTCTCCGGGATGCCGCAAGCATGGGCAAAATCATTTCCAGAACCAATCGGGACGACACCGAGAGCAGGACGCTTCTCAGCCTCAACTTGCATCAGGCCATTAACAACCTCGTGGACTGTACCATCTCCCCCTAACGCAACGACCACATCGTAGCCTTCTTCTCCGGCTTGTTTTGCCAGCTCAGTCGCGTGACCGGGGTAGACCGTTCCACTCCAATCTACCTTACCATCGTACTCATTAGCAATAGGGCGCAAATCACGCGCTACATTCCAAGCGTTTCCCATATCTGCCATTGGGTTCAGAATCAACTTTATTTTTCGGGTCATTTTTTCTCCTTTGTAATCTTTGGCGAGTTTTTTCCATTCTATTTACTTCACTACCTCTAATGCATTCGGCATAATCTCCACCGAAAGGCCGCGCAAATCAGACCCGAAACTAGTGTAGATTTCTCCATCAATATGAATATAGAGAGGGTGTTCAGAAGTCAGCGAGATTTTTTTGAACTGCCCAATTTCGACCTCGTTAAAACGTTCTTGCGTTCCATTCATAAATTCAGGGATCATCCGAAACTGTTTCAGACGAGAAAGATTATCAGCAAGCATATAATCCATTATGCCATCATCTGGACGAGCATCAGGAGCCATCATAAAGCCGCCGCCTTCACGCGGTCCATTGGCAAGAACGAACATAAAAACATCTTTGTCCCATTTCTTATCTTCACTTTCAATTTTCATACGCATAGGTTTAGAGTTGAGAAAAATGGTCTGAATCACGGCAGTCAGATACATCAAGAAACCACGCACGATCGGTAAACGATGCGAGCGGATCGTCACGATAGCGTCGAAACCAATTCCGAGCGTATTGTCAATATATTCCTGACGCCCATTTTCATCGGTCATCAATCCTAAATCTATGGATGATATTTCCCCGTTTAGTGCTAGAGCCATTGCCTGATTTGGACTATCTGGGATGCCGTTAATATAAGCAAAATCGTTTCCTGAACCAATCGGGACAACACCGAGGGCGGGACGCTTCTCAGCCTCAACTTGCATCAGACCATTGACAACTTCGTGAACCGTACCATCTCCCCCCAATGCCACGACAAGATCGTAACCCTCTTCTCCAGCTTGTTTAGCCAACTCTATTGCATGCCCGGGATAAACTGTTCCACTCCAATCGACTTTGCCATCATATTCATTGACAATTGGACGCAGGGCACGCGCCACATTCCAGGCACGCCCCATATCTGCCATCGGGTTTAGAATCAACTTCACTTTTTGGGTCATTTTTTCTCCTCTGTATTTTTGGGTCTGAAGATTATACCCCCGAGAATCAAAAACGGAGACAAAAAAGTCTCCGTTTTTTCTTTCTCTAAACTAGGCTTCCGGTTGGAATGGCTGCGATGGAAAATGATCCACGTTGATGCTTTTTAGCATTATAGAGAGCAGCATCAGCCGCGCGTAAGAGCTGTGAAGCTGTCTGCCCGTGAATGGGGTAGAGTGCCACGCCCCCAGACATGCCGATATTAAGTTTTTTTCCATCTGGAAGGGTAAAGGAAAACTTACGCAGTTTTTCCATCAATTTATCAGTGACCAGTTTTGTTGCAGGCATATCGCTTTGATGTAAGACCAAAGTCAGTTCATCACCACCATAGCGGGCAAGAAAATCGCTGGTGCGAAGTCCTTGAGAGAGATAGCTAAATAACCTTCGCAAAACCTGGTCACCAACCGGGTGTCCGTAGTTATCATTTACCCCTTTGAAGCCATCGAGATCCATCATAACGGTAGCAAATGAATGTCCTGTTCGATGCGCTGAGCGAAGCTCCTCTTCCAGATGCTCATCCAAGGCCCTGCGATTGGGAAGCCCCGTTAATGTATCACTTTTTGCCTGTTTACTCACTCGTGCGTGAATGCGAGCATTTGAGATCGCAACTGCGGCTTGCTCAGCAAGGAGTTCTAAAAAACGCAAATCAGATGTAGAGAATTCCCCGGTATTTGAGCGAGAAATACTCATTACACCAACAACAGTGTTTTCAAATTTAAGGGGAATCCCAAGAATAGAGCCGCTCCATTCTGAGGGAGCATTTTTATAGATAGGGTGAGCTTGTATATCTGGAATAATGATTCTTTCTGCGCCTCTGGCAACCTTATAGGTTAATCCACTTTGTCTAGGTTCAGCATAGTCTTTATCTTTCACACCATTTTCATCCAGTGCTGTCCCAAATTCAAGTTTATCCTCGTCACGATTATATAAAAAGATATGGGCAGTCCGAGAGTTTGATAGCAAGTCCATTGCATCGCCAGCCACTGCTTTGAGAACAGTTGTTAGATCAAGACTGGATGAGAGATGCAAAGAAAGACGCCTAAGTGCATCCAGCTCTGCGGTTTGCTGGCGCAACATGGTTAAGAGATGGTGGTTGGAGAGCAGATTAGTTGAGATTTCTTCTCTGATCGTACCTATATCGTCTATCGTCAGGTTTGTATCTATATTATGTGTCGCTATCCTGATTGACTGACAAATCTTTTGAGGGAGTGTTTTCCAAACCCTGAAAAACAGGTTATCTTTCCTTTTATTCACCACAAATGAAAGGAAGATACGAATGAAAAACACTCCCAACTTGTACGATACTCTGTTTCAGATACTGGGTCAACATGTTCATTGGCTCGATATACGCCATCTCCATACTTTAACATGGATGATTGTTGGTTTGATAAAAAGTAAAACGATTAGCTTGCCAGAATGGGCACCTTTTGTAGATAGCCGAGCAAATTTTGCCCAAAGTACAGTCCGAAGGTTTAGTCGTTGGTTACGTAACGAAAAAATCAAAACAAATGAGTTGTACGCTCCTGTTATTCGAGATGCTTTAGCTGAATGGGGTGAGCATACGCTCTACATAGCATTAGATACATCTATGTTGTGGAACGAATTTTGTCATATTCGTGTTTCAGTCATCTATCGAGGACGTGCAATTCCTTTAGTTTGGAAAACGATCAAACACAAGAGTAGTACAGTTGCATTTGAAAAATATCGTGATTTGCTAAAAAAAGCTGTAATGTTGTTGCCTCTTGGCACGAATGTCGTTTTCTTGGCTGACCGCGGATTTGCCGACACAAAATTGATGCAATACCTCAGCAAAACTTTGCATTGGCACTGGAGAATTCGCGTAAAATCCAGCTTTTATACCTACCGTCGCAATCAGCGTCGTTGCAAAATAAAGAACATCAAGCTTAAACGAGGGCAAGCTCGTTTTTGGCATAATGTCTACATTACAGAGAAGAAATTTGGTGTTGTGCATTTAGCTTTAGCCAAACCAATCGGCGTGAAAGAAAATTGGCTAATTGTGAGCGATCAACCGACAGACATCTCTACCTTTGACGATTATGGTTTACGTTTTGACATTGAAGAGAACTTTTTGGACGATAAATCTGGCGGTTTCCAACTTGAATCTTCTCTCTTTCGTTCAGCGGACGCCATATCGCGCTTATGTTTGGTCTTGGCTCTGGCTACTTTATTCTTGGTTTGCCAAGGGACAGAAGTCGTTGTATCCGGTAAACGACGCTGGGTAGATGCTCACTGGTTTCGAGGGAATAGTTACCTGAAAATCGGCTGGAAATGGGTACTCCGAGCATTCATCAAAGGCTATGAACTGATTACTCAACTCGTATTGTCTCCTTTACCTGACCCAGAACCAGCAATGGCTTCTCGAAAACAGGCAAAAGAGCGAAAAGAACGTACTTTCTCTATTCAAATCGATGTCTATATGCCATTTGAGACCAACACTCTATGAGATTTGTCAGTCAATCAGGTCGCTATCATAGAATCAAAAAGATTGATGATAAATTCCTGATCACTAGAATCAACCCCTCTTTCTCTCAGCGTTTCTTTGATAACGCGTTTGATTTCGTTTTGAATAGGTGTCATTAGTTTCCCTAACGTATAAAATACTCTGAATTAGAAGAGGGTGCAATCACACCATGCTCCCAGATTATGGATAAATAACACTTTTTATATCTTCTTTTGTTTTGTGTTTTTTTTGGAGAGAAATACAGCATCACAATATTTTTTGGTTAGTTTCTTTCTGTGGAAAAGGTTAAAATATTATAACGGATATTTGCTCTTATGTTAGAATGATTGTGACTTTTTTCTCTTGGAGGAACAATGGCAAAACCTGAAAATAAACTTTCTACCGCAACTCCACTAACGCCAAAAAAACGGGCAATTTTGGTGGGTGCATCAAGCGGAATTGGGGCTGCACTCGCCCAGCGTTTAGCTGATGAAGGCTACCAGATCGCACTTTTAGCAAGACGCGGCAAAATGCTCGAAAAGTTGACTAACGAGATCAATCAAAAACACGGCGAGACCCGTGCTGTCTACTACATACATGACGTGACAGATCATGAATCCGTTCCTGAATTGCTCAAAAAGATAATTGCCGATTTAGGAGGCCTTGATACCTTTATCTACAATGCTGGTATTTCCTTTATGGTCGGTTTGAAAAAATATGATTTTGAAAAAGACCACCAAACATTCGATGTGAATGTGACCGGTGCGTTGGCGTGGTTTAATCCCGTTGCGGAGCTTTTCCAAAGTCTGAAAAGTGGACAAATTGTGGGTGTTTCATCGGTAGCTGGGGAGCGTGGGCGTGTCGGCAATCCCTCGTACAATGCATCCAAAGCTGCGCTGACATGTTACCTTGAAGCCTTGCGCAACCGCCTGACGCGTTATGGCGTGAACGTACTAACGGTGAAACCTGGACCAGTTGAGACGGACATGATCAAAGATGCAAAGGGCGTTCTTTTCCCGATTTCTGCCGAACAAGCAGCTGGCGATATTTTCAATGCCATGCGCAAGCGCAAACAGGAAGTATATACATCTGCTCGCTGGCGCTGGATTATGCTGGTCCTGCGAAATATCCCATCCATTATTTTCAGAAAAATGACTTTTTAAAATGAAAAAACTAACACTCTCCCATCTTGGCAATTTTAGTCATTCTCTGGATGCAACTGTTTACCATATCCAGCCCAGATTTGTTGAAGAAATTGCTGAGATTTTTGCTTTTGCTCGCGAAAATAATTTGAAGATTGCACCGCGTGGTGCGGGACGAAGCTATAACGACGCAGCCCTCAAAGGCGGCGGGATCGTCCTTGATTTGAGCTTGCTGAGGTATATCCAAGCGTGGGATGCAGAGAAAGGCATTATCCGTGCTCAACCCGGGCTGACATTGGAATCCCTCTGGCAATATATCCTCCCCGATGGTTGGTGGCCTCCCGTTGTTTCCGGGACGATGAAAACCACTCTCGGCGGTTGCTTGGGGATGAATATCCACGGCAAGAATAATTTCAAGATGGGCACAATTGGCGAAAATATCCTTGAGTTTGATGCGATATTGCCCAATGGTAAAGAAGTGACCTGCTCTCCTAAAAAGAAAAGTAAGCTTTTCTATGCAATGATCAGTGGCATGGGGATGCTCGGCATCTTCACCTCCGTCACCATGCAAATGAAACGAGTCTATTCTGGCTTGGTAGATGTAAAAGAATGGAATGTGCCTACTCTCAAAGATCAGTTAGATGCGTTATTCGAAGGCGCACCAGAAAATGACTATATCGTCGGTTGGCTCGATGGAACGGCACGCGACAAATCTCTGGGGCGTGGACAAATCCATGCTGCCAATTATCTCGCAAAAGATGAAGACCCTGACCCAGCCGAAACCATGCGCGTTGACTTCCAAACATTACCAGATACTTTTTTCGGCATTGTCCCCAAATCCAAATTGCATTATCTAATGGGACTTGGGTTGAATAATTTAGGCGTTTGGGGTGTCAACACTGCAAAATACATCGTAGGGCGCGATAAAAACTATAGACAACCTCACGCCGCCTTCCACTTTTTGCTCGATTATGTCCCCGATTGGGAAAAATCATATGGCAAGAATGGGCTGATCCAATATCAATCTTTCCTACCCAAAGAAACCGCCCTCGATGCGTGGCTAGAGATGCTTAGAATATCTCAAAAGCGTGGCTTGCCCACCTATCTTGGTGTAACAAAACGACACCGCCCCGATAAATTCCTCTTCTCGCACGCCTTGGATGGTTTTTCGCTGGCTTTCGATTTTAAAATCACAAATGGCAACCGAGAAAAATTGGCAAAAATGGTACAGGATTTTGACAAGATCGTTCTCAACGCAGGCGGGCGTTTCTACTTCGCCAAAAACAGCGAAACTGCCCCAGAAACAGCCCGTGCTTTTCTCGGTGATGAAAGCATAAAAAAATTCCGAAAACTCAAAAAACACTACGATCCACAAAATCTATTGAGTTCAGATTTATATGAACGGGTTTTTCTTTCCTCCTGATTTCATCGTAAAAGAAAAACAAAATAACCCCTTGGGCTAATTGACTTTTTTCTTTGAAATCGGTACACTAAAAGAAATTATTAGAATCATGCCTTATCCAAAGGAGAAGCTATGAGTGCTCGTTATCAACTTGTAATGCGTAATGGACCCAACCCCGGTGCAATTTATGCCCTTGACGCCGACCTAATGACTATTGGGCGCGACCCAAGCAATACCATACCGGTGAACGACCCTGAAATTTCGCGCCAACATGCGCGGATGTCTGCTCAAGGGGGGAAAATCGTTATTGAAGATAACGGCTCAACCAATGGAACTTCGATAAACGGCAGGCGTATTTCCGGGCCTCATGTACTCAAATCTGGAGAGATGATTTCATTCGGTGAAGATATTGTCTTTATGTTTGAAGCCCTTAATTTTGACCCTGATGCAACCATTGCTTCATCATCTAGCCCGGCTGCGGCGCCACGTCAACAACCTGTTACGCCTCCCCCTCCACCCCCTCACGCCTATGCTGGGCAAGTGCCTGCTGGCCCCGCGCCAGTCGCACCACCACCTGCCTCGCAGACAGAAAAGCGTACTGCCCTCCCGGTTGTACTTGGCGTTGGTGTATTAGCCGTTATCTGTGCTTGTGGCGGTTTCTTCTGGTGGGTAGATGCCACCTATCGTTGGTGCACCTTCTTCCCCTTCGTTGCGGGATGCGGATAAATCAAACACTCTCCCCCGCAGAGAAATCTCTGCGGGGGCTTTTTTTATATCTACACAATTAGAAAATGGAGAAAAAATGAACGAACCAAAAGAACCAAAAACGACAACCCTTGCAGAAACCAAAAGCTATATGCTCTGGAAAGCTGAAGAACCCGATGGCGAAACCACCTATCATATGGAGCTAAATAACGTCACTTTGCACTTTTTTGAAGAAGAGTGGCAAGAATTAATTGAGTTAATGAGCGGCCAAAAATAAGCAATGAATAATAGCATTACCGACGTTCCTGGAATTGAGATCGGCCACGCACAGGATGCAGATACGCTGACCGGTTGCTCTGTGATTCTTTGTCGGAAAGGGGCAGTCGCGGGCGTGGATCAGCGCGGCGGCGCGCCAGGCACACGTGAAACCGACTTGCTCAACCCCGTCAACATGGTCTCGAAGATTCACGCTCTTTTGCTATCTGGCGGCTCCGCTTTTGGGCTGGATGCGGCAACCGGCGTGATGCGCTACCTCGAAGAGCAAAAAATCGGCTTCGATGTGGGCGTGGCACACGTGCCCATTGTCCCAGCTGCGGTGCTCTTCGATCTTGCCCTTGGCAGTGCCGACATCCGCCCCGATGCTGAGATGGGCTATCAAGCCGCAAGTTCGGCATCTGCCGAAAATACGGATGTCGGCAATATCGGCGCAGGAATGGGGGCATCAGTTGGCAAGGTTTTGGGGATGCAAAACGCGATGAAAGCCGGTCTCGGCACAGCCAGCATCGAAATAGGGGGCGGGGTCATCGTCGGGGCAATTGTGGCGGTCAACGCTTTCGGGGACGTAATTAGCCCACAGACGGGAGCAATTTTAGCTGGCGCGCGATCCGCTCAGGTCGGTCCCCTAAAAATTGGTGAAGAGGGCGATTTTGCCAATACGCTTCATACCATGCAAACTTTATCTGGTCGCACAATTATGAAAGTTGCCACGCGCGACAATACCGTTATCGGCGCAGTAGCAACAAATGCAAAGCTCACAAAAGCTGAAGCCACGAAGGTCGCCCAAATGGCGCAAGATGGCTTGGCGCGCACGATCCGCCCCGCACATACCATGCTGGATGGTGATACGATTTTCGCCATCTCAACCGGCAATAAAAAAGCAGATGTCTCAACGATTGGCGCATTCGCTGCTGAAGTAATGGCACAAGCCATTTTGCGGGGTACAGAAGAAGCAAAATCGGCGGGCGGATTGCCTGGATTAAAACTTGAGTAAAATTTTATGATTGCTAAATATTTTCGACATACCCTCCTTTTGGGTTTGCTTGTTGTTTTATTAACGGGATGCGGCTCTTCAACAAATCTCACGCCCACTCCTGCCGACCCAGCCCAAATCGCGGCTGAGGCGTTGGCAACTATTCAGGCCGAATATACACAAACGGCAGAAGCCATCCCACCAACAGATTCACCCACAGAGACTCCCATCCCCAGCCCTACCGCGATTCGCACGCCCCCAGCATTGTCGGAGATTTATCAATCTCCTGTTTTGCATTCTCTTGATATACCGCGTACCTATATTGATGATACTTGTGAGTATCTCAACGCAAAATGGGACCCTAATAAGAGCGCGCCCGGCACAGCGGTGATGGTTGTAATGATCCATAGCATCACGAAGGGGATTGTTGATAAACCCAATCAGATTAGCGCAGATGATTTACGCCAACTCCTGGAAGATTTGCATGAGCAAGGTTTTGAAGCTATCAACACAACGCAATTGGCAGGTTTTTTAGAGAGTAACGAGAAAATACCCATGCGTTCTGTGCTTTTGACGTCGGATGATAGGCATTATGCGCAGTATTTCAACAATAATTTTCGTCCTTTTTATGAAAAATATGGGTGGACTGTGACGAATGGTTTTATTAGTCACCCCGATACTTTGCAATTGATTTGGGATGAGAACGCCGCTCTTGCCGCCGAAGGCTGGGTAGATTATCAGGCGCACGGTGTTATACATAATATCCCGATGAGTAATAGTTCAAGCGATGAATATCTTGTAGGTGAATTACAAGGCTCGATTGCAGGGATACGGGAACATTATGGGAATACCCCCATAGCCATTATCTGGCCCGGTGGCGGATTCGGGGTACGCCCAATTGAGATAGCGAGAGAGTATGGCTATAGATTAGGTTTTACAACAAATCCGCGTGGCCCTATGATGTTCAATTGGATTCCCTTGACAGATATAAAAGATGAGCAGCGTCCTTACTTCTTACCCGAGGGCGCAATGAACGACCCCTTGATGACCCTGCCTCGTTATATAGATTTAAGTGCTGGTGCGCATATCGACGAAGTTCGTGTAATAGGGAAAGAAGCCGCTGCTTATGCCGAGCAGAATAAAGCGACTGAATTAGAGTATTATGATATTGTCTGTGCGCCAACTTATGGGGCAATCTCGACATTAGCACCTTGATCTATTTTGAACCGCAAAGAAACGAAGAATATGAAGAAATGTTAAGTGGGTAAATTTTTACGGAGAAGAATATGACTGAAAATTGTATTTTTTGCAAGATTATTGCTAAAGAAGCCCCCGCTGAAATTCTCTATAGCGATGAATTTGTAACTGCTTTTCGTGATATTCAGCCTGCTGCACCAATCCATATTTTGATTGTGCCGAATAAGCATATCCCTTCTTTGAACGAAGTTACCCCAGAAGATGAAATCTTAATTGGGCATCTACACACCGTTGCCCAGAAATTGGCAAAAGAAGAAGGAATCGCTGAGCGTGGCTATCGCGTGGTCATCAACACAGGCAAAGAAGGCGGACAGATGGTTTACCATCTGCATTTGCATTTGATGGGTGGCAAAAAACTAAGCGTTCCCAAGCATCTATAAAACAATTCTTTTCAGATAAAAAGCCCCAAAAGAGATTAGAATCTCTTTTGGGGCTTTGCGTATGGGTGGATGTTTTTTTTATTTATCGGTAGCAGGTTCAGGATCAGGGGCGGTTGCGTCGGCTTCTTCGGCGGGAGTTGTTTCGGGGGCGGGACCTAGCTCAAGGTCAACGCTTTCTTCCATCCGAATCTGTCCACGAAGGAAAGAACCTTCTTCAGTGACGAAGGCGGTTGTGACCACATCTCCCCAAACACGACCTGTGGCACGGATCTCCAATTTTTGAGTGGTGATATTACCGCGCACTGCACCTGCAACAATAACGGTATTGGCACGGATATTCTCGCAGGTGACACGCCCTGTTTCGCCAACGACGAGCATACCGCGTAATGCGATTTTGCCTTCAAACGCACCTTCGATGCGTACACCGCCAGTGCCATCAAGAGCACCCTGCCAGATGACACCACTGCCAAGTACAGAGGTAATCCGTTCCACAGATGGAATGGGTTGATTGTCTTCGGGAGAGGATGGATTTCGTTTAAACATAGCGTTTTCCTATGGACTTTATGATCAATTTCTGTGCTCTATTTTATCATCTTGTGGTTGATGTGGCTCAACCTTAAAGATCTTAAATCCCCATTGTATGGCGGGGCCAATTAACAAGGCAAAAACAAGCGTCCCGATTCCAGCAGGACCACCTATTAACCAGCCGACGGTTACTACCGTAATTTCGATAAATGTACGCGCTTTTCGGACACTGATTCCTCTTGTACGTTTAAGGCCGAGCATCAGGCTATCACGCGGACCTGCGCCTGCGTTCACACCGATGTAGATTGCGCTGGCAAAGCCCATCATCAGAATGGCTGTTAACAACATGGGGATTTGCACGAATAAATTATTTTTAATCGAAGGGACAAGCCGAAGAAAAAAATCGAGCCAGGGTCCAATACTGAGAATATTGGCGAGTGTCCCCCAGCCAATTTGTTCGCGCATAAGTAGTGCGCCAGTCAGTACCGTAAACCCGGAAGCAACGGTTATTGTGCCTGGTGTGACATTCAGAAGATAGGATATTCCCACTTCCAGCACCCCCCAAGCACCTGTGCCTAAATTACCTTGAATAAGAAATGCAATAGATAGGCCAAAAAGAGCAAAACCAATTTGGATACGAAGAAAATCACGAGGGAAAGTTTTCCAGATAATAGGTTTAAACATGCCCGCGATAATACCACTGGATAGGGGAATGAGGAAGATAAGGCAAAATCCCCGCACTGTATACTAGTGCGGGGATTTTGAATTTAT
>Ga0209042_1000753_pt1 | contig 29970 bp, 30 predicted proteins | sample SaaInlV_200m_DNA_6_FD_184649 | JGI IMG/M metagenome (GOLD analysis project Ga0209042, IMG submission 184649) | Marine microbial communities from expanding oxygen minimum zones in the Saanich Inlet - SI037_S2LV_200m_DNA (SPAdes) (version 2) | ecosystem: Environmental > Aquatic > Marine >...
GACGAGGTCATCCTCTTTGACCCCGTTGACTTCCTGTTCGGGAAGAGCATAGACATCGCGGGGGGCAGGCAGGTGCTGAGCAAGGTTAGCTGGGAGACTTTGGAGTTCGACCTTGAGGGGCTGAAGGAGCTTGTGACTCCCAAAACTAAGATGATCTGTATCTGTAACCCCCATAACCCCTACGGCAGAGTGCTCAGGAGGGACGAGTTGAAGGCAATGGTAGATCTGGCGGTTGATCACGACCTGTGGATCATGAGCGACGAGATATGGAGTGACATCGTGTACGACGGCAGGGAGCACATCGCCACCGCAAGCATCGAGGGCGCGTCAAACAGGACGCTGAGCCTCTACGGGTTCAGCAAGACATTTGCGCTGGCCGGTCTCCAGCTGGGTTTCATCGTCGCTCAAAATCCTGAACTGATGGCAAAGGTCAAGGGGGCGGCACCTGGCTACTTCTACCCGGTCAACAACGTGAGCCAAGAGGCAGGAAGAGCATCGCTTGACGAGGCGTGGCACTGGGCCCAAGGATTCGTGAGACACCTTCAGGGCGTTAGGGACTACGTCTACGAGCGGTTGAGCGATATGCCCGGCGTTGATGTTCGCAAGCCCGAGGGCACCTATGTCATCTTCCCGAAGATTGATGGCATGACAAGTATCCAGGCGACGAAGTATATCATGGATGAGGCCCAAGTAGCTGTTGTACCGGGCCACGGTGAACCGTTCAGCTATTTTGGGCTGGGTGGCGAGGGCCACATTAGAATAGTGTACAGCACAAGCATGGGTATAATGGAGGAAGCAATGGACCGGGTCGAGGCCGCCCTGTCCAAGCTCTAACCCATAACTTTTTCGACGATTTTTCTTTTTCATCCGGTTAAGAGTGTTCAATCCGACCTTACCTCAGTCCTTGCAGGCAAAAGGTTCACAACGATACATGATCCAAGGGAAAGCAGCGTCTTTACAGGGTCCAGCTCATATCCTCAAATCTAGTCGTCAATTGGACCCCGTTCTGGGTTACGAAATACCACTTGTACATGGTTCCACCGCACTCCGGGTATCCCCGCGTCACCAACTCCTTTACGACGGTCTTGTTGGCTCAATCTCCAATCCTATCTATATTGTGTTGCTGACACCACTTTTCTGGTAAGAGTACCCTTATCTGAATCAGGAATAAACTCGTGCCCGCAGCTCTTACCTCTCCACCACTGGTCCGTCATTTAGTCTCAGGTAGACATAGCTCGCGTTGCGGGTTTAGTTTGCCTAGGTCCTGATGGGCTTGACGGCGTTGGGGCTGAACTGAACCCAGAACATCTTCCCGACCCTGAGCTTGGTGGCCTTGTAAAGACGTCTGCCCATGGTCAAGACCAGTGGGACCCCGATGTCAACGGTGATGTGGGCGGTTGGGCCTGTTGTGACATGCCTGATAACTTTTGACCTAAACAGGTTGTCCCCCGTTTTCTTCGGTTTCTTCCTCTGGATTATGATCTCGCTACCGTGAATCGCTATCTTGGTCTGATTTTCGGAAGGTGTCTTGCTCATGCGTAGGGTAACGCCGCTGATCGTTACCTTTGAATAGGCATTACCGTGCTCAATCTCCGATACTTTGTACATGTTTTGATATCCCAGGAACCTTGCGGCGTACTCGTCAACGGGGTCGTAGTAGACCTGTTCCACAGTGCCCACTGTTACGAGTGATCCTTCCCTGACAACCGCGATCCTGTCCGCCAACGTCAGTGCCTCTGTCTGGTCATGAGTCACATGGACCACCGTCAGGTCAAGATACCGGTGGATCGTGGCAAGCTCCTCCCTGAGGACGTGCTTGCTGACTGTGTCCAGATTGTTGAGCGGCTCATCAAGCAGCAATATCAATGGTTGCTGTAGGAGCGCCCTTGCTAGTGCCAGCTTCCGTTTTTCCCCTCCGCTGAGAGTGACCACCTGCCTGTCCAGATACTCATTTAGTCGCATCATTTGAGTGATGCCGTCCAGCATCTTGCTTTCTGAGCCATAGGATGACCTGTCCGCTCCGAACTCTAGGATCTCCTTGACGGTGTTCTGGGGCGGGAAGTACGGGTTCTGCGGTACGTAGGCGATCCTCCGCTGGTTCTGGGGTAGCTGGGTAATATCTGCCTCGTTGAGGAGAATCTCGCCACCGTCGAGCCCGTGGAAACCCTGAATGGTTTCAAGTAGAAGAGTCTTGCCAGCTCCCGTGGGGCCCACAAGTACTAGGTACTCACCTGGTTCCACCGTGAGCGTCAAACCCGTTAACTTGAAGCCGTCAAAATCCTTTGATATATCCCTGAGGCTCAGTCTCCCACCCATCGGCCATACCTTAACCGTACTGTAGAAGGCTAGGGCTTAAAGTTAATGAAAAAAGGAGTAATATGAATCTCCGTGTCAGAAAGTAGGATGTTAGATCGAGCAACGAGTAGAATGCTACCGTGATGGTTCTCCTGGCGCGCACGATTATGGGTATGGCGGGTACCAGACTAATTGAAATAACTGACACACTCATGTGAAGTCATAGCCTAACTTTCAGGCTTCCTACACCTCTTCTTTGACTGGTATACGGACATGTCCTCGGTTAAGTAGCACAATTCAAGCCTGCACTTGAAGAATATGAGGAGCATGCCAAATGCCACTACGGTTGCGATCCAGGCCGCGTCTGCGTAACCCTGGTTGTACATGAAGATCATGATGATGCAGAGGGTAATTGTACCTATGACGTCCTCCATCGTGACTCGCATGTTTCCGAATTTCGGGGGCGGTAATTAAACCGTTTTGCCTTTTTCCTCCCCAGGATTATCCAAGTGGGTATTGCTGCGATGAGGAGCCAGATAACTCGTGGTGCCCGTCATGGTGGCCCGATTATATCAAGTCTTGTGTGTTTCTATATTACTCAAAGCCATGGGGTTTTGTACTAGAAAATATCCTTAGAGCCATGCAAGGTGAAATGGATCAACTAGACCTTCCAGGGAAAGACGAGCCGTTGAACTGCGCCTTCCAGAGGCGTGACAAGGGCGCAAAGAAAATTGAGTGCGCCTTGACCGACAGCGGGGCGACGAACGTCCTGTACAGGATGGTTGACAGGGACCCGTGCCTCATCGATATCTGCCCCATCTACCAGGCGTGGAAGAAGGTTGCATAGAAGGTATCCCAGAACGCCCCGGGAACCTTACCAAGAACATAGGGCGAGTCTGGGACGCCACTTTAGGTGTGAGGTATGATATAAATGAGGTTGTTTAGTCTTTTTAATGCGCGTGTGGGGTCCGAAGAATCATGATAACTTTTAGCTCGATCATGAACTCAAACAAAGGTATCCACTATTTGGAGTCATCAGAACATGGGAGTGTAAACGTGAACGTACTTCCTTTGTCTAGCCCTTCAGATTCAGCCCATATCTCTCCGCCATGGAGCTCCACGAATCCCTTGCATATTGACAGGCCAATACCGATTCCCGGTTGTATTGTACCTTCCTCTATACCGGGGAAGGGCTGGAAAATCCTGTTAGTATCCTCTTTTCGTATACCGACGCCCTCGTCAGTTATTGAAAATTTAATTTCCACCCCGTTTTCCTCCACAACCAGCTTTATCTCTGAGTCATAACCGGAAAACTTGGAGGCGTTTAGGACCAAGTTCATTAAAACTTGGTACATGCGATCCTTGTCAAATATGAACGGCTGAATACCGCTCAGCTTTTTCACTGATAACTGTTGATTTTTTGGGTCAAGAAATATCCCGGCGTCATTTATAACATCCTCAATAAGGCTGTTAACATCGTTTAACTGGGCATTTAGTACATACTTACCCGACATTAATTGTGATTCATCCAATAGATCGTTGATCAAAATCTCAGATCTTTGCACGTTTTTCAGAATAACTGACAGGAAATCAACCAGGGTTTTTGGGTGGCGATAAATATCATCGTCTAATAGTAACTCGCTATAACCTTTGATGATTGTTAAGGGGGTCCTGAGCTCGTGGGTGGCTTTCATTATAAAGTTAGTTTTGATTTGTTCCAGTTCTTGAGATTGCTCTGCTCTCAGTTTCTGTTCTGTCATTTGCCTATAGATTTTATCATGGGTTTCACGGGATCGGAGACCCTCCATCGCCGATGATACATGGAGTGCCAGTGTCTCAATGAGCTTTCGGTCGCTCTCGGTGAAAGCCCCTTGCGCAGTATTCTCCATGTTAATAACCGCTACTACCTCATCTGAGATCTTCACGGGAACGGCGAGTTCAGATAGCCATTCTGTGTCCTCCCCTCTACCATTGACATAGGATTTGTCTAGTCTGGTATCATGTACAAGTTGAGATTCCCCTGTGTTAAACGATCGTACAATGATTCCTGGGCCATCAATATGAAGCTCAAGGTTTTTTCGTAGGGCCTCGTCTTTTATCAGGCTTGGGACGAGATAATCGTCGATTACGAGATTAAAATCGGTGTTTTGGTACCCAAAAATACTCTCAACGGCATCAAGTGTGAACTGGGCTACCTCTTCAAGGTTATCTGCCTTTGAGAGTTTTGAACCAAAAACATGAAGTGCCGCCAATCTTTCTTGAAATGTTATCCTCCTTGTCGCGTCTCTGCTGATAAGCCCTAGAACATCCCCCGCTGTGAACACTGAGATATCTAACATTGATCCCGGTTTAGTAATAGACTCGACTCCAACGAGCTCAATAGACTCCCCCGTCTCCAATACTTTCAAGTACGCATTATAGCGCCCGTCCTCTTTCAACCCAGGTAAAACTTCAAGCACATGTTTTCCAATAACATCTTCTCGTTCAAGACCTGCCATTTTAAGCCAGCTCTTATTTACCTCGATATAATGCAGCCCCTTGTCTAATATTACGACCCGTTCTAAGGCGGATTGCATTAGTCCTCGGAACCGTTCCTCACTAGCCTGTAATGATTCCTCCGCTTTCATTCGCTCAGATATTTCTCTGACAATTGTCAGGCTCGAACTTTTTCCCTCAAAATCGATGCGTGCGACACTGAGCTCAACAGGTATACGTGTTCCATCTTTTCTAACAAGCTCCGTCACGAATTGAGTCTCAGCATTTTTTCCACTTTGCCGTCTACTCGTCCTCTCGATTACTCTCTCCCTGTAATCCGAGGCAGTGATATCCAAGACAGTTATACCATGCAATTCCTCTTTGGAATAACCAAGCATTTTGGCGAAGGGTTCATTGATGTAGACAATGTTAATGCCGGAGTTAATCGACACGCCGTCCCTGCAAGAATCAAGTATCTGCTTGTAGTTAAGGGGAGGACCGGGCATGGTTATAGGTTAAGCTTCATCTATAAAATGGTAAGCAAACGGTATCCGTACTGGCGCGCTTGGGGACAGCGTGAGTTAGACTCAGCATATTTGATGTTATGAGGCAACAAAATATAGCTGATGAATAGGAATTGTAGATGATTGATTATGATTGATGAGCATATTACAACTGATTCCACGTATTTTATCAAACAGGAGAGGGGAGTCAAGGAGACTGACGAGACCCTCAGACTGGCCAAGAAAAGGGCGGATGAGCTCGGAATAAAGAGCATCGTAGTGGCTTCGATACGGGGAGAGACCGCTTTGAAGGCTTCCCATGTTTTTGAGGGATACAACCTGGTCATCGTTACTGGCGTAACCGAGAAAAACGCCCAGTCCTTCCCTAACGAGCTTCTCTCGGAAATTGAATCCAGGGGAGGCCGTTTTGTCACTGCCGCCCATGCGTTTGGAACACTTGGCCGTGCCGTAAACAAGAAATTCGGAGTCATCCAAGTGGATGAGATCATCGCACATGTGCTTCGCCTCTTCAGCGCCGGGGTGAAAGTGGCGTGTGAGGTCTCGTGCATGGCGGTTGACGCGGGGCTGATCAGGACGGACGAGGAGATTATCAGTATCGGTGGCCAGGGTGGGGCAGACTCGGCGGTGGTGCTCAGACCGAGTAACACTCACCTTTTCTTTGACTCGCATATCCTTGAGATTATATGCAAACCGAGATAATTTTCCGTCTTTCCTTTTCACAGAGGATTACCCATTTAGACGGGCTAACACTATGACCATCTGTGCTTGGCATGGAAAAGTTATAGACCCATAGGTCTAAGTTTCATGGTATTCAGCTGACGGAGATTGTTTGATGGCTATCGTGTTATGTGTTCTGGCTAGTGCCAGGTCTGAGGGATATACTGCTACACTGCTTGACCGAGTAATCGAGGGAATAAAGTCCATTAAGGGAGTGGACGTTGAGTTTGTCAATATTTTCGATTATCTCCCAATTAGTCCCTGCATATCATGCTGGAACTGTGCACGCAACGACGATCACAGGTGCACATTGGACGACTCCATGGGCAGGATGGGTGAAGGCGAGCTAGTCAATAAAGTGTTGAACGCCAATGGCCTATTCATCGCCCAGCCGGTATACTTCACAAGGCCGCCTGCCTCGGTCCAACTGTTCTTCGAGAGGTTTTACCCGTTCATGTGGAGTGGAGAGCTCAACGGACTGCCTTTTGCATCCCTCTCCCAGGCCGCAAACAACGGCGGGACACGGATGGCTGATTGGGAGATGTCCAAATGGGCCTTCACTCGAAGTTTCAAGTACATAGGCGGGTTACCTGTGCATATGGTTCAGTACGATGAGGCCTGTGTAAAAGCACGTGACCTGGGAAAGAAACTCGCGGAGGCTGCCCTGGAGGATGCAGAGGAAAGATTCACTGTGACCGCATTTGACAAGTACATGGGAACAGACGGGAACCCCTGGGACTGCCTCGATGGATATGTTGATGACCTGACAAACGGTACCAGGAGCTACAAGGGCTCGCTCGTCGAACACGCCCTGAGCCACGGGACGGTCAAAAAAGAGGAAGCCGTTAACCTTCTCCGGAATGCAGCGGAGGAGCTCAAGCTGATGCTCCAATACTACGAGGTCGGGGACCGAGTAAAGGCCAAAGAGCACCTGATCAAGATGAGGACCTACTGGAGTCCCGCAACCATCAAGGAGTTCTTGGATGATGATTTAAACCAGTGAGAACCTTTTCTGATTCATGAGTGAATACGATCTAGAGGGAACTCTGACCCTGTTCTACTACGACGATCTGGAAAGAGCGTTCAACTTTTACAATGACATCATCAAGTTCAAGTTTGTCGCTGATTTCGGGTACGTCAAGATATTCAAGGTCATCGAGGGTGCGTTGCTTGGACTGGTAGACGGGACATTGGGGTCACACAGGACAAGCCCATCGAAGCCCGTGAGGTTAGTTGTGATGGTCAAAGACATAGACCCCTGGTTCAAGAAGATAAAAGCGGGAGGGGTGGAGACCCTTGAGGACGAGCCATTCACCGGGGTGAAGATGAGGCTCAAGGGGTTCACCTTCGATGACACCGAGGGATACACGGTTGAATTTGTTCAGTACCTGACCCCCTACGGTATGTTAGAATAAACCTGGAATATCCAATGTTACATGAAAGCTACCTCTTCCCCAAGATACCCCGTATCTCGGCATTGTTTGCCCATAGGAACGGAACCTCAATGTCTTCTGACATATCCTCTATCCTATTGATTTCAAATACCAGCTCCCCTATTCTTCTTTGATCAACATGCCGGTAGTTACCATAAGCACCTGGACGGGGAAGACCGTGGAGCAGAAAGACAAACTTATGAAGGGCATAACCAAGGCCTTCAAGGACATAGGAGTGGACCCAGCGGGCCTCACCATAATCATCCACGACATCCCGCGATACAACTGGGCCAAGGGCGGAGAACAGGTCTCAAAGGAAGCTTAACCCACTTATTTCGAAATAGAACACAACCCTTTGCCAAGAATTTTATTATCAATAATACATGACCAGTTATGGCTGATGGTGATACACCCAAAACGAGATGGGACGCAATTCTTAGTGGGGGTCAATCTGACCGCCCACCAATCGATTACTGGGCGACAGACGAGGTAACTGAGAGACTGATGAGACACCTCAATGCGTCCACCATAAGGGACATGTACGAGAAACTGGACATCGACGTGCCCTTCACCGTCGAGCCCGTGTACATGGGAAAGCCGATACCACACGACGAGGACGTTTTTGGATGCAAGTACCGGGACGTTGACTACGGGACAGGCTCATACAAGGAGTGCGTCTCCCACCCGCTTGCAGGGTACAAGACCATTGATGAGATCGAGGCGAACTACACCTGGCCGGATATCAACGACTACGACTTCACAACGATCAAGGAACAGATTCATGGATGGTACGATTACCCCGTATCAGGCGGCGGCTCGGAGCCCTTCCTTGACTACAAGAACCTACGGGGCCAGCAGCAGGGATACATCGACCTCTTTCGGTACCCCGAGGTAGCCAACTATTGCCTTGACAGGTTGTTTGATTTTCGGTACGAGTACACTCGGCGGATTTACCGGGAGATACCAGGCAGGGTCACCTTCAGCTACATCGCCGAGGACTTCGGGGCACAAAACGGTTTGCTCATCTCGCCCAAGATGATTCGAGAAATCTTCCTCCCAAGGATGCAGAGGATGAACGACCTTGCCCACGACAATGACGTTCACGTCTTCTTCCACAGTGACGGTGCTATCAACGAGATCGTCACGGATATGATTGGAATCGGTATAGACATCCTGAACCCAATCCAGTGGAGGTGCGCCAACATGGACAGGGCCATGCTCAAGGCAGAGTACGGAGATAAGGTGGTGCTCCACGGCGCAATGGACAACCAGCACACGCTGCCTTTCGGTTCAACAAATGACGTCCGCGCTGAGGTCAGGGAGAACCTCAACACTCTGGGACCAGGCGGTTACATCCTGGCTCCGTGCCACAATATCCAGCCCATAACGCCCACTGAGAACATATTGGCCATGTACACCGAGGCGCATCGGCGACTCAAAACCACCAGATGACAACCCTTGCCACCATACGATAAAAAGACAAAGATAGAATTTTTTTTCTGCAACGCAAGTACTAAAAAACAGCTTGTGTCAGATTACTTGACACAATACCGCTGTAAAAATAATATTTTCTCGATATGACCTGTGACGAGATCAAAACCAGCCCCTCCCTAGGAGAAGAACTAGACCTCTACGCCTTCATGAATTCCCTGAGCAGGGAAGTAGCATAACCGCCCTTATGTAACATAAACGAGAGCCTGATCCCCCGCGGGACCTCCGCGACCTCGATCCTTGGAACTAGCCTGCCGAAACGCCGGGTGCCCGTGAGCTTTACCCGCTTCAGATCATCCAAAGAAACCCCAGACTCTTCAATAATCTCGTCTTCAAGAGTCCCTGGTTTCCCCAGCGGCTTTGACATTTTGTAGCCGAATATAGGGGCAGTGAAGCTGATCTCACCCACATCAAACCGAACCTGTTCTGCCCGCGGGTCGTTCACCCAGAATATGCCCCCTGTGTCGTGCTTCTTTGCTATATCCCCAAGCATTACTCTGCCGAAAAGACCCCGCCTAACCCGCTCCGCCAGGTATCTGTTGCACAGATAGCTCTGGTACCCCGCCACCAGCAGTTTCCCCAGCCACCTGTCCTTGGGTCTCCTCCCGCCCATGATTATCTCCCAACCGTCGCGGACGTTCCTGCCCCAGCGCCCAGTCCTCTGCTCACCATAGTAATTGGGGAATCCCGTCCGGTGGATCATCTCCGCTATTTTTCCGGCCCTCTCAACGGCCCTGTCCATGGACATACGCAAACCTGTGATTGTGGTCTGGAAGTTATTTCCGATAAGGTGGCCCGCCCTGAGCTTGTTGTCGTGGAACTTCGCGCCGTTAACCCTGACATCCAGCTTCCTCTGAATCAGATCCATGGCTTCATCAGAATCCACATCACCGCTCTCGAAGAGGATGCTAAACGTTTGGGTGGTCACCGCGTTCTTGTCCTTGAGGCCAGCGGTTCCAATGTTTCTGGGACGGAGCTTGAACAATTCTGCTAGCCTGACTTGGACATCCCTGGTTGTATGCCCCACCTTGGTTATGTTGACGTACAGATGGCTACCGTGACCCGACGCTTCGTACAGGGGCACCTCCTCCACGGCAAAGTCCTCCGGAAGTGCCTTGATCTCTCCCCCGATGCCCTCCAGTCCCTCGGTGATATACGGGAGCGACAGGTCAAGGGACGGATGCTTCATTCTGTGACGTATCCCGCCTGTGTTATTGAAGGATTCGAAAAAGCAAATCATCGGATTTGGGTTTTTATCCGCATTTCTGGATATCATGCGCGCCTTGACCACATTACGACTCAAAACCACGTATACTCATATGGGTTGATTATTCACGATATCATGAACTATACTGTTTCTCACTATAATCGTCATTGATTAATTCGATATAACAGTACTGCGTTCCCAATTATCCCCGCCAGTCATACCTTTTCTCCACAACCCAATTCATGTATTACTCAAAAGTTGAATATGGGACAAATCTAGCCTCATCAATAAGCGTTGAATCCGGTAAACTTGACAATACGGTGAGGTTATCAGGAAAAAAATAATTGTTGTACATAACCTGAGTGATTGTCAAACTAATCTAATCTACTCCAAAGGAACTGAGGGCATTGTAGAGAAAGTAACGTTCGTCCAGATACTCCACGTTTTATGAGTGCCCCTGATAAGATTGAGATTGACCCATATTATCAAACCATAAGAGATAACCCCGGAAAAAGTCCCAACTTAAAATTTTGATGCGGACGTCGATTGTTCAAAGAAAATCAGATAATGTATATCCTTGTTCACAAATTATTTAGCCCATCCAACTGTTCATATATGATATAATTGAAAACCCCACAGTGCGCAAAGTGCGTGGACAGGAAATGCACCCGTGAAGGATGGACACGGGAGCAGTTACCTGAGTTCTGCCCCATGAAACACAAGCAGGACGTGATAGACACAGCATGGAAGAAATACAAGGACCCAAAAGAGCAAAAGTTCTACCAGAACTCCACAATAACCGAGCAAAGGGCATACATGAACATCAGGGGCAGGGTCATCGCAGTCCGGCCTAGAATACTTGAAATCCTAAAGTTCGCTGATATGATGGGATGGAAAAAACTAGGAGTCGCGTTCTGCACAGGTCTTGGCGAAGAGGCCAGAAGAATAGTCGAGATATTCGAGTCAGCCGGATTAGACGTCTACTCAGTCTGCTGCAAGTGCGGTAACGTCGACAAAACCGAGTGGGGCATAGCAGGAGAGGACAAGATTCACGCACTAAGGGGCCAACCTGACAAATTTGAAGCGGGATGTAACCCCATAATACAGGCTGAGATATTAGCCTCGGAGGATGTTGATCTCAACATAATAGTTGGACTTTGTATCGGACATGATATCCAGTTCACTTGGCATGCAAAGGGACCGGTGACGACCCTGATAATCAAGGACAGGGTGACAGGGCATAACCCTGCAGCGAGCCTCACCAGTAATTACCATCATCCGCGGATGTGGAAAGAAGAGGAATAATTATCATTCCTTTTCATCATCAGACAAACTGAAGGAATCGCTTCGGGTTCTCGACAAGCATGGCGTGAATCTCTTCCTCGGACATTCCGTTCATGTCCATCATAGGTATCACCGTCTCATGAATGTAGTCGTACCCGAAGCCACCGTATCTGTGAAGGTCAATCTTGTTGAAGACATCATGGCTGATAAGAATCTGGTTCAAGTACCCATGGTCGATGAATTCCTGTATACACTCGATGCGCTGCCAGTCGCTCAAAGCGAAAAAAGTCTTCTCAGGGAGGACTATTGGGTTCTGGTAGTTCCCGAAGCTATCGTACTCGATATAGCAACCTGTCTTTGCAAGTTCTAAAGTGAGGTCCACGTCCAGACCATGCCTATTACTTAGGTGGCTCATGGCGGTGCGGCTGATATCTCCCCCGAATCCACGAAAAAGATCGATGATCTCCATGGGCTCGGATTGACTTCGACCTGGATGGATATTGACGGGTGCACCGGTAACTCTTTGTGCCTCTGCAACCGCTTCAAGTACTTTGATTTCAGTTTCCTTCAATGGATGAGAGCAGCCTATCTCCCCCAGGATCCCTGCACATATACCTGTGCCGTCAACACCGACGGTGATGTCTCGCACCATCTCCTCTACGAGATCGTCATGCGACCGTTTCGCCAGTTCTCTTGGGTGGCTCCCTCCAACGTAGTACCCAGACCCCATCAGGATGTGCACATCAGTGGCACGGGATACACGGGCCAAGCCTTCAGGGTCACGGAATAGACCGACGTTCCCCATGTCAACTAGTGCGCCTCCACCGGCCCGTTTGAAACGAAGCACCTCATCGATGGCGACATTCTCGTCCAGTAACCTTAGGTTATCAATACTGCTAACTCCGTGTCGCCTAAGCCATTCGATATTCTCAATCTTCACAGGCTCGTGTGTACTCTCTTTATCATCTGGTTCCTCATACAAGAAACTGGCATCCCATAGGACGTGCTCATGGGACAGCGTTGCACCGAGTACACTTGGGTCAATAGTTCCCATCACTGTTTGGATCTTACCTGACAATCTCTGTTCTGACATCATTAAACCTGAAGCTGTTTAACGATAAAACATGACAGGTGTCTGGATCTGTGGCAGAGCTACAATCCGCTACTGTGTTAAAAATAACATAGGCTTCATTAAGCTAGGGGTCATAGTATACATTGTGGGTAAAACGAGGTCATCTGCACTTATTCAGATAATGCAGATTGAGGACGAGATAAAGCGCGTCATCAACGGAAAGGAGTATATCAACATACGGCAATACGTCCAGGTTCTAAAGGACTTGTCTGGGAATGCAATTCTCCAGGTGGAAAATCCGGACGATATGGGGAAAATGGTTAGACTGAGAAAGAACAGCGAAGAGGCAAAAAAATACCTCGTGAAATACGAGGCGATGCTTAACGAGTTCGACGTGCAGTTATTAAATCTCAGGAAGCGTAAGCAGGACCTCAATTCGGAGTTATTTGGGAAACGAAACTAGTTCTGCATAAAAAAAGTATTACAAGGCTAGTCTTTTGGCTCGGAGTCCCTGATGAGTGAGCTGACCGTACAATGGAAGAATCCATCCCTTCTAGGAACAACGATGCTAGCGCAATCAACCTGCAAAACGTCAATGCCAATACTTTCCAGCCACTTGATACCCTTCTGGGTGCTTGATGGTGGGGAAGGAACCATGATTTTGCCTGGCCCCAGAACAACCCCAGTCTCGGGCCCGACGGTGTTGACCCCATAATGCCTGCACGCCTTATCTGGTGGCGTGATAAAGTTCCAGTCCATTTCCGCCTCCATCCAGTTGGTTAGATATGGGCTGATCCATTTAGGATCACATATGGACGTGTGTTTGTCAACCATCTGGTAGGTTATATTAAGCGTGGAGCTGCCAATCCTGTAACCATAGCCGGGGGCAATCCTAACGTCCACCTCCGGGTCTTGCATTTTGACAATATTTGATAATTGATTAAATCCTGATTCGTTTGCTCTCATAACCTCAGGTTCGTGTGTGTTGTAGTAAATTCCATGGATCTGGATTATCATGTGTTTCTCGTCGAGCCAGCCAATTGTCCCGCCCTCGGCCATCCCTTTCCCTGTTATCATGCCTACAACAGGGCACCCGATATCAGCGAGTGTCCGATACACTGGGACCTCCTCGCCTCTTCTAGCCTCGCTGAGCATTCTCAGAATTACCCTTCCGTATACCGCTGGATACGAGGAATCGTCGGTGTCAACAGAGAAAACCTGGTGAAGCTGGTCGTCAGGTACGGGTTTCCTAATAACTACCTCGATCTGCTCTTGTTTGAATGCATCGACCACGTTCTCATGGTCTTTAACCATCTCCTCCAGATTTGGTTTTTCGAGCATCCCCCAGGCTTTAAGTGAAGATTCATTTGGATACCACGGAGTCGGCTTGCCCACGCTGAGAAACTCATTTCCCGGTCTATGAAGCATCACCATCCTGAGCTTGCCTATTGTGGTGTTTGCCTTCCATTTACGCCCCCAGTATCTTGGCATGTCTTCCTCGAAATCCGTTAGCATCTGGAATCCGGGCGGATATCCTCCTGATCGTGTTTTCTGACTCATGAAAAATCGTTAGTTTGATTCATTTGAGTATATTTAACCCATCCGCGCAGGTAGAAAAGAGAAAAGGTGGACTTAAGCCTCAACCTTGTACTTGTTGTAAAGCTTCTTCAGTAAACCGTTAAGTTCACGAGCCCTCTCCTCCGACTCATTGGGCCTTAGCTCCTTGCAATCGTAGCCGACGACCTCCCGCATATACTCCACGTTCTCGTCCATGTACACAACGGTTCCGTCATCCTTGATCCTCTTGATGCCGTCATACTGGCCACCAGCTTGGTTAATCTTGATAGCCTCGTCAACCCCGATATCGGGAACGAAAACCTCTGCACCGTTCTCCCCTAGTCTACACGGATACGATCCAGGTAGACCGTTTGGTCCTGGAACACATTCCATTTCCTGGTTCGTATTATAATAGACAGCCAGGACGTTCTTCAAAAAACTCGCTGCTGTCTTCATCTGATCTACAAGGGCTCCAGTGTACTGTGCGCTTGCGGCGTAGCCCGCCTCGGCGTACATGTCCCTGAGCTTCGTATTCGGGTACCTGTCTGTTACATCCTCTCCGCTGACTATTATTTTTACCCAGAATGGTGCATCCATTCTCTTCGTATAGAATGTTCCGTGATGACCGACACCGTAAATCTTAACGCTGCTGTGTGGTACTCCCATGTCTCTCGCCAATATCCTCTTCCACCTGAATATCCCCAAATCCATGTTGCCACCACCACAAACCGGTGCCATTCCAAGCTTATCAAGCACGACATTGGTGGCATCAGGGAAAGCCCCGTTCACGACCTTGATATTCTCACCGCTCTTCTTAATAGCCTTCATAAGCTTCATGGCAAGCGTCAGGTGGTTTGGCAGCCATGGGCCAATGGGTCCTATCTTCTTGTACTCGTCATCAGGAAGAAGTCTGGTAATCCACCAGCTTCCAAGGCTCGCGAGGTTACAGACCACCTTTGGTCTCAGCTCTGAGAGCGTCTCAGCAGTACCCTCGATGTCAAATAAATCAATTTTCTGGAAGCTCATATCTGGGTAGAAGCCGAAGCTATGGGCTACGTGGAGACTCTCCTCAATTTCGAGCAAGCCTTTTGCCTCGTTTACGTCTGAGCCAACAACCTTGATTGGCAACCCCATTGATGCTATCTGGTACATCATATCGTGTCCAACGCTTCCTGCTGAGCCAATGATCAGAATACTGTCAACCATTATAATCAGAAAAAGGGTGTACGCTCGACTATTAATAACTTCAGAGCCAATAGGCGATTTAATTGACCGTCAGTAGATGCTAAATATCCAGTAAATCACACGTAGTTCATGACTTTTACTACCCGACCAGTTATCCAGGGCACAAACGGCATGGTTACCAGTACACATTACCAAGCCACCATTGAAGGTCTCAGAATACTGCAGGAAGGAGGAAACGTCTTCGATGCAGGGGCAACAATGTGGTTCTGCCTAAGCCTCCTCAAACCCCATCTCATAGGCGTCGCGGGTGAGAGCCCAATTCTCATCTACCATAATGACGAAGAGAAAGTGGTTTCGGTCAACGGGCAGGGCCCCGCCCCGATTGGGGCCACAATTGATTGGTTCAAGGAGCAAGGATACCCTATGATACCCGAGGACGGATTTACGCCAGCCTGTGTTCCCGGGGCATTCGATGCATGGCTCACTGTCCTAGAGGAATACGGCTCTATGAGTCTTGACCGTGTGCTCGACCCAGCCATCAGGATAGCCAGCGATGGCTTCCCCATGTTCCCCACCTTGGCTGCGTTTCTTGGAAGACTCCAGCCCAAGTATTTGGATGAGTGGCCAACCTCAGCTTCGATATACTTACCTGGAGGGAAGGCACCAGTAGTGGGACAGATCCTCAACAATCCTGACTGGGCTAGGACGTTTAAAAATGTTAGAAAGACCTATCTCTCTGCCGCAAAGACAGGCAGGGATGCTGGGATAGACGCCGTTCGCAATTACTTCTACAACGGCCCCATCGCTCATGCCATGGTGAAATTCATGCAGGACTTCAAGTGCAAGGACGTTTACGGTAAGGAGCACCACGGGCTACTTACACTAGACGATATGAGCGGGTACAGGGCAACTTTCGAGAAATCGGTGTATGTTGACTATGACGGCGTCGACGTCCACAAGTGCGGTCCATGGACCCAGGGACCGGTTTTCCTCCAGCAGCTCAGGATACTCGAACGCTACGACCTGCAATCAATGGGCCACAACTCAGCTATGTACCTTCACACTCTCATGGAGACTGCCAAGCTGGCCTTCGCGGACAGGGAGCACTATTACGCCGACCCAGAGTTCGAGGACGTCCCACTTGACTGGCTCCTCAGCAAAGAGTACGCCGCGGAGAGAGCCAAGCTCATCGAACCCGAGGCATCAAAACTTCACAGACCCGGAGGAGTCGAGCCAGTTATGTTAGCAGAGAGCGGCCAAAAACCATGGTTCGAGGGCGACACCGTCCACCTAGAGGCCGTTGATAAATACGGTAACATGATCTCCGCTACCCCGAGTGGAGGCTGGTTGAGAACTTCTCCATTGATACCCGGTCTTGGGTTCCCAACCAACACACGCGCCCAGTTTCTACACCTGGACCCGAACCACGTTGAGGCACTTAAGCCGGGAAAGCGACCCAGCACCACCTTGACCCCTAGCCTGGTGACCAAAGACGGCGCACCATACATGGTGTTCGGGACCCCAGGAGGCGACAAACAGGACCAGTGGACCCTCCAGTTCTTCCTCAACTACAAGTTGTTCGATATGAACGTCCAGGAAGCTCTTGACGCACCTACGGTACACACAAGCCATTTTCCTGCCAGCTTCTGGCCTCATCCCGTTAGGCCATTGGAAGTGAGCATCGAGCCACGGATTCCCATGGGTGTCGTCGAAGAGCTAGGTCGTCGAGGGCACAAAATGAAAATAAGCAAACCGTGGAGTCATGGTAGGTGTCTGGCGATTAGGTACAACCCGGTCACTGGGTTGATGTCAGGTGGAGCATCACCTAGAACCGGTGAGCCCTACGCCCTCGGATGGTAACTAACTCACTTGCCCTGGAGTGGGAAGGTTCTTGCTTTTTCTTAACTCCGCTATCCTCCCAGCAAGGTACTCTACGGGCTCAAGATAATCTGGATAATCGTTGCGCCTCCTAAACTCTTTTGCGACGGGTTGGATCTTTTCCCAGTATCTGGTAACACTCGATGGGTTCAGCTCGTAGAGTAACTCAACATCCATATCTCCTTTCCTTATCATCGATGCTAGCGCCACATAGTAATTCCTGGCTACCCTTCTTGTCACGTTTGCCTTGGGGTTCTCTCTTGGGCTGTACTTTGCCCAATACTCATCGAAATCCTTCCATTCCCACACCCAAAGAATCTCCGTGAGAGCCCTGTTAGCTCCTTCATCGTTGATGAACTTGATCTGTTCAAGCCTGAGCTGGGAGGCTGAAATCCTATTCCGCTGTCTCAATGCAATCCCGTAGAACAGGAATGAGGCGCTGAGTGTAAGCCAAGAAGATGTGGAAACGATGGACTCGAAGGAAACCATATCAATGATTTAACAGAAACCGTGGATAAAATTTTGGATTGATAGTTGGGTACTAGGTCGTCTAGTGAACATATTGGCCCAAGGTACAGCGAATTAGAAAATACTGAGTGATGATCACATACTCCCATCCATAGTTTTATCCTCACTTTCATTTACTATACTCTGATAACCATGGGTCGTTTGGAAGACAAGGCGCTGGATTATGCCAGTAAGAAACATAGAGGACAGGTCGATCACAGAGGCAGGCCATACTTCTTCGCACACGTGATCCAGGTCCACAATATATTGAAGGACGTCACGGATGACGAGGAGACGCTCTGCGCTGGGCTTCTCCATGATGTCCTCGAGGACACCGAAACCACGTACGAGGAACTCGTACACGAGTTCACAAAAGAGATCGCAGACCTCGTAATGGAGGTTACCCACGAAGGAGACGATTACAAAAACTTCTATTGGCCGAGGCTCAAGACAAGGAAGGGTATCCTGATCCAGTTCGCCGACCGCCTCAGCAACATGTCTAGGATGAGTCATTGGGCTGGAGATATCCAGCAAGGATTCCTAGATGATAGTAAATTCTGGAGAAGTAATCTAGAGGAGGCGCGTTAAATGGGCCGATTGGAGGATAAAGCGCTTGAGTTTGCAAGCCTCAAACATGATGGACAGCTTGATGACCAGGGTAGAGCCTACTTTATCGCTCATATTATTCAGGTTCACAGCCTCCTCCGGGACGTCACGGATGACGAGGAGATACTCTGCGCGGGTATACTCCACGACACCATCGAAGACACGGACACCACATACGATGAGCTAGTCCACGAGTTCAACAAGGAGATTGCCGATCTTGTATTGGAGCTAACACATCAAGGTGTTAAGGAGACAGGAAGATATTTCCCGCAACTCAGCTCAAGAAAGGCCATTATAGTGAAGTTTGCCGACAGGCTCAGCAACCTGGTTCGCATGGTCGACTGGCCGGGGGACTGGCAACAGGACTATCTAAGCCAATGCAGATTCTGGGAAACTGGGCCTTGGAAAGAGAAAGAGACATAATCTTATCCACTTATCCAAACATCCCTTTCCCATACTAGATACTACCGAGAGAAAAGTGCTTGGGGAAGCGTACTCAAACGAAAAAATACTGGATAACTTGTGACTACATTGTGTGACACATATTGGGGGAGGTTCGCTGGATCAAAGGAGAACAGGGAGTCCGCTGAGTACATCCTGGGCTCATGAGGATTATGGGTTTAACAATACTCACCTTGAATCGTTTAGGTTCATAGGGGTTGATGTAGGTGTGTCGTCCCTCTAGATTAGAAACCACTCAGTTAACATCAATTCAACGACTTTGCCAATGACTCCACAGAGGACCGTTGAGGTTGAACTAGTATCCGTCGAGGATATAGGGAGAACAAATCTTGAAACGTGCGGGGTGTATCTTTAAACGAGGATAAAAATATAGATAAATGAAGGCTATTTTTCTAAGAGAACCTTGTCAGCTAGACTTCCCGCGATGGCCCTGATCTCTGAATAATTCTCCTGACTTGGAGGTCCGTTAACCTCCATGACCCCAACAACCTCAAGCCCTGTTGGCCCCAGTATTTCTGAGGCATGAGACAACGCCCCTTTCCCCCATCCATAAGATGTCAGAACGACGCCGTACTTTACTGGAGGCCTGAGTATGGTAACAAGGTGAGTCGCATATACGGCCAGCGGGTGCATCCTTCCCACGACAGTTGGAGTCCCCAACACGATTCCCCTGGCATCTACCAAATCCTTGGCGATCTCCCCAATATCCGCGTGTTCCAGGTTATACACAGGCACCTCAATTCCCCTCTCTTCAAGCACCGCAACAAGCTGTTTGACCATCTTCTCCGTGTTTTTCCACATAGTAGCGTAGACGACGATTACTTTGTCATTGGTCTCACCGACTGTCCACTTCTCGTATACTCCCATGATGCTCTCAGGGTTCCTGTGAATAGGGCCATGGCTGGGTGCTATCACCTTGATGTCAAGGTCTCTTATCTTGTCGATCGCTCTCTTGCCCATGGATTTGTACGGCATCATTATCTCACCGAAGTATCTCTGGGCATACTGGATCATATTTGGTACCTGATCATCGTAGAGGCCGTATGCGGTGTGAAGCCCATAGAAGTCACAGGAGAACAGGACACCATCCTCTTCTAGGTACGAAAACATAGTCTCCGGCCAATGGAGCATAGGTGCCACAATGAACCTGAGAGTTTTTCCACCAAGATCAATTGTCTCCCCATCAGTGATCACCCTGATCCTGTCCTCAGGAATGTTGAAGTAGAGCTTTGCAGCATCTGCTCCTCTCTTGGTGACTAGAAGATTCGCTTTCGAGTTTTTACTTAAGACGTATGAAATAGCTGATGCATGGTCCGGCTCCGCATGGTTCATAATAACGTAATCGATCTCCTCCACGCTGGAGACCTTGCTGATTCGCTCTACGAACTCGTCCTCAAAACCCGGGTTGACTGTATCAATAAGAGCAGTTTTCGCCTCACCCTTGACCAAATAGGAGTTGTAGGTGGTTCCCTGAGGCAGTGGAACTAATGCGTCGAACATCCTTCTATCTGGATCCCTGACCCCAACGTAGTGGACTCTATCCGCGATCTCAGGGATAAAATGAATTACCATGGTTATGATTAGGGTGAATTGTAGATATAATTATGGGGTATCACACGTAGAGCAGGTAATAGATTACGAACCCACCTAGAACCTCAAGCATCCATAGTCCAGCCAGTTTCCTCATCTTCCCACTCTGTTTGAAGCAGGGACCTGGCTCGTCAAGTCTCCACACCCATATCAGGTAGAATCCCAACAAGAGTACGATGACGCCAAAAGTCATATGTATTCTTACAAGGAGGCTTAGTCCGTAAGGCCTGTACATCCTGACTAGGCTTCGAGCCTTTGGGACCATAACTATGAAAGCGTTCCACAGTGTCAATATCAGGCTCCCCAGCATCATGTACGCATGTTTCATGTACTCCTTTTTCTTGACCATCGTAACCCCGTAAAACAGGACTACAAGAATAATTCCCTGGGCTATTAGGCTTAAGTCTGATTGAAGCGGCGCGGATGTTCCAAGAAAACCCATAAGAACACTATCAAACTATGCGGAATAAATGTTACTAGCCGGGGTTTTACCGAATCACTATTATTCTGTGCTTCATCGGTCACGCGCATGGCTAACATGATGAACCTTACCATAGCGGAGGAAAACCTTGAGAAACAAAATGAATACTACTCCCAGTCATTTGTTGCGGCGTGCTCAGCCGAGGCAGAGCTCGTCCAAGGACTATGCGTTGCGCCATAGGGATGTGGTCAAGATAATGACCCAGAAACGGTCACACGCCAAGTCATCATAGAACTTCTTTTAACCACTGTATTTCGGTTGAGTACTGATAACGATGTATCGAGAAGGAGTCAAGATAAAACGAATAGGCAATGATGGATCTATGAGCATCCAAAACGACAACATAGCAGTCGATACCCCTTTTTGTATTTTCGTTGACGATCTGCCCTTCCGTACGCTGATATCTTCCCCTGAAAAACTAAGGGAGCTCGCCCTAGGCCACCTCTTGACCGAGGGAGTCATAAAAAGCCGGGACGACATATCGGAGGAATCGATCAGAGTAGGTAGAGCCGATATATATCTGAAAAATCCCGTTGATCTAACTGAGATAAACTTTGAACGGGAACGGGTTATCACAACGGCGTGCAATACCGAGAACGTTGACATGTCCATCCTTGAAGGGCTGAAGGTGAAAGAGATAGACGCCCCTGACCCGAAAGTAATATTCGATTTAATGAGGAAACTGAACGAGAACTCCGTGAACTTCAAGGCTACTGGAGGAACACACTCGGCTATTCTCAGCTACATGGACGATGATTTCATAGAAAGCGCCGAGGACGTGGGTCGCCACAACGCCATAGACAAGGCGATAGGCTCAGGCATGATCCACGGGTACCCTCTCGACAAGTGCATCCTGGCCTGCAGTGGCCGTCTATCAGGGGACATGGTGTTGAAAGCCGCCCGCTCAGGTATCCCAATAATGTGTAGCATATCGGCTCCCCTGTTATCGGGAATCAAAGTTGCGGAGAAAACAGGTATAAAGCTCTACGGATTCGTCAGGGCGAGAAGATTCAACCAGTATACCCTAGACTAAACGTGCCCATTCCATGTAAAAGCTCAAATTGTGATTATTTGAGACTATAATTATGTTTGACTTGACCAAAGACCAAATTGAGAGGGCGAAATCTATCCACCATTCATCCCTCGTTGTTGACACCCACAACGACACCATTCTGCACGTGATCACATCACCCCCTTTTGTCACATCAGGAAACGGGGCTCCTGTTCCTAGGCGTTCACTGGGCGAAAAATCAGAGCACGGTCAGATAGATATTCCTCGCACTCAGATGGGCGGCGTGGACTGTCTGCTCTTTGCCATGTATGTCAGCCCACTTTACTCATCTAGGTTGCTTCGACTAGTCCAGATGCTTGACACGTTCAATATTGAAGTAGAAAACAACCTTGACACAATAAGTATAGCCACTAGCTATGACGAGATAACTAAAACAGTAAAGAATGGAAAAATCGCGGCTGTCATTACCGTCGAGGGCGGGGAACCGCTGGAGGGTAAAATAGAGTCTCTAAGAACAATCTACAGACTTGGTGCTAGATCCCTCACATTGACTCACTTCCCTAGGAATGACTTGGGTGATGGCTCGGGGGCCGACTCTGGCTCTCACCTAACTGATTTCGGTAAGGAGGTCGTAGTAGAGATGAACAAGCTTGGAATGATCGTGGATATCAGTCATCTCAACCCGATGGGTTTCTGGGACGTGATGGATATCTCAAAAGACCCGGTCCTAGCCACTCACAGCAACTGCAAGGCACTCTGCAGCCACCACAGAAACCTTGATGATGACCAGATCAAAGCGATGGCGGAGAAGGGCGGGGTTATCAATCTGAGCTTCTGCGCCGGATTCATAAAGGACGGCGTTGGGTTCGGGAATCCTGAGACACTGAAAAAAGTCACGATACTGGATTGGCTAGACCACCTCGATCACGCGGTAGAGCTGGTCGGCACCAAACATGTTGGAATTGGTAGTGACCTCGACGGTGGGTGTGGGTTCCCTGGGCTAGATGATATCACAAAGTTCCCAGATTTGACCCAGGGAATGGTCTACAGGGGGTACTCTGATCAAGATATCGGGAAGATTCTCGGAGGAAACAACATGAGGGTTTTCAAGAAGATCCTGACGTAGATTCCACTCTTTTCTCTTTCATCTCTATGTTTTTATCAAATCAAGCAATTATTACTCAACACCATATGCGAAGCGTGTTATAATATGCAATTATCAGTATAAATTTCTCCAACAGAGGATGCGAGAGAAGAAAATGGGATTTGGGTCTAGAGATCAAACTTTTTTATTGTCTCCTCTAGGGTCTTCTCAAGGATTTTCAGACCCTCGTCAACCTGCTCCTCGGTGATGATCAGTGCAGGCATCATCCTGAGTATGCTGGTACCCCAGCTTGAGCTCAAAATCAACCCATTCTTCTTCACCTTGTCAGTGAAGTACTGCATCGGGTTCTTCTCTGGATCCTTTTTCTCTTCCTTGTCAAGCTCCTTGGGAACCAGGCTATCCTTGCTCTCCCTATCCTTGACAAGCTCAACTCCCATGAACAGACCCATGCCGCGCACGTCACCGATTATCGGTATCCTATCCATCATACCTTTGAGTTTGTCCATCATGTATACACCTCTCTTTGCCGAATTCTCCGCCAGGTTTTCCTCCTCGTAGTGATTGATCACTGCTAATGCAGTGGCGCAACTCACCGCGTGTCCGCTGTAAGTGTAGCTGTGGGGGAAGCCCTTCTCGTTGAAGTGATCGGCCAGCTTCTGGTTGATGACGCAAGCTCCTAGTGGAATATAGCCACACGTGATGCCTTTGGCGTAGGTCACGATATCAGGTACAATTCCCCAGTGCTCGTAGGCAAACATCTTGCCAGTCCTTGCGAATCCCGTCATCACCTCGTCGAATATCAGGAGGATATTCTTTTCGTCACAAATCTCCCTGATTCTCTTCCAGTAACCGTCTGGGGGTACTACCTGACCCGCCCAGCTGCAAATAGGCTCAGCCATAAACGCGGCAACTGTGCTCTCACCCTCTTTCTCGATAGTGTACTTTAGGAACTCTGCGCAGTACAAGTCACAGCCCGGGTACTCCTTCTTGTATGGGCATCTGTAACAGTATGGAGACGCGATGTGCTTGAACTCCTCGATTATGCTAAGGCCCTTGCTCTGTCTGTTTCGCGCGGACCCACCAACCGAGACCATCCCATATGTGGACCCGTGGTACGCGTCCCAGAAACTTATGATTTTGGGTGCCGCCCTGTAGAGCTGGGCAAGCTTGATGGCCACCTCGTTTGCCTCTGTCCCGCTGTTGCCGAAAAACGTCTGGGTTATCTCAGGAGCGGTAATCTCCGCCAACTTCTTTGCCAACGCAATCTGGGGTTCATTATAATAGCTGGGACTAGCATAGGCCAGACTGTCAAGCTGTTTTTTCGCAGCCTCGATTGCAACCTTGTTACCCAAACCAATATGGACATTGAAAAGCTGACTGATGAAGTCGATGTACTTCTTACCACCCGCATCCCACATGTAGATACCCTCTCCTCTCGTCATCACGATGGGCTTGGGCCCATCTGGCCTAGGCTCCCACCTTTGAACTAGAAACTTGTTCGCTTCCTCACGAAGTGTGTCCGCTTTCTTCTCCGAAAAATCCGTCATAGAATCACAGAGAAACATTGTTAGGAGAGGGTTTAAGATTTATTAGGAGATGCATATACTCCAAATAATCGCTTATAACGTGTTTATGTACACCCAATTAACTAAAACTCAGCGCGCGCGCCGCTTGAGATACAGGGTAGAGATAAAGAGATCGTCTAACCCCTTGATGGAATGGTAAAGCTAAACGTAACTCCCACGTCCCATCCCTCTGAGTTTGCAAATATCCTGCCATTGTGGAGTTCAATGATCCCGCCAGATTTAGATTCCAACTTACTCTAAACAAACGTTATCAAAAAAAACAATATAATTCCTTTCGGTTGTCCCTGACATTTTAATATCCCAGGTCTCTGATTATGTCTATGGTAACATGCGAGCTCTGCAACCAGACTGGAGATGATCTCAGCCTCAGGGAGGCCGTTCACAAGGATATGGGAAAGAAATGGGTCTGCGGGGACTGCTGGACTAATCTATACGATAAAAACAGTATGATCGCTGGGACTACTGGTGGAGGCGGTACCTTTAGCTGTCCAGGCGGATGCGCCGGATGTAGAAATGCCTAATCCATATTCTAATCGTATTTATCCTAGGTTCAATAACTACTTTTATGAGAAATGGGAGTCGGGTTTATTCGGAGTATCCTGTTAATACCGCGCGTGCGTTAATCACTTTAGTTGTTGAGCATTTTCTCAATTTTTCTGAGAAATGCACTCACTACTCATGACAATTCGTTTTTAAGTTTCTCTATAAACCCTTCTCGATCTTCATCTAAACGAGACTTCACTAGTTTCCATGTTGAGCTACAGTTTTTATATTCTACATCAAGAAGTGAATGAATTTTACGGTCAAGATCTTTTTTGGTATCTTTAGTAGGTTCTACTCCTATTTGGTTGAAAATTACATTCATGTGACGGAAATAACATGTCATGAACTTGAAAATGGTGTTCGTGAATAAATGGTGTTGGGTAAGTGTTACCACTTGGCCCTGTTCTCTTTGATGTACTCCCTGAGGCCACCTGCGCTCAGGATCTCCATCATGAACTCGGGTACTGGCGTGAAGCTCAGCTCCTTTGAACCGTTGACGATGATCTTCCCGGCAGATAGCTCTATCTCGATGTCATCCCCCGTCTTCACTTCCTTGCTGATGCCGGGACACTCCAACGCGGGCAATCCTAGGTTCGCTGCGTTCCTATAGAAGATACGCGCGAAACCCTCTGCGATAACTGCTCCAACGCCTGAATACTTCAGAGCTATTGGTGCGTGTTCGCGGCTGCTACCCAGCCCGAAGTTTCTTCCACCTATGACAACGTCACCTAGTTGAACCTTTTTGGCGAACTCCTTGTCGAGTCCCTCCATGGCGTGCTTTGCCATATCTTTGGGGTCCGTTAGCTCCAGGTATATCCCCGGCAAGATGAAATCGGTGTTGACGTCATCGCCGTAGTTCCAAGCCTTTCCTTTGATACTCATCTCTAGACCTCCCTTGGGTCAGTGATGACCCCTGTCAGTGCGCTTGCTGCTGCCGTAGCTGGACTTGCTAGATACACGAAAGCCTCTGTACTTCCCTGCCTTCCACGGAAGTTCCTGTTACTAGTAGCCAGGCTCACCTCGCCCGGTGCGAGTATGCCATGGTTTCCCCCAAAGCATACGCTGCATGATGGGTTGCACAGCACTGCGCCTGCGTCCATAAGTGTGGTTATTAGTCCCTCGGTGTTTGCAGCCTTGTACACCTCTGGGCTTGCTGGTGTCGCTATCACACGTACGTCACTGCATATCTTCTTTCCCTTCAGTATCTCGGCCGCTACCCTCAGGTCTTCCAGCCTGCCGTTTGTGCATGAGCCGATGAAGACCTGGTTGATTGCCTTACCGGTCACCTCGCCAACGTCCTTGACGTTGTCAACGGCGTGTGGGCAAGCCACCTGTGGCGCAAGGTTATCGCTGTCTACATTGATTGATTTCCAGTATTTTGCGTCCGGATCAGAGTAGACTGGCGTGTAATCGTGCTTAACCCTGCCCTCTAAGAATTTGAACGTCTTGTAGTCTGGCTCACAGATGCCAGTTTTTCCTCCCAACTCTATCGCCATGTTGCACATGGTCATTCTCGCCCCGATGCTCATCTCCTTGACAGTACTTCCATGAAACTCTAATGCCGCGTAGGTTGCCCCATCTGCGCCTAGCTGTTTAGCTGCGTTCAGAATAACGTCCTTAGACATCACCCTGTCACCTAGGCTTCCATCTGCCTGAATCTTGACTGTCTCGGGTACTTTGAACCATAGTTTTCCGGTTCCAATTGCGGCCCCCATGTCAGTGCTACCGATACCCGTGCTGAACGCGCCGAATGCACCGTGGGTACATGTGTGGCTGTCCGCTCCAACCATGAGCATGCCAGGGTAGACATGGCCATTCTCAGGGATGATCTGGTGGCATACTCCGCTGTTGATATCGTAGAAATGCTTGAAGTTCTGCGCCTTGGCTATCTCCCTGCACTCCTTGTGGAGGGTGGCGTTCTGGATGTTTGTTGCCGGCGCGATGTGGTCGAGGAGAATGGTGACCTTCTCAGGGTCAAAGACCTTCTTGATATCCATATCGTACATAGCGTGGAATGCAAGCGCGGCGGTCAATGCGGGCATGAAAGCGAAGTCAATATCAGCCTTCACTATCTCCCCGGGATTGACTGTGTCCCGTCCGCTGTGGCTTGCCAGTATTTTCTGTGCAACCGTGCTCATTTTAATTCTGCCTTGTCAAGTAATCGGTTCATGCCTTTGAGTATTGCCTCTACGCTGGCCATGACAGTGTCGCCGTGGACCGCATTGGCCGATATGAGTCTATCGCCCTGCCTAACACCTACAGTTACATTGGCTACCGCGTTGGTCCCGCCAGTGATTGCCTTCATGCTGAACTTTTCTAACGAAATATCAGCAAAGTGCCCAACGACGTTCCTGATTGCGTTTGTGGCCGAATCAATGGGCCCGTTCCCGACACCGCTTCCCGTCATGGGCTTGCCGTCAACTATCAACGTGACGCTTGCCGTGGGTGTGATGGTGTTTCCCGTCACGACCAGCAACTGCTGCAGCTTTACACGGTCCTCCATTCTGATGTTCATAACATCCTTTGTGATGGCGTAGAGGTCGTCGTCAGTGATCACTTTTCCCGTGTCCCCGATGGACTTTACCCTCCTTGAGATAGTCTTTAGCTGGTCCTCGGTGGGCTCGAACCCCAGGTCTCTTACCATCTTGAAGACGCCGTGGCGCCCAGCGTGCTTACCAGCTGCTATCCTGCTCTTCTTGCCGACGAACTCAGCATTGATGATCTCATAGTTACCCCTGTGGCTCAGCAATCCGTGTACGTGGATGCCGGCCTCATGTGTGAATGCGTTATCTCCAACGATTGGGGTGGTCGGTGGCATGTAGATGCTGCTCAGCTGCTGGACCATGTTGCTGGTCTCTGCCAGTTTCTGATAATTCAATCCGGTCTCTATGCCATATTGAGCGATGAGGCTCACTGCCACTTCTTCCAGGCTGGTGTTACCTGCCCTTTCGCCCAGACCGTTGATGCAGACGTGTATCTGCTCACAACCCGCCTCCACTGCAGCTAGACTTGTGGCTGTCGCCTGTCCCAAGTCGTTGTGAGCGTGTGCGCTCAATGGAGTCTTAACCGTATTTTTCAGCTCCTTGAAGAATTCGTAGGTGATCCGTGGAGTCATAACGCCAACTGTGTCCGGGATGTTCAGCATCTCGGCTCCCGCATCTCCGGCTGCGATACAGATCTCCTTGAGGAAATCCATGTTCGTCCTTGTGGCGTCCTGTGGACTGAACTCTACCCTGACACCGTGGTCCTTGGCGTATGTGATACCATCAACAGCCTGATTCAAGACCTCCTCTCGGGTGGTATTCATCATGTGCTTGATGTGCAGATCACTTGTGCTGATGAATATGTGGATGTAAGGCACATCACAGTCCAGTGCACGGTCGATATCTCCTTTGAGAGGGCGTGAAAGAGCAATTATCGTGGAGTCAAGGCCTAGCGCGGCTATCCTCTTCACTGATTCCGTCTCGCCCTTGCTAGTGATGGGAAACCCTGCCTCGATCTTGGGTACTCTGAGCTCGTCCAGTTGACGCGCGATCTTGATTTTCTCGTCAATAGTGTAGGTTACGCCGGGCATCTGCTCCCCGTCTCTGAGGGTGGTATCGAATATCCAGACCTTTTTCGGCAAGTTCAACTCGATATTCGGGGTGTATGTGCTCATATAGAATTCTTCATCGCTCATGCTAATGCACCAATTTAGCTATCAACCCACTACAATGATTATAAGCAGTTTGGGTAATAATGATTGCATATAATGGACTATTTTTAACACGAAAAATACAAAAAAAGGTATTTTGGACCTAAAGGTCCATGTTCAGCACGTTGCGTTGTACGAGGGCATAGATTAACAGTGCGCTGATTATCAGCTCGGCTGCAAGATAACTTCCATTGTACAGTGCGCTGTAGATCACTGGGCTCATCCCTTCGGGTGCGTACATTCCAAAGAATACAACGCCGCTGATGAAATGTCCCACAAACCTTCCTGCTATCCCCGCCACGACTCCAACAATTGGCTGCTTCTTGAACAGTGCTGCTATTCCTAGGATACCAAAGGCAAATGGATAGTCAAGGATCATTCCGATTGGACTGTAGAACCAGCCATCAATCATCATCTGAACTAATCCATATATTACACCAGTAGTGATGCCAACCTTAGCATCCCGCCTGAACGCGATTAGTAGGATTGGTACCATGCTTCCTGCTGTAACTGAGCCACCGTAGGGCATGCTCACAGGTTTGATCGTGCTTAAAATCGTTGCCAAGGCGACCATGATCGCCATTTCCGCCAAAACTCTAGTATTACTTTTACTCATTGTGTTTTTTCCTCCGCCAGTATTACCTGGATCAGGTTCTAAGGGTCGACGAATCAACGTCCTCTCAGCCAAACTGCTGTTCAGCTCCCCCTTATTGCATCAAGAACTCCGAGCCTGCAATATAAAATTATGCAAATTGTGGGTCTTACCCGTCCCCTGAGAAGCTTCCGTATATCTCATCGATATCGATGCGCCGTTGCTCGGTGATAGGCTCACCGTCCATGGAGAATCCTGTTCCATCTCTCACGGAACCGATGACTGTGCAAGGAACTCCTATCTCCTGGCATTTCTTTTTAGCCTCTTTCACTCCATCGGGGCTCACAATTATGATAAGAGCGCCATAAGTTGGTGCCCTGAGAATCTCCCCGTCAAGATCAGATGTTCCATCCGCGAAAACAATGTCTTTTGACAAAGCATCAATCATGACATTGTGTCCTTCCGCGATCTCATATAGGGCTCCAAAGACTCCTCCTTCCGAGACATCATGCATTATCTTCACATGGTTAACATTGTGTAGGGAAAGAATCACTTGAAGTGGCGTGAACTTTTTCCATCCCTCATAATCAAACCCTTTCGCTAGCATGTCAAGCCAAACCGCCTCTCCCCCCACCTCCCCTACAAGTAAGACAGCGTCTCCTACTCTGGGCTTC
>Ga0209042_1000771_pt1 | contig 29265 bp, 25 predicted proteins | sample SaaInlV_200m_DNA_6_FD_184649 | JGI IMG/M metagenome (GOLD analysis project Ga0209042, IMG submission 184649) | Marine microbial communities from expanding oxygen minimum zones in the Saanich Inlet - SI037_S2LV_200m_DNA (SPAdes) (version 2) | ecosystem: Environmental > Aquatic > Marine >...
AGGCTGCTCATCTTGCTGCTGAGGCTGCTGCTGATCGTGCTAATAAGGCTGCTGAGGCTGCTACTGAGGCTGCTGATAATGCTGATGCTGCTCGTCGTGCTGCTACTGCTGCTGCTGCTGTTGTCACCGACACCACCCACTCAATCACTGTCACTGACGACAACAACGCCACCACCCCCACAATCGCTGTCACCGACTCCCCCCCCATTGTCGTCAGTGACGAGCAATCATCAGTGGTGCGAATGGGAAGTTCATTCTTCCATCAGAGTTCTACTGGTTCTACAGTAACTGTATCAGAGGTGAGACGAACGTATCAGAAGACAAGAGATATCCGACTGGGATTGAGATGGGGATACAACAAAGAAAACGAGGACTTCTTTATTGATACTAATCATAGTCTTGACAGCCCATTGATAACAGACGATCAAATCATACAGAGTATAAACCCTGTGGATCAGCATCGCAGAGATGTAGCATTGCTGTCTCAATATTCAAAAACAGTCAAAGCATATGGAACATATCATGATAGAAAGTTGAATTTAACAAACTTGCAGCCAACAAATGCGACAATAATTCCAGGAATGTTTGTAAGTAACAATACAATACAAAATAACAATTATGATGAGCCCGTCACAGTTGTAAGTGTCTCGTCACTATCCTCTAACACAGCAACAGTTACTCTCTCTCAAGAAATTAATGTTACTACTAGTGAAGAGTTCACGTTTGAGATATCACCGACAAGTAGCACATACCACAATATGTTGAGAAATACCGGGGACTTGGAAGACACCTATGTTGGTTCTACAACTACTTCCAATGAGATATACAATGTTCATCAAGTCAATGATGCTCATCAAATCCAAAGAATGTTGTTCACGGGACACATGATGAATGTCACAGAACCAAGTCCGATGCCGATAGCGATAGCAGACGCAGACTATCCGCATCACGATACGAGTCTGAGGCCCCGAGTTGTGTCAGAACCGAGTGATGCGTCAAAAAAATTTTATGTAGAGGGCCTCGGATGGCAGACTTCGATTGTGCATGCTCCAACTCGCTTCATGATGCCAGCATTCCCATGCAGGTTCACCGAAATTAATGATTATGATACTTCCATTTATAGCACAACCTTGGTGCCCGTGCAGACATCTGTTTCGCCACTTGTGTCTCGTATTCTTAACCCCACTAGAATAGATGGTTCAGATAAGGACCTGGGGTACTATAAGTTGAATAAAGTTGATGAAGATGGAGCGATTGATGCTACTTTCAATGAAAAAATAGAAAAAGAAGCCGTCTATGACCTATCGTGTTATGTACCAAGAGTTTCCAATACTTGTGGTATTGTAGTGACAATTGGAAACGAAAACTACGTGGTAAAGAAGGCACACTTGATCTCTGTTTTGAGAAACGAGACTGAATACACACTGGATTTAAATTGTGATCGCAATTACAATAAATCTCCGAGAGTTTTGTCGTCCGTAAGTAATCTTCGGAAAGTAAGAGATGCTTTGAAAAGGCAGGGGTATAGAACAGATAAGGAGCACACAGACCTACAAAACAAAATAAACAGCATAGACAAACAAATAGAAAATGCCTTCCACAATTTTTATGAAAAAACTGATAAGGATAACGGTTATTATCAGGTTGATGCTAATGCAAAATACTTTTCTTGGGTGTATGAGTTAGACAGACCCGTGCAACTCCCCACTGGAATTTCTGCCGCAATTCATAACCCATATCGGTCGGGCGATAGCTCGACTCACAACCCTCCTGTTACAAATAGAACATTCAATGGAATTTCTGACGCGGCTGCACTGTTTACCCCCGGAATATACGAGCGCAACACGGGAAGGTGCGCAGTCACTAACATTCAAGAATGTGCACATAGCTTCTCCGTCAGATCCGGAAGTCAAGAATCTGAGAATTCACTTCTAGTTCTACATGGAATTGGGTCATTGGAGCGTCCTGTGAATAGTACACATAGTACTGACATTGGTGACGTGTTTGCTGTGATGGGTTCAGAAAGCGATCTCAAGAAGCCCGAAAAATTGGCATGTGATGCTACGACCTTCCTTAGATCTCCTGAAAACATAGATTCACTTAATTTCCATTTCATGAACTCAAAAAATGGCCAAATGGTAGATATAGGAAACCAAAACGCAACTCTAATTTTTGACATATATTGTTCCAATGAATAAAGGTAATTATGTACGTTATTGAACACCTGTCAATTTAAATATATTATTCAACATATCCTGTACTTCATCAGATGCCATTTCTTTGAAGTTTTTTACAAGTTGTTCAGCAAGATATAAGGACAATATTGTATCAAACCCCGTATTGGTAAAGGAACCAGTGTCAGCAACATCATCGCAAATACCGGTTGACAAAGCGATATGCGAAAAGTTATCGTTTCTTTTCCATTCTGCTGACACAACTGCGAATGAGTCACTACTGCAAAGCTTACTATCCAGCCCTATCGCAATACATCCAAATCCCTGAAAAATAGCAATACCAACTATTGTTGCAAAAGACCAAAATACAATCTTGACGAATGTACCCCTTGGTGCCCCTGTTTTGCCCTGTAAACGATATTCGTTGTTTATCCAGTACATAAGAAACCAAGATCCCATGAAAAGTAGAAATGCAAACCCCCAAGCTACTATTTGAATGTAAGTATTTGCCCTTTCTGTGAATCCAGTTTCTCTTGTTGCAAGGGTTAGTATTAAGGGTTTTAAGGGATGCATTGATTCAGAAGACTGACTCTGAAGCATTTTTTTGACCTCCGTTTTGATTGCAGGAAACACTATGTAAATTAGGGATGACACTTCAAGGAGAGTAAGTACGAATGCGACAATAGCAATACCCAATATTGCTTCCAAAATTACTGTGTTTGTCACTGCCTCTGCCACCTCCTTTTTTACTTCAACATTGCTTGCTACAATGGCAGCATTGGAAGCATTGGAAGCACTGGCAGCACTGGCAACACTGACAGCACTGACAGCACTGACAGCACTGACAGCACTGCCTTTGTCTGAGGGCATGAATGCGCCCACTGGTTGTAGATCTTGTGTAAATATAGGCTGTTCTGATGGCGCCAATTCCTTTGCCATTGTTTAATTAACACTGATATTTTTGTTTGTAGATATAAATGCTTAGTGCTATATTTAACGATAGTTTAGATTTTGCATCTAATTTGTGTATTTGCACTGCGACACTAGCTATGTTCTGTTTGGGACAGGGATTATTCTGGATATCGGTAGGTTCAAAACAATTCGAAAACGTAATAAAAGATAAAGTTCAGATAGCCAAAGTGTTTTTGGAAGATGAATCAAATAGTACACTTAAGGTAGCATTTTGTTCAAAATTAAATTCACAAGTGACAAGCAAAATTAAAGAAAATATAAAAACAACGCAAGAAGAAAACATACAAATGATAAAAAACAAATTTTGGGATTTTTTCTCCATGGCTGTGCTTGTTTTTGTTATTATGTTGTTTATTGTATTGTATCTATTCAATTCAAGAATACGTGCTGCCCCTGATGGTACACGACTATATGCAAAGAGGTGGGGGTTTTTTTTGGCTTTATTTTTGGTATTTTTTTCGTTTTCTACAGAAATATTCATATTCAAATTCATAATTGAGCCTTACATCATCATAGGAGACATGGAAATGTTGTATGAAATTATTTGATTAAAACTGTACGATCGCAAATTTATCAAAAGTGTTCACTGCTGCGTCCACTGCGTCTTTAGCATCTTCCTCGATTTCCTTAAGAGGATAGATAGAAAAGAAAGTTTCAAACAAGTCGTCAGATAAAACGAAATTGTAAGTCAAACTTTCTAACTCTCCAGTGCAGAGGTTTACCACCTGTGTGTATTCTACATTAGTGTTTTGTTGAAGTGAATACGAATACAAAACAGCCTGTAGTCTGTGTATATTGCTTGTACCTGATGGAGAAAACTTCAATTCGAAAAGAGTATGATCAGAAATACTATCGACAGCTCCCATTATTTTTTTGTTACAGAATTTGTTGTTTAGTAACACAACAGGTGTCTGATATTCCAATTTCAGACTTGATGCAAACGTTCTCCATGCGTTTATATGTTCTCCGAGAGATTGCAAGTGGGTTGAGTAATCACGACCCATACGCCAGGCGGCTTGGTTCTCGTATTGCCACCAAAAAAGAGATATTTTGAAAATAACATCAGGTGTAGTTTCTTGTTTTATCATATCATTCAGAATATCCATATCGCACCATATGTTTCTGTTTTCAAAGTGAATACTAATGCGTTCTCCATTTGCTTTCGCTAGGATGAAGTCAAGTACATCGATAACAGAAAATAAAAATCTAGCTCTTTTCATTTTCTTTTGTGTAATGTTTGACTTGTATAACCTCAAGACTTTCTTCTTCAACTTTTCGACATGATAAGTAGTAATAGACATTCTTCTCTCGATAAGATTCAGCTCTTTCATAATGTATTGTGCTTCTTCGGATTCTCCGTGCTTGACCAATATCGTGTTTCCTTGTATGAATGGTTTGAGTGCGTCCTTGTCTGGAAAAGACCCTGAAGAAAAATGATAGATACAACTCTCAGCAAATTTTCCATAAAGAGTACACAAAACATCATAATCAGGAAACTTTCGTGATTGTATGTTCCACAGATTATGTTTGTCTTTTGACTTTATAGAAAATAGATCTTGAACTTGCATGAGTACCGCTGGTTCTATTGAGTTTAGTGATCCCAATTTTATTATTTGTTTATCATCTTCATCTTCTTCTGTTGTGAAGACACCCTTTTTGAATGTGTTTTTTATGACCTTGGGTGGTTTGCCAGTTAGATTCACTAACCTCAATGCTTCATTGCACGTCATGAACATGTCCATGTCTGGACCACAGAACATTGTAAATGTAAACCTTGCTCTGCTTCGTGCAATGTTGTTGAGTTTGGTGTTATGGTAGTGCTGTCTGCGAGTTGGCGTTCTTTTGTTCAATCGATGGTGGTAGCTAAACTGTATGACGTGATCAAATTCTCTTCCGAGTGTGCCTTGAATAGTACTAATAACAAGTTCGGATTCTTCTTTTCTTACGGACGCAAAATCCGAATTAGATTTGTTTTCATCATACCAAATGTTAAATGAAATACCCATTTCATCAAGAATATTTGCCACATCCTGACAACAGATGTGAGTTTTCATTTGAGTATGAGGGTGCCTGCATGCACACAAAATTGCTTTTGATTCATGTTTTGGAAATGATTTCAGAATATCAAACAAATGTTTGAACTGGTCTTCACGAGATCCACAGAAAAGAGTAACTCTTCCAGTTCCCTTCCGTTGACTCTTCATTGGTTTCCTTACACTGAATGGGTGTGCCTCATTACAAAAGTTTACTATTTCTGTAACACTTCTGTAATTGTTTACCAATTCATATTTTGGACCATTGTATTGAATCATAAATTCTTCTGATTCGTCAGCTACTTCAGTTTTGCAGTTTTGGGCCGGATCCCCTATCAAATCAACAGATATACAGGGGCAACAAGTTCTTATCTTTTTGACAAGGTCGATTGCAGTGCTGTCTAGCAATTGACCTTCGTCTATGTACACGTGAGATACATCCTTGAAATGCCTGCAAAATATGTCTGCTGGTATCCTCAATACTCTAACGATTGCTGTTGTAACATCTTTTGATTGGTCAGATAACATATTGTAACATATGGAGTGAACTGTCCTGACTTGATTTCTCGTTTCATTTCCAAACACGTCTTGTAATTTTATTGTCAGATTTTCTTTAGTTGTCAAATAAAAAGTCATAACGAGTTGAGATGATATTTTACATCCATTGAATATAAGCTTTTCGATTCTTCCTTTCAGTGCTGTTGATTTACCAGAACCTGGATTACCAACAACTACATTATTTTTTGTTTCACAATTTATGTATGCCATCTGATCTTCATCATACAACATTTGGCTACTTTGAATTACATTTCTTTAATACGTTACGTATGTTTCAGTGATTGCTTTTAACAATACTTTAACGCATATTATCAACAGAGTTTAGTGTTTGCGTTAAAAAAAAATATATTAATATTATTATAACAATGGACGAGGCACCAATAATCCACGGAAGTATTTCATGCAGTGTTATAAGAGCGGGACCTTGGGACATACAAAATAACGGACATATAATACCATCTTCTAATGCTGCTTTTGATATAGGTAATGCAGAATATAAGGTAAGGCATTTGTTTCTCTCTGATAATAGTATTCAAATAGGTAATACTGTTTTGAGTGAGAACACCCTCAAAAACAACACAAGGTTAGTCTCCCAAGCAATAACATCAAGCACTTCTCCCGGAAACAAAGGTGACATAGCACAAGACAACAATTATGTTTACTTTTGTTTCGTAGATAACAATTGGTGTCGAGTACAGAAGTCCACCTGGTGATTATACCTCCTTCTGGATTACCCCCTTCTGGAACCAGCTCGCGGCCGCACCTGGGGCCTATGGGTAGTGGTGTGCAAGTAAATGAATAATGGTTGGGTGCGTGGTGTAAAAAATGTGTATGTAATAATAAATGAAAAGTTGTATTCCGGATTATAAAAAGGAGGTTATTCCTACTTACCAATCAAATGACAAAAATGCAGTTGTAACAGAAGTATCTAAATTGTTGCTTGATGAGGAAGCAGATTACTTGATAAAAAAAGCAAAAGAAAAGGGACTTCAAAAATCAAAGGTGTTAGGTGAGAACGAGTATTCAAAAGATAGAACATCTTCAACCTCATTTTTGGATAAAGGTCAGGATGATGTAGTTTCTTGTATAGAAAACAGAATAGCTACTGTTGCACAACAACCAGTTTCTAATTTAGAACCACTTCAAGTTACTGTATACTCAAACTCACAAGAATATCACGCACATTACGACTGGTTTCCCCCTGATACATTGGGCGATCAAGGTCAGCGTACAGTGACTGTGTTTAGCTATTTAAATACTGTAGACTCGGGGTGTGGTGGTGCAACCTCATTCCCAGAGTTAAAGAATAAGAATGGAGAGCCACTTAAAGTGTTTCCCAAAAAGGGTAATGCTGTAATGTGGTCTAACACATTAACAACAGGGGAACCAAACAAGGCTACACTACATGGCGGAGAAGCTGTGACATGCGCAGCAACAAAAAAATACGGCCTGAACGCCTGGTTCAGAGAGAAGCAGTGGAGGTAGACGGCGGGTGCTTCTGCAGCACTGCTTGCACCCACTGGACAAGCGAGGTGCACCGGTTGGTCGGCTCGTCAGGAAGCGTCAGGCGCCTGGTCGCCTGAGGTCGGTTGTCGTACATGACGGACTTCAAATCCTTACATCTGCTGACGAGGTCGCGCGCCTGTGCTTTCCCATAGCCAGCACCAATCAGCTCCTGAAGGCACTGAGCGCTGATGTTGGTGACAATCTTCTGGGTGTATTGCACGCGTGCAAGTGATGATGATTGCGGAGACTTGTTGGACGGTTGATAGGACGGTTGAGCGCGAGCTTTCTTCTTGAGCTTCCTGCCGACGACAGCGCGGTGACCCTTGAATGGCCCTGCCAGATAGATCCAGGCTTCGAGGGGTATCTTGGCCGGCTTGAATCTGTTGCTCCGCTTCTTTGCGCGCCACTTTGCCATAAACGAGTCGGGGCCCGAGTCATACGCGGCAGAGTACTTCCCCGCCAGTTCGGCAGAGATGTACCACTCGACAACACTCATGCTGCTGGCTGTGCACGCTCGGGTTTGAGGGGGTACACATGTGTGACCACGGGGGACCATTCACGGACCCAGCTGATAGCCCATGGAGGTACAGGCACCAACCGAAGACAACTTACGTGGAGAAGAAGCTGTCCGTCTCGGGCGCGAATGGCCGACCGAGCATGACGACACGACTCACCTGAAGCGCGGCTACTACCGCCGGGACAACGGCACTTTGGGGAAAGTTGTCGACGGTGTCAAGCTCACCGAGTCTGAGGACGATTACTCCTCGTCTCATTCTGCAAAGCGAGCCAAGATGGGCTTCTGTGCGTCAGAGTCCGATCCATCAGATGTCGGGAGCCCCAAAGTGGAGGCATCTAAGGATGACAAGTACGGCAAGAACGCTGGTGCCCAGGAGAAGGACGATGACGAAGAAAAGTTCGACAATGTCGAGGGAGATGGCGAGGACGCGGACGAGGAGGACGAGGAGGACGAGGAGGACGAGGTGGACGAGGAGGACGAGGAGGACGAGGAGGACGAGGTGGACGAGGAGGAGTCCCCGGATCCGTTCCCTTTCCGGGACGTTTGCCGTCAGACTGTTGGCATCGATGATGACGGCAACGAGGAAGAGTGCGGTGGCGAGACGAACGGGTGTTCGCAGATGTGCCACTCTTGCAAGCAGACCATGAAGCGCGGGTGGTTCACGTATGGCATGATGCGCTAAATCCTTGCGAGAGAAGTGCTGGGAGCGGGAACGCCCTGGACAACCACTAGTCTGTGAGCATCAAGAATAAAAGATTGAAGGGAAAAATACATGGAGTAATACAACACAAAACATATCCAATGTCTGATGTTTCCTCGCTAGTAAAGACCATGGCACTTTCGCATTTATCATCATTCGACCGTTCGTCTGCTTCGTACATGTTTATATAATTATATCTTTCTGTATAATAGAAAACTCATGAATGAAGTGGATATTGTTACTGATTCACATGCTTCAACTGTGAGCATTGAAGATGCAAGCACTGAAAGCGTGACACAATCAAATTATTCGCGCAAAAAATCATACATGCGTACGTTTAGAAGTGCGCCTCCAGTAAACAAAAGCTCAAGACATTCCGTTGGAGCTACAATGTTTAATGCTTTACTTATATTTTTAGGAATACGAGTTCCTCACCAGAAATTTTATGATGTTCAGGATCGTTTTGTAACTAAATTTAAAAGTATTATTTCTAGTCCCTTTAGAATATACTCTGTTGCAGTATTTGGGTGCTTATGTGTTTTACCTGTAAAACTTTTTACTGATATTACCCATACCTACAGTGATGAATTATTACTGCATTTCATATCAGAATTACTTCTTCCAATACAATATATTTTAGCAATATTTTATTATGGATCTAGTCATGTACAGTTGTATTATGATGTTGTTAAACCAGTGAGAATAAAGAAACGTAAATCCACATCATTGACAAACATAAGGGACATATTTGTTGATATAAGAGTTGAAAACAGAAATATAGATTTCAAAATATTGATAAAGCAGCCATGTAGAATAACTATAAAGGTTGTATCATGGGTAATAGTGTTGACGGTGTTGTTATCATTTGTAGGCTCTGTAGTGACAGCATCAATCGAAAAGTATCAACAGTATCAACAGTATTATGCTTTTTTTATATTGAGTAGACTGTACGGAAGAGGTACGATTGTGACAAATGTGTCATCTTTTGCATTCGTATTTTACAAACATGTCAAAGTCTTGCACATATACGCAAAAATTCTGGAGATGAGAGATTGGTCTACCCAAAAATACGATAAAATTTCAGTGATGTTGATAAATCTTACAAGATTAAGAGAATCTCTAAAAATATCTACAGATGCCCTAAAAAATATATACAGCACAGGTACTATAGCAGGAGCCGTATTAGCAGGGATTTTAGTGCATGGCACTTCTGTTAGTGAATCGGCTAGATGGGGGTATGACAGTTTCATAATAATTACAAGTTTTTTTACACTTCAAGCAATTACATTTGGAATAATTGCAAAACTCTCACTAGCAAAAGAGATGATAGAAGATGTCACAAAAAACTCTGAATTTGCATTGAAGTTTTTGTCACGGAAAAGTAACGCAGATTATTCTCAAATAACAATTGAAAATGCATCAACATTAGACTACTGCTTGATAGTAGATATACTCTCCAGTGAATGGTTTGATTTTAGTGTGATGGGAATACCCATTCACACTATTTCATTTATTAAACAGTTTGTGTCTTTATGTTCAATTGCAATAATTTTTATAAACACTGGTTCCATCACAATACTTAACGAATGTTGATTTTTCTATACTTCTATCTTTTACAAATTTGGTTATAACATCATTTAGTTCTCTAGAAAACGTTTCATCTGATTCATCACGTTCTATTATTTCAATATGTATCACATTACAAGGAAAAAACCAATTATCAATATTTCTTAAATCATTTAATGTATCTACAGTCACATATACCGGTTTGCTTGGTGGTGGAACAGCTTTTTGTCCTATGTGATATCCGATAGATGCAAAAATTATAAAAGAAAAGAGAATGAATTCTCTCATTTTTATTTGTATACATTTAAAGACATAAAACGATAATAATACATAGATACATACACATGAACCGTCACAAAAACAAAACTCGAGAGATTGAATTAGAAAAAAAATAACCATTTTAAAGAAAAAAATGAATGAACAAAGCAAACAATGTCAGACTACAGTTTTATGAGATCTGGAACCTTGAATCAACTGGGTAGAGAAATAGACGTCAATATGATGCACAACCTGGTAGCACTTGTGAAAACTTTGATGGAAGATGCTGTGAAAAGTGCAGAAAAATTCGTCACAGCTTGTGGAAGGAAGCAAATACAAGACAAAGATATAGCTATGGCGCTGAAATACGAAACCCATGAGTTCTTACTTCAGGGAGATTCCTTAGAATCCAAATTTGCTGTGAATTTGGAAGAACAAAAAAACCACGCAACCACGAAACTGATGAAGAGTCACGAAACTGATGAAGAGTCTGAAGAGTCTGAAGAGGAAGAATCTGAAGGCGAAGAAGACGAAGAAGACGAAGAAGACGAAGAAGACGAAGAAGATAGCGAGGACAAAGAAGAAGAATATTCTACAGAGTTCAAATCAGACAACGTAGAACTGATTGAAATTCATAGGAAATTCTTGAAATATCACGAGGAATGGGACGAGTGGGAACCTACAGATCCTGTATCAATTTTTATGAAATCAAGTGTTAACAAAACCTCTTCACAGTGTGGTGTATTTAGCTAAGTTCACAGATGACGTGGCCTTGGTGACCACACCCGATGCTGATAGCGTGACTCCTTCCACCGACGTGAGTCCAATGGAAGTAGTGACCAGAGTATACGCAGATTGTATCGCCCCGTTTGATGTTGCCGGTCGAAAAACAGACCAAGACCGCCTTTGCTTCGATCCTCAGTCACCTCCCTCACGACCACGCGGCATGGAAAGTCCTCGGGCCCACCCCCCCCCCCTCAGGAACGGACGGGCGGGCGTGGGGTACACATGCGTTCCCTTGTGGTGCTGTCACAAACAAGACCGTCCCTCCACGCGCAATGTCGAACGTGCTTGACCTTGACATTGACGAGTACTCGCCCGACACGCGCCCGGTCCTCTACGATCCGGACTTCGCCAAGGCGCAAGTCATGAAGATGAATGCTCACCAGCACACGCAAGCCACTGTGCAGGCGCGCGAGGTGCTGGCAGCATCATCGCTGCTCCCTTCGGCGTTGCCACAGAAGTACCCGCCGCCGGAGTGGAAGGGCTGCAAGCAAAGCTTCTACTGTGTCCGCAACTGCGGATCGGACGGCAACCATCTCAAGGAGGACGGCTCCCCTGGTGGCCGCGGGCAATGCCGCCTGCGCCCCCCTCCGGATTGGTACTGCGTGCCGGTGGGGCAGCCAAGCTTCGACGATGCAAAGCGCGTCAAGAAGCGCAAGCGCGAGGGGTCGCCCTCTTACGCGCACAAGGACCAGTACTGGGGCGATACATCCCACGCCCAGCAGGCAGCCCAGCAGGCGGCGACCCAGGAGGCCCAGGCGGCCCAGCAGGCTGCGGCCCAGCAGGCCCAGCAGGCTGCGGCCCAGCAGGCCCAGCAGGCCCAGCAGGCTGCGGCCCAGCAGGCCCAGCAGGCCCAGCAGGCTGCGACCCAACCCTCGGAGATGGAGACCCTCCGCACCGCCATCCAGCGCCTACAGGAGGAGAACGCCCGACTCTCGCAGGAGGTCAACAACCTGAAGGAGTGGAAGGCGCGTATGTTTGCTGCCTTCATGCCGTCCCCTCCCTAGTCGCCCGGCCGCTTGGAGGACCGCAAGGGCGCGCTTGAGAGACTGGGTGTATGGGGGTATGGACTGACATGTGTTGAGATCCGCCGGCACGGATTGGACTTGTGTGATATTCTGCGTTTGCGTTGTAATGTGATGAGTTCTAAAATTCTAAAGAGGCAGATCTGGTTTGACGGGTTTGACGGAGTGTATTGGGAATTACCTTATTGAGTTGTTTTTCAATCTGCTTAGTTTCTTTTGCGAATTCCCTTTGTTTGTTCAACCTTCTAGCAATCAAAAGGCGTTCAATGTCCTTGTGAAGATGATGTCTAAGTGCTTTTATTAATTCTTGTTGACTTTGATATCTTTCCTTGATAGTTTGTATCGCAAAGAGACACTTTGATGTTATTTTTTTATTACCTAAAGAAATAGGACCACAAACTTTCATTGCTTGAATGGGTGCCGTTTTTTCAAGATTTTCTCTTCTCTTTACGTTCATTCTTTGACCTCTTGGTGGTTTCTTTTCCATTTATCGTATTACTTACAATTTTTTTATAAGTATAATATATCAATGGTTCATCATACAGAGTGGGATAGAAGAAAAGACCAACAAGGTGGATTCATGCAGAAAGATCATGATGAAATGGAGGAAATAATCAAAGAAATGGCACCCGGAGGTAAGCATTACCATGCATTCAAAGACGGTAGCTTAAAGAGTGATTCTCAGATTCTACACGAGGGTGCATCAGAAAGGAAGTGGTACAAATCTTCTGATTCCTTTATGTTGAGTGTAATTAAAGTATTTATGTCTATTCTTGTTGTATTCATTGCTATAAAGTTCTTTATGATGGCAACCAAGCCAATGAGGGTTAAACGTTCCTCTCGATCCAAGTCTAGATCTAGATCGCGTTAATTTTCTTCAATTCACATCCATCCACACCTCGCCCTCCAGCACCACTGCCTCATTGGCCTCCCCATACCGAAACTCGTAACCGCCCGTCTTCTTACGCCCCCCACTTGGATACTACTTCCAAGATATCCAGATTTATTTGAGGAACGTTTCTAATTTAACTTTAAAAGTATCAGGAAATAAAAGAAAAATGTTAGAAAAGGCATTTGTTTTCAGTTCTTTACCCTTTGTGTATCTTTTACCTATTTCACACAAATCAATAAACAAGCATAAAAATACTGCAATCAAAATTCACATATTGTTAGTATTGACATTTGTTTTTGTATATTTTGCAGTACGAAATATATGGGGAGTCAATTACAAAGATTTACCTAAGCAAATACAATCTAAATTATCTAAAGAGTTTATTTTTAAAGGGTGTAAGCTGCTTTATCACGAACCAATTCGAAAGAAGAAAAGAAGAATACTCTTGTTTCCAGGGCTTGGAATAAGTGTTAGGAGAATGCTACAGGAACCTTGTATGGAAGTTTTCCTGGAGGATTCAGAAATATTGTGTTTTCAATTAAGAGGCTTGGGTGAAAGCGATTGGAATGTTGACTTATGCTCAAAATCAATGCTTGATGATTCAATAAACATTATGTCAGTATTTCAATCAATGACAGACAATTCAATAGACACTATTTTCATGGGATATTCTTTGGGATGTTTTGTATCAATGCAATCGTTAAGTTACGTGACGCCACTTGGTATGAAATGTGATAATGTAATATTGGTCAATGGAATGTGCAGTGGTACTAAAATGGTTTCTCATTTCAAGCTCTTTGCAACACTTCTTGGTGTCAATAACAAACCACATTTGAAGAATTCTTCCGTGCCTATAACAATTATTCATGCAAAAGATGACATAACCATACAATTATCAGAAGCCCTTGAAATGAAACAAGAATGTGATTCAATAGGAAGATCATGTACTTTGTTGACATGTGATGGAAATCATGGTAATTACACAATTTCAAACAAAATTAAATCGTATTTGAGACACCTTTAGGTAGTATTTCTAAAAAAAAAACAATTTGCATTATATAACATGACAAGAGCTATTTCATCAATAACGAGATCTACAATACGATTAAGAGCATCCATAAGAGGTTTAGAGGGACTTATAATATCCATACCAAGAGGCATTGAAGACAATATAGATGATGATACTTCAGATTTTACGTATATTGAAACAGAAGCCACTGATGAATCAGAAGAAAATTCATCAGAACGTGTTAGGAATATAGATTTTGAAAAATTGAACAAGTTTATTGTTAACAAATCAAATAAACCGTGCGACGATTGTCCCATCTGTCTAGATGAATTCAAATGTCGCCAACATTGTAGAAGATTTGGCTGTTCACACGTGTTTCATAAAAAATGTATAGACAAATGGCTTACAAAGAATACTCAATGTCCTGTATGTCGTGCTTGTGTGCAACCATTACAACCTAGCACTAAAAACATACGTATATTACGGTCGCGTCATGTTCGTGAGTGATTTAAGGAGCGGACCTAGCTTTGGGCCTGGCTATGGACCTGCTTGTGGGGGTTGTGGACTTGGCTTTGGGTTTGGGCTTAGCTTTAGTAGCCTTTTGTTTGGCATTTTGTTTAGACTTTTGTTTAGCCTTTTGTTTAGCCTTTTGTTTAGCCTTTTGTTTAGCCTTTGTAGCTACTCTTTTTTCCTGGCGAGCCGCTTCGTATACAACAAGCCCCGGGCTTGCAGTCAAACTCATTCCAAGTCTCTGCATTTCTCTTATTCTTTGTGCCTGGGTTGGTTTTCTTGGTTTTCTTTCTTTAGGCTTCTTTTCTTTCGGCACATTTTCTGGAGCTATCAGGTAATTAATATAGTTCGCCAGAAGGGTTGCTTGCTTGAAAAACATGGTGTTCCCCTTTCTAGACGTTACTGACAATGGTTCTTTGGCTGTCGTGTTAGTTACATTCGGTAGCCGCTTCAATTTTCTATCAGTAGCATCATTTCTCTTCCATTTCTTGTCATTATCGAGATAGAGATGCGTAACCTTGCCCTTCGATGCTCCCTTTTTCAACTTTACCCATCTATCGCGCTTCTTCTTGAGTAGAAGAAGGTTGCGAGTTTCTTTATCGAGATCAACCTGAGCATCAGCCAGTATTTTTGTAAGCTGATCCACTCTCGTAGGGTCTTTCTCCATTTCCAGCTGGAACTTTCTTTGGTTGATTTGCTTTTTTACAGCATTGACCATACTTCTGACCTGGGATATCAGTGGAGTGTATTTATTTACTTCTTTTTGTAACTTTCTGTCACGAATCTTATCTATAACGGATGGATTTATAGCAACATGTCTAGATTTTCCCAACAACATGAATTTTGATGCACAAGATGAAACGTTAAGCAACCCCTCATGTAAATAATCATCAGCTGCATACTGATACACTTCTCTCATCTTTCTGTCCGAACTGAACAAAGTCTGCAAATTACCCTGAATGTTCATAGACGTTTTGAAAATTGTGTAAAGTTTCTTTATATTTTCAGAATTGCAATACTCATTAGTTTTTCTACCGTGCCTAACATTAAAACCAATAAAATGGTTGTACAGAATCTCAAAATACTCACACGGTTCATTTGGCATTTTCTCTTTCTTCTGTATGAACTGTCTTGTAGATTCCATTTTGAAAACAAGCTCCTTGTACATGTATTTTAGAAGAAAATTGTCTTCTTTGTTTATGCTTTCATTTATGAAATTCAAAGAAGAGAACTTTAATTTTCTTGTAAACTCCTCTGATCTTCTATTATTTCTCCTCTGTATACGATCCTGAACAACAGCGTGTGAAGAATTTAAATCTTTCACTATTTGCTTGAAACTTGACGACATCCTGTCAATGTAACTCTTGTTCTTCTGGTTGAACACGTCTTCCAGTATTGCTTCTTTCTGTCCCTTTGTCACTGCTCGCATTCCTCCTACGTCACTAATAATGTCACCAGCCTCTAGCGGAAGAATCGAAAGAGGGTTGTTTTCTATAGTCTTCTTCAGTGCATTCTGAGATATCACCTGTGCTCCACCACCCGGCATATATACAACCACAGCGTTGTCAAGTTTTCCCTTGTGTTTCACTGGTACTATCGCTCCGGCTCCCTTCTGAATCAAAGCCAGTGTGGTAGTGTTGGTAGCCTTTGATTTATCACCATTGGTTATCAAGAGTTTGTTGTCGAAATCAGATGATTCGAGTACCGTTTCTTTTTCTTTAGTTGTCAGTAATTCGAATGCTACAGTGGGATTCTCCATCATATTTTTGATTCGTTTTCGCATTCCTTCTTCAGATATATCCTTACCGAGTTCCTTCTTATTCTTTTCTTTCACCAATGTCATTTTGGCTTGTTTCAATTCTTTTTGAGCTAGCTTGAGTTTCTCTTGCCCTCTTGGTATCAAGGGTGTGGCGCCCGTATTACTCTCATTAAGTTTTTTTCTCATATTTTTCACTTTACTCGAAATATTCTGGACGTTTTTCTCGAGTTCTTCTACTGTTTTAGTTTTAGGTTTTGCTTTCTTTTTATCAGCAAGAAGCTTCTTGATTCTTGCTGCTTCTGAAGCCAAATCTACTATCACTTTATCGAAGTTTACATTTATCTCAGAGGCTTTCTTTGCCTTGGGAAGTTCGTAGTTCCACATGCGTTTCACTAACGAATTTATACCACCACAGTATCTCATACCGTTTCTTTTACAGTAATTATCACAGTCTGCCATGAGGAGTCTGCACCTGTCATCTTCTGATTCACACCCTGCTGCAGTTTTGTTACGAGCACAATACTCATTGTATTTAGGATACGTACCTACACACTTGTTTGTCATAGGGCAGTTCTGCTCTTTCTTGATGTTATTCAAATCATCCATATCTTTATTTTTTAAATTGTCAATAAAACCAAAATTTCTCAATCGGTTCTCCCAAAAGTCCTTACCAAGTGCCGTGTTAGCAATAGTATCATCACTTTCCATACAATCTTTCTCAGTGAATTCTGAAGGAGTCATACAGTAACCATGCTTGTACGCACTTGTCAGCATGTGAGCCGCATGTCCCTTTGGATTGTCATCAAGCGTCTTACCGTCTCTTATCTTCTTGGGAGGTGGTTGCAAGACAGTCCTTGTTCTACCTCTACCTCCCTTGAACTTTTCCTCTCTCTTTTCGTACCCCATGATATCCTCATATATGTTGAATGTCGTTATTTCATAAGCAGGTCCTGTTATACCCTCCTTGTTCTTCAAACCATATACCCCCTTTTCCGTTTCAATGTCGCGTCTCTTATCCAGTTTTTGTACACCATATTTCTTTGTCCATTCATCAGAAAGTTTGCTAACAGTTCGAAACTGAGGACCACTCAAATACATAATCTGCGAAAGAAAAGATTTAGGATCGTCACCGGTGTATACGTTTTTCGTCGTAGTCAAACCAGAGGCGAATCTAATAATGGCTTTCTGTTCTTTGAACATGTGTTTCATGGAGTAAATTTCTGACATACATCCTAATGTGGTCTCGTAGTTCTCTACAGGGCTATCATCTAACATAGCTGCATATTGTTTCCATATGAACTCGTTTACACACTTGTAAGGTTCAATGAATTCCATTAGTTCTGTTGTGTCCTTCATTTTGTCTTCAAGTCTTTGCTTCATAGTAACCAACATGGAGTATTTCAAAATCGTCCCACCTAGCTTGCTCGTACCCAGCTTGGGGGCTTCGGCACTCGATACATTCGGTAAAGGAACACTTACACTGTCTGTTATATTCCTTAAACTTATCTTACTCACGTCAGCCGAATTTAGTTTGAGTGACAATGTGTTGTTATTATTGTTGTTTAGCAGCACTCCTCCAACTCCCTTTGAAGTCGTTTTGCTTCTATTATTCCTGATCATCTGGTTGTATGCGCTCATCAAAAGCTCTTCATTAAGGGCTGTCAATTGTTCATTGTTGTCTCCTTTAAATTCATTGTTGTCTCCTTTAAATTCATTGTTGTCTCCTTTAAATTCATTGTTGTCTCCTTCAAACAACATGTTAAGCAGGGATATATCGTCTTCACCTTGAATAAATTCTTCGATATTGAATTGTTTCGTGGTTTGTGCCAGTCGGGGAGGGCGAGTCTTTTGTTTGCGGCCCCCCACTGGTTTGATTTGTGTTTTACGAGGGCCTCGAGTTAGTTTTTTCGGAGCCGTGGTCGTAGTAGCTTTCCTCTCAGCAGCTCTGACACGATCCGGGGCTATTTCTAATATCTTGTTCTTTATTTCATTAGTATTTTCAGAGTTTATTTTCAATGTTTTCTTCAATACATCAAGTTCTTTTTTGCTTAACGAATTTAATCTCTTTTTCACATAAAATGCATCTAAAAGAACATTGTAAGCATCTTGTGATTTATTAACATAAAAAATCTCTTTTTCTAAAAATTTTGCACTTATCCTGGACCTCATTTTTGACATATACTTGTATTTCATTGCATCAAGTATTTCTCTTTCCTTATCACCTGTGAAAGAAAATTTTAAACCTTTATAATTAGAAAACTTGAATTTAGAAATATTTGTCATTCCAAATTGAAGCTTTTTTTCCATTTCGTTATCGTTATCATCAGATTTCGACTCAATTTGTATGTCATCTTTATCGATGTTTAAACTGCTGACAACTTCTAAATCTACTTTTCCAATGCCGTTGGGATTCTGAAACTTGAACTTGTTATTCACTGGCTTGTCACTATACATACTTGACAAAAGCGAATCGAAATCATAGAATTTAGGATTCTTGAAATAATTGAACATTTCTTTAGGAAAATAAACTTCCAATTTAGAAAGATCCAACACGTATTCATTAGGATAACTTTTCGTCAACTTATTCCTCAGTGTCTCAACCGCTCTTTGTACAAGCTGACTAAGAATGAACGACTTATTCAGGTTTTTAGGAGGAGGTGGAGGCAACTTAGCAATCACATTCTTCCTCCGCTGTCTTAGTTCGTTTTCTCGTTGTTTCTTGATTTGTATTTTCTTGGCTTCAGCTTGTCTCTGTTTTGCAGCTTTTGTGGCCTCTTTTGCAGCCTTTTTTGCAGCCTTTTTTGCAGCCTTTTTTGCAGATTTCACCTCGGCTATCACTTGAGCCTTTCTTGCTTTCACGTTTGCGGTAGTTGTTCCCTCTGGCATGATGATAATACCAGTGTTTTTCGTTATGGTTCTTCTTACTATATTCCTGGTTCGAGCCTTTTCGAACTGCTGTGGCGCGGTTGTTGGGTTCTTAATAAATATACTCATCAAAGAATCGTAGTTCAATGACCCTGATACCTTTCTACCACTCGGTGTCAAAGCGTTGACAACAAAATTATTAGTGTTATTGTTTTGTGTCAGTTTGTTCAATTTCAATAATGCTTCTCCGCCAAAAAGAGGTTGATCTTTAGTTGGAACTTTAAATATATATCCACTTGATGGTAGTGCCATACTTATCTAATGATACATAATATTTTTATATATTCGAAGGTAAGAAACTGCATTCTGTAAACGAATCGAGCTGACCACCCTTACGTGAAGTAAGAGTGGTCACTGACATCTTTTCGTACTCATCATCATAGTCCACACAACACACACGAATGTGTGGGTGATTGCCAAAGAGTTGTGCGAACCACCATGCGTCGCGTAGTCCAACACGAATCTCATCATCAGGCGGAAGAGCTAAAAGTGATGAACGAACGGATGCTTTGAAGATGGACGCAGCGGTATCATTGTTCAGCAAAGAATGAATGACGACCTTCGTGTCACTTCTGTCACCCTCACCTGCCTCGCCATGAGTTTGGATTGTGACCATGTATTCATCATCCAATGCCAATGGTTTAAGTGGCTCGAAAGACTGCTCGCCTTGTCGACAAACAGGACAAGTCCCATCACTGCACCGAATCCACTTGAGCAAGCATTGGCGATGGAACTGATGGTCACACGCAGGATGACTCACCACATCCGCACACTCAAGTGAACCGAAACATATGGGACATGTTTCAGACGGCTTAAACGGCAAAACTCGCTGCCGTTTCTCTCGCCGTTGACCATCGCCTCGTTGATGACCATCGCTGTCCGTCGCCATCTGCGTTGGCAACTGAAACGACTCTCACAAACTGCGTAGGCAAGTGCAACTGACTCACAAACAATGATCGGCTGGCCGGAACTCAACCGACACTGCCGTCAATCACGACAAGCAGGGTGCTGGAGAAGTTGGTCCCACAGAATGGTAGCGCGACACGAACAGAGAACGCGGGAATCTTTCGGTCCGGTTTGAGCTGGGTACACATGTGTAACCCATACCAAATTCAGGTGCTCATCACGCAGTGAATCTTATCCAACTGCTCCTTGTACCGCCTGCCACCATCCTCCCCACCAACACTCGCCTTGACCCTATCCTGGTGGTCCAAGAACTGTAACCCAACCCGAGTCTCCTCGTCCGCCTCCGCCTCCAAATGACCAGAATTATCATCGTATAGCTGCTCCAGCACCTCCCCTTTCGCCTTGTTCTCCCACTCCTTCTCCTCGCCTTCACCCGGTACCACCACCTGGTAGATCGCTCGCTTCTGATTGGGGATCCTTAAGTTCTGGTTCACACCTCCAGGGGCCCGACGGTGCTTCAGCTTGATGAACTGGGGCACTGCAGTAGCTGGGTCGGCCAGTAACGCCTGGATCTGTTCGTGTGAGATGTGCTCAATCGACTCCTTACCAAACACGTTAATGTGCTGCTCCACCACATACCTATTTGTCGTATTGTTATTGGTCACCGTACGGGGTTTCTTAGTTGCCTTGATCAGCTCCTCGATCTGACGATCCTTGGCTGCTAGTTGTTCATCCTTGGCTTCTAACTGTCTCGAAAGTAACTGTTTGTCATCTTGTAAAGTCGAGATCAATACATCTTTATTGTCAGAGTACTTTTGAAAAGCGCAAGTCTTCTTATGTTTAGACCAACTGGCCATCCATATGGTATTGAAACCGCAATCGCAAGTCCGTGGTTCTTTATATTGTGATGGCATATATATCAATATAGTAAATATTATCTTTAATACAAAGCTAGATCTAGGCTAGATCTAGCCTAGATCTAGCCTAAATCTAGGCTTCTTATACTCCTCATATACATTAAGGAGGACGTCTCCTTACCAAAATACACTATAATATAACCTTTATAAAATATCGCGAAGAAAAGAAGGGGGGGGGGGGGGGGGGCAAGAGAAAATTGAAAAACTTTTATAAGAAAAAATATTTTTCTAGTAATGGTTTTTTTGTCAAAAAATATTTTTACCAAAAATACTTTTGGAAAAAAATGGAACCACCCACCCTCACCCTGGCGGTCGCAGCTGGGCGTAGGCGCTATTATCCGACCGGTACTCGGGTGCAATTGGAATGAACACCCTTGGCTCGCCCGATCGCGCAGCCTCGATCGATTTCGTCAGCCAGCCTTGCCAGCCGTTTAAGTCGTTCCACACGTCCTCCTGGAGCACCCGCACGACCGAGAGCCCCTTGGCGATCGCCCACTCCTCCTTGGCCAGGTCGCGCTCGCATCCCTCGTCGGTGTAGTAATCGCAGCGTTCCCAGAAGTGCTGTGCACCGTCCAGCTCGATGATGACCTCGAACCCGTCTGAGAAACGCAAATGGAAGTCGAAGTGGGTCCGTCCTGGACCACGGTATTTACCATGGTCAATGATAAGGTCCAGGAAGCGCTTCTTCAACCACTCGTGCAGCTTGTTTTCGGTCTTGTTGCGACAATTGCACATAATACCGTTGCCTTGTTGCAGTGAGTTCAATTGCGACGATGCGGATATGTCGCACCGCGTGCAATGGCATTCTATCATTGTTTGTGCGCGATTCCCTTTTGCAATCGAGGCAGCGACAGAGGTATAAAAGGCCTCTTTGCACGGCGGTGTGAGGGGGTTGTCCGCGCGGTGGAAGGCAGCAAAGCAACCGAGCCGCTTGCATATGACCGGGTCGATCATCTTATCGTAATATCGAGGGTGGAGCCATGACATTTTTCCAGAACAGAAGCACGCTATGCCTTTTTTTTGGAGGTTGTTGATCGTCGACGCTGCAGTTGTGTTGCATCGAACACAGTGGCATTCTAGCATCGCTTGGCTTCGATCCTTTGCCTTACCCATAGACACAATGGCAGAATAGAAAACATCCCTAGAGGGTGGAGTGAGGCAAGCGTCCTTGTGATGGAAAGCCTTATACCACCCGAGTCGATTGCACACGACCGGGTCGATCATCTTGTCGTAATACAGAGGGTCGTCCAGTGGCATATGTTTAGAGCAGAAGCATGGCACCCCCTGACCCGAACGAAGATCATGCAGTGTCGATGACGCGGTCGTGTCGCATCGTGCGCAGTGGCAATCTAGCATCACATTGCTTCGACACTCTCCCTCTGCGACCAATGCAATCGCGGAATAGAATGCCTCCTTAGGAGGCGGTGTGAGGGGGTTGTCCGCACGGTGAAAGGCAGCGAAGCACCCTAATCGATGACACACAACTGGATCGACCATCTTGTCGTAATACTGGGGGTCGTCAAGTGACATCTTTCCAGAGCAGAAGCATGCCACATGCTTGCCTGCGCGCAAATTCATAAGCATCCCGGACACAGCTGTGTCACACAATCGATGCCTTATTGGTGGTCGCGAGGATGACGTGTACTTCCATCTTTTCCACTCCTTCTCCGTCATCTCCTCTCCGGTGGCTTCGTTCCAAAGCACGTACTCGCCCTCGGCACCCAGGCACGAGAGGAGGAGGCACGTGGTGGAAAAGCCCTTGGCAGATTTCCAGTCCACGGGGCCATTGAACTGAGGCACGAGGCGTTTGCCGCCCTTGACCTTCTTGACTTTGAACCACTGCTTGTCGTCGACGTCTTGGACCATGCCATTTTCCTCGTTGGTGAGTCTGCGCCTCGCCTTGCTGCGAGGGTAGCCCTCGGAGTCGAGGTCCTCGGGGTCGCAACTACCACACTGGATGGCGCGGTCGAAGCAGTGTTCGTTCGGGCACTTGCAGAAGCGCTTCGACATTGATCCGCAAGGACGCGCGGGAAGCTTTTAAAATGGATACGGTTGGGTTTGAGGCGGTTTGGTTTGGGGTACACATGTGTGACCCTATGGATCAGAGAGGGAGGCTCCCCCCATGGCCTGTTTGGTTCTTGATTCTTCTCTAAAGTTAAGGAAAGAAAGAAGAAGATAGGACATGGGGAGGGGGCGGAGGGGCGGTCATTGAGTGGGGTACACATGTGTACCCCACTCAAACCCAACCGCCTCAAATCCGATCGCCTCAAACCCAACCGCCTCAAAAGCATCCCGCTTGGAATTCCCGCCTCGAGAGGTCCAGTCGCAACACCATGTTGCGCACGTGGCGACCATGCTTGCACGCAACAGGCGGGAAAGGAGTGTGCCTGAGCAACCACCAGAAGGACGTGGAAAAACTCTCCGACACGCGCAAGAAGCAGGGGTGGAAGATGCCCCAACGAGTCGCCGATGTCATCGACACACCTCAGCTTGAGCAACGTACACCAGAATGGCATGCGGCACGCAAAGAGTGCTACATCACTGGTTCAATGGTGGACACACTACTCAACAACAATCCGTGGAGTACCTATTACCAAGAGGTCAATTTTGAGGCTGGTGTGAAGCCAGACTGGAGGGTGGAGAAGAAGAAGGACGGCGACAAGTACCACAACCCATACAAGCCAGATCTTAACCTAGATGAGAAGCACCTTCCAAAGCTCTATACCCCCTTGCCTGATTCATTGGTGTACGTCATTTTGGATATCGAGCATTCTGAGGGTTGCTATGATGGCATTGAGATTATTCAGCTCGCCGCAAAGTTGGCAGATATCAACGGTCAGGATCTTGCGGTAGGTCCGTTCAATGAGTTGGTAAAAACTCTTCGGCCCATTGTGGATCGGTGTGGACACAACATCACGGAGAAGGATCTTGAAGGCAAAGACACGTTTGACAAGGTGGGACAGCGTTTCATTGATTGGATTGATCGCGCTGCTTGTCGGTTTGACACTGTTGTGTTCGTGGCGTACAATGGATTCACCTGCGACTTTCGTTTTTTAGCGCGTGAATTTGAGCGCAATCATCTAGTCCTACCTAAGCATTATCATTATCTTTGCATGGATCCGCTCAAATTTGTCAAGAAGGAGATTGGTGGATTCTTCAAAGGCGTGCCACGACAGACCGAGGCTGGAAAGCCTTGCTTGAAGTTGAAGGATGTGACGACTTTCATTTTGGAGAATCGCGAACTCTACCGAGAGGATCGCGAGCGCTACGAGGTGGGAGATGTCTTATTTGAGCAATTGTGTGGAACGGCACATGATGCAATGGCAGATGTGAAGGCATTGCACATCATCCTCACTGACCCAACCGTGTGGGATGAACGAAAGGGCATCACATTCGACAACTTCACTCACTATGCAGTCGACTTTGTTAATTATCAGCTTAACTTTGCGGTCACCTCACCGATTGATGACGACAACAAGGCCATCAATCACGGCACCAAGTGGGAGGAGGAGGCACGCGAGAAGTACATGGAGAAGGAATATAAAAGCAAGGGGGTCGACTGCTTATATATCGAGATCGGATTCGTCAAACACCCCGATCCTCATTACAGATACATGGGTGCGTCACCAGATGGACTCCTTCTCTTCAAGGATCGTGCACCAATTCTTCTCGAAATCAAGTGTCCATACAGCGTCTTCAAATCGCGTGGAAAACTTGAGCGCTCCAATCTGAACAAATACCGTGGTCAGATGCAACTGCAGATGCACGTGATGGGTGTCCACGAGTGTCATTTCGTACAGTACAATCCTGGTACGGGCGAACTAATCTCTGATGTGGTCTTCATTGCTCCAGACTTCATGAAGAAACGCATCTTCCCTCAATTCGTGGCTGATGTTGAAGATCGCAAGAAGGATCTGAAGGAAGACGTGGTCCCGCCAGAGGAAGACGAGGAAGACGTGATGGTCCCTCCACCAAAGCGCAAGAAGAGCACGAAGCGTAAGGTCATCGAAGAATCGGATGATGACGACCCGTGGATGGAAAAGGCTCTTGTGAAGACCATGCCACAGGGGAGGCCCTGTGTGTGATAAGTTCGCTTACACAAGAAGCCTGCGAAACTCCCCCAACAATACTGGATTGCTTGTGCTATGATCAGATAGAACTTTCCTTGCACGCGCTTGGTACCCAGAGTAAAATTCCGGCTTGCAAAATTCGGTTGAGACTGTTTCTAATTGCTCCACGGCCGCATGTAAACTGAATTCTGGATAGAAGAAACCACCATTCTGAATACTGGGTGAATTATGAATAATAGGATATCCAAGATGGAGTGCTTCCAAGGACATGTAGTTTTGATCATTGTATATCTGATGCCCAATGAGTACAGGATTGAGCTTCTTGTCTTTCATCTGTTTCATAATCTCAGGAAAAGCCATACGCGGATAGAACTCGACTTTTTCATCCCTGACAATACTTAGAAAAGAAACATAATCTTTGAATGATTTGTGTTCTAGAAGCTGCCTGGCGCAAAATATGAAACATTTCTGAAGTCTTTCAGGATGTTTGCGATAGAAAGCATCCATTATAAGCAAAGGACACTGACAAGTCTTCGTAACGTTTAAATTAGGTTCAAAACAACACAAAGTAAGTGGAGCAGTATAGTTCGAATGGTCACAAGATATTTCAATTTTATTCTCTAACAAGTATGTGCTCAAAAGTGAAGGGGACCAGCCGTAAGGCATCAATTTACATGGTTTGTTTGTCAATAATTCATAGTAGTCTTTCGCAAAATGGTGCATTGAAAATACCCATGCTTCCGAAAACCAGGAATTGAAAAGTAACCTCACAACATTATGTTTGTTGAAGACAATATCTTCTGTATTAAAAATACAATGATTTCCACAATGAAATTGAACAACTTTCTTTCCAAGGAGTCTCTCTTTCAGTTTTCCCGAAAGAGCTGAAGTATCCTCTACTATGTGACATATCATGATAAATGTAGTTATGTCTGATAAATCAGCATCATCAATTAGTTGTAACTGAGTGTCATTGAATTTATCGGACCTCTCTATGCCACAGAGATCTTGCTTTCCCTTGTGACTGTAGACAACATAAGACACACCTAAGGCTTGTAACATTTCAATCACAAATTGAGGTTGTTGCTCAGATCCATTCACAAACTGAGCAGCATTATTTATGAGAATTCCTACTTTCATTTACTGTAGGTCTATCTAAAAATATTACAAAAATTTACGCAAGTATAGCATTACGCCAAAATAACACTTCCTCAGGTTCATACCGAAATTCTATACCATTTGCTCGTCCTCGACCAGTCCATTCTTTTTGCGAATTCTACCAAAGTTTGACACTTGCAATAAAAAGTAGGGGAATGATGGTATGTTCTCCCCTCCTGAATCCAACTTCACTCGTTTAATCGTTGACTTTTTGGGCAACACAGAACAAAAGCCGGCCAAGAGAGGCCACCGTGTATGAGAGGATCATTGGGAAGTCGGATTTGAGGTAGATGTCTACAGTGCTGCAGAGGACATTGGCTTTCGAAAAGAGGTTCAAGTATTTGAGTGAGTATCTCGATTTGATTTCCATCTCTCTGGCACTTTCTGTTGCGTTTGCAAAATACAGCCCATTGTCCTTCTCTCCGAGTTCCACCTGTTGTTTTGCGAAATCACCCTCGGCCCTCAGTATGAGTTTTTTGTCACGACTTATGACTTCGATCGTCTCTGATAACACGGACAAGTCTCTACAGACGCGCTGCAGATCCAGGCTCGGCATGGTCAAAACGACATCGAATGACGTGACTGGTATTTCTAACTTTACTTCGTCAATGTCCAACAAATTCAATTCGAAATTAGATTTCATTGCTTTGTCGAAATTTTCTATGTTCATCATCATAATATTAGAGTTCTTTTCACTTACCTGTATGATCAAAGTGTCACTCTGACCTATACTCTTCAATAGTCGAAACATGTTCCCAACATTAATGCCAGCAACAAATCTATGCTTGCAATAATACTCTTCAAAACTCGTGGAGTTCAACTTTACCGAAACTATCACGTTATTATTATTATCCATCTGTAAGCACTTGATGCCATTTGCATCAAAAACTAAATTGCAATCATGCAGAACGTCTTTCAGTGTCTCAAACATATTTCTTATAGCAGAACATTGAACAGTTTTGATACAGATGATGTTACCAGAGTCCATTTTAAAATCATAATAAAGTTTACTTTAATATGAATTTTTCTGCCATTAATTTTCCACTTTCAATGTACTCCTCAGATAGGAAGTGCTTATGAATTGATGGAGCAAAATGTATTCTGCTGACACCATGAATGGGTTCCTTTTTTTTCATCATTCCTAAAAAACAACACATTGAAAACTTTAATAATTCATCAATCAACATTAATTCAGTGTTTATTTGAAATCCTATGTTTATTGAATTCTTCTCAGAAGCAATATGCAAAATACTCTCGTCATCAATTATATCAAGTCCCTCAACCCAATTAGAAAAGCCACCGTCACAATTCAAACAACCATCAATTTCAATAGGTGGAAACATTATGGGCAAAGATGCAGATGCTAAACAAGCCTTCCAAATCACCACATCCGGGGTGTGCGTTCCGTATGTTTTCAAAGAAAATTCATAGTTGTCGTACTTCGAGCAACAGATAGTCCATTCAAAATTAGGATTCATTTCATTGAGGTCTTTGAACGTCATATTGTACATACATTCAAAGTCTGTAGACACCAAGTTGTCCAGAAACTCAAACGATAAAACAGACTTTTGATCGATATTAGATAACACATTTTCACACTCTTCTACGATTTTTGAAAAAATGTATGACACATCTTTGTTCTTATCTTTCATCTTGAGAATAAAGTACATTATTGCCATGCTACCTGCCGAAGATGTGATCAATGGAACACTGAAAGATTCAAAATCTTCAAACCATTTCAACATTTCAAAAAGTCCAACGTAGTGTCCAAACATTGGATGTCCTCCCCCGTGTAGGGCCAATTTTCGATAATCTTTGCCATCAAAGTGTATCATTATTGATGTAAATTTTCAAAATTGTTTGTATATTTTACACGCCTACCAAACAAACGTTTTTTACTAGTTCTTATATGTGAAAAGTACTCGTGGGGATATTTTAAATACAAATCATCAAACCCAGGCACCAATACTGTTGCCACTTTCCATCGAGTGAAATCTTCCTTCAACGCAACAGACACCATACAACGTGGCGATCTTAATATATTTAATGAAAGAGTCTTGAAGAAAATAGCAAAAAGCTGCTCTGGGTTGTGATGCCTTTCAATATATTTCTCGACAAAATCTATGTTTTGCATCCACCATTTCACAATACACAAATACGTTTCTATTATGGAACTATCTACAACGTGATGGCGGTCTGTTATGCCCCACCAGTCTTCACCTAAAGGTATATCAATATCAGCATCGGTAAGCTGGGGATGATCGAAAAAATACATATGATCCGACCTAGTGATTATTATTTTATCGTACTGCTTTAACACCGACAGCTTTGTAAGTAACATATCTCTAAGAATCATGATAAGCGTGCCCGACCCTTTCAACAATTGACCATCCAACACCACGCCTCCCCATAAACTCTCATACGATGTACGCTTAGCACTATTATGCCACGCATTTTCATGCAGGCCACACTCTCGACAGATTCGTTGGAGCTCCGTTGTCCAGTCCGGGTCATCAAAGCTCCAGTCATACTTAGCTACTTCGTGCAGTATTGTTTTCTCCGTTCTGCTTGTGAAGAGAGCTAGATCCGCGTTTAGTGGTTGCAAAACGTGTTTTATCAATGAATTCCACGCATCCACACCGCCGCGAATAGTTCCAATCACTACTACAATTACTTTTGGTTTTTCGTCCATTCTAAAATTTAAAAACACTTAAAAGAAGCAAATTCATCCACAAAACAAACAAAAAATGGTCAAAGTCACCAAAACTACCAAAACTACCACCAAACCGCAAGTCTCCTCCCTGGGCCGATTCAAATCCTCCAGAGGCGTGGTCTCCACCCCCAAACCCGAAAAAAGCGGTTACGTTCGCGTCTTTTGCAACCGCAAAAACCACCGAATCCACGTGCTCATGGCGATCGCCTTCGGCCTCCCCAAGCGGGACGACCAGGACACCGTGGACCACATCGACAACAACCCGTCCAACAACAGCCTGGAGAACCTGCGCTGGGCGAATCAGGGCGAGCAGA
>Ga0209042_1000772_pt1 | contig 29192 bp, 13 predicted proteins | sample SaaInlV_200m_DNA_6_FD_184649 | JGI IMG/M metagenome (GOLD analysis project Ga0209042, IMG submission 184649) | Marine microbial communities from expanding oxygen minimum zones in the Saanich Inlet - SI037_S2LV_200m_DNA (SPAdes) (version 2) | ecosystem: Environmental > Aquatic > Marine >...
GTTCCACCCGTGATTGCCACGTTCGTCGAATCCTGTTGTGCCAACGTCCCAAGTCCAGAAATTTCGTTCGTCGAAATCCCCGTCAGTCCGCTCCCGTCCCCGACAAACGCCGTCGCTGTCACCGTGCCGGAAACTTCAAGTTTTGTCGATGGCGAAATTGTTCCGATTCCGACGTTTCCACCTCCTTGAACAACCATTCTTACAGTATCACTACTTCCTAACATAACTAAATCTCTTCCATCTCTTGGGTCCAAAACTAAATTTCCGGCAACACCTGTAAATGGATAAGAAGCCCCCCCATTATCTGTACCATAAATTGTGGGATAATCTTCTGTAGCTGCAGAAGTTTTAATGTTGGCAAGTCCCAATTTTCCTCCCGGTATATCTACTCTTCCTGTATCAAGTTCTATTGTAAACTTGGGAGAACCTCCCCATCTAAAATCATAAGAATTTACTGAGGTGTCCCAGTACAGCCCATAAGTATCTTCTCCTCCTTCCAATCCAAGAACTATTCCAGTCGTATCATCATGAATTAAAGAAGTTCCACTTTGCATTCTGATATCCCCTCCAGAAACTTCTAATTTATTCCCAGGACTCGCAGTCCCAATCCCAACATTCCCATCAGAATCAATTAACATACGAGTAATACTATTTGTTTGTAACTGCAAATCTCCTACTATTGCTTGATGAGATAAATAAAGGTCATTAGTATCAAAATATAATTTTCCAAAAGTGTTAGAACTTGTTGTTCTTCCTAAGTCTAACGAAGCGTAAGTAGAACCTGAGCCACTTGCGGAACTATCTTCTATTCTAATTGTAGCAGCAGTATCTTCCCCTTTTATTGTAAGTTTTGATCCCGGACTCCCAGTCCCAATACCAACATTTCCCGTTTCCCGGTACACGTTTCCGCCGGACTCAACCCAGTCGCTGTCCGTCGCTGCGGCCACCGCCGAAGCAATTTTCGTTGCGGTCCAAATATCTGAAGTCCCCGTTCCCAAATTATTCACGGCGTACCCGCTGTCTGTCAAATCTCCATCCGCATCGAGTCCCGCCAAATGTCCCGTGGTAGAATCCGAAACTTTATTTGCTTTGTCATCAAGCGCTGCCGAAAGCACGGAAAGATTTCCAGCATTGTCGGAAACATCATCGGCAATTCCCGCCACGTCCACTCCGTCGACCGTTCCCGTCACTGAAATATTTCCCGCCACCGAAATTCCTGTGCTCGCCACATTCAAAATTTCCGCGCCGCCCGCGATCAAACTCAACTGATCCGCAGCAGCACGCCCGATTCCTGTGTCGTTGTCCGTGGAAAATGAGAAAACAGGATTTGTTGCAGTCGGCGCTTCGAACAGCATCGCGGCAGAATTTGAGTGAAGCGTCGCAAATTTCTCCGAAGAAAACATAAATTTTTCGCCTCCGCCAACTGAAACTTTCAACACGTCATCTGCACTTTCGTAAAATCCCGTGTCGCCGTCCCCGAACGCCAAACTCGGCGTTGCCGCACTTCCGTCGACATCAGAATTTAATTTCAAAAACTCCGTGTACGAATTTTGCCAGTACCGCGTCGTCGATCCCAGATCGTACACTTTTGAAGAAAGCGGCCAATGCGAATTCGATTGAAATGCAGCAGATTGCAACAAAGCCTTTGTATTTCCTCCAACTGAAAAATATAACGAATCGTCCGCACTTTCGTAAAATCCCGTATCTCCATCGCCGAACGCCAATGTCGGTGCTGCCGCCAAATTTCCTGGTGTTTCAGAAAGTGTCAATCCGTTGACGGAAACATCCGCCGTCGTTGTCGCTCCTCGCGACGTCACATCCGCCAGCGTGTCCGCATCTCTCCACGCAGGAAGTGAATTATTCACGTACAAAACTTGATCCGAATTTCCAATTCCGAGAAATCCCGTATCGTCGGTGGCCGACTGATAAAGCAGTGAACCTGGCGCTCCTCCTTCCAGGTCCACTGCACTATCCGCCGTGCCAGCAAAATTTCCAACAAACGCCGTTGCCGTTACCGTTCCATCAACTTCCAATTTCGAACTTGGTGAAATTGTTCCGATTCCCACTTTTCCTGTCTCCCGGTACACATTTCCGCCGGACTCAACCCAGTCGCTGTCCGTTGCCGCAGCTACTTCTGATGCAATTTTACTCGCGCTCCAGAAATCGCTCGTTCCTGTCCCGGCATCATTTTTTGCACCGCCGATCGCTGCCACTGCCAACGCGTCCGCGAAATATTTATTTGTCGTTCCTTCGCTCAAATCGTCCGTGTCATCATCACTCAAATCATCCGCATTCAACTGCGTCTGCGTGTACGTCGTGTCGTCATCCGCTCCCCAAACTCCAACGCCCGCACCGTCCGATTTCCAAATCTGTCCGCTCGTTCCCGCACTCGTGATGAAATAATCTCCGTGCTGAACTTTTGTTGCCGTCAAGGTTCCATCCGCCAAATCATCCAAATCTGTATCCGATTCTTGGAATCCAGTGATCACCACGGACTCAGTTCCACCAGCATCCACCACGCCAATCGTGTTCGTTGCCGCCGTCCACGACATCGATGTGTTCAACTCGTTCGTCGTGCTCCCGTCCACCTCCGCCGTCAAATACGTATTCGTGTCCACCGCGTACGTCCCCGATCCCGTCCGTTTCATAAATCCGTTCGACGCGAAGTCTCCGTCCATCACCGCTCCCGCCGCCGCCACATTCGTCGCGTCCGTCACATCTGCTCCTGCCTCAATTTCTGATAATTTCGTATTCAACGCAGTCGTGAAATTTTTCTCCGTCAAACCGCCGTCTCCAATACTGTACGTCGTGTCGTCATCTCCGTCGCTCAATCCCGTCGGAATGCTTGTCAAACTCGTAAATGCTCCATCAAAATCATCGCTGGCATCTTTATCCCAGCCAGAAAATGCCGACTCCGTTCCGTCAATATCCGCATCTGTGTAATGATCCAGATCAGATATCTGACTCTCCGTGATCGAAATTCCCGTCAACCCGCTCCCGTCCCCCACAAACGCAATCGCAGTCACCGTTCCGTCCACCTCCAGTTTTGTTTCCGGATCCGTCGTTCCGATTCCCACATTTCCGCTCGCATTTATGTACAAAGAATTGCTCGCAACCAATTTCCCACCGTTCCATTTGGGAACGTAATTTGTGGAATCACCCGCATCAACAGTCGCGAGAGCGAGCTCATCTACCACCCCGGTGTCATTTCGCAAATACAACCGAGTCGTCCCATTGTCATTTTTTGTGTAAAGTTTTCCAATGTTGTTGGCATAATCTGGATCACTGCCTTGCTCGGGAAAACTCATCCACGCAGTTCCAAAACTTCCAGACACATCAAGATTTCCATTGATATCGATCGTTGTCGCCGTCAAATCAATCTCATCTGCTGCCAAAAGCTGCACTTGAGCATTTGTCCCAGTCGCAGAAAGAAGAATATTTCCCGATGCCGAAGTATTTGTCAGATTCACATGTTTTCCGGAATACGCATCTGAAACCGCCAATGAGATACCAGCGTCCGAACCAAGATTCATCGTTCCAATATTTCCCGATGTGGAAATATTCATAATTTGTCCCGACGACGCAGTGAAATCCATCTGATCGTCATTATTTGCCAAAATCGGCTGTCCATTCATGTACAGCGTGCTCTTCCCCAAGTGCAAATCCTGCACCCAAAGAGATTTGAACCAACTATCCGGACCACCGATCGTCCGCTGCGAAACCACATAATCTCCCGAATCTCCGTCTTGGGTTGCGTCCGTCATTTCTGGCAACACATTTCCTTCAACAAAGATCGTTGGCTTCGAACAGAGATCCCCTTCTGAAATTATTCCATCCTCATCGACATCTTTTGTCCAAACATATCCCTGCGAACACGCCGTTTCTTCGGCTACAATAATTTCATCCGCATCCCCCACGACGTGTAATTTTCCCGCCGGCGAATCCTCCAAACCGATTCCGACATTTCCTGAACTTTCGTCGAGAAATAAAATTTCATCTGGCGTCGTTTCATCGTTGTAAAATCGAACATCTCCATTTGCCGCCGTCAATCGCACCGAATTTCCTCCCTCGCTGTACACTTCTGCAAATGTTTGATCATCCGTCTGGCTCGTGATAAATCCTGCATCATTTGTGAAATCATTCAACGTCACCGCTGTGAAATTGATTTCGTCTTCGCCAACCGCATTCGTATCAATTTGCCCACTGTCAACACTGTTCAGCGTCGCCAACGCTCCTTCGCCGGTAATTTCAGAAAAATCAATCGAACTCCCCAAAAGTGTCGTATTCGCACTGTACGACTGCACGTTCGTTCCAATCACCAATCCCAAATTCGTCCGCGCACCAGACGCGTCCGACGCTCCCGTTCCTCCATCCGCTACCGCCAAGTCCGTGATCCCGGAAATCGTTCCGCCCGTGATTGCCACGTTCGTCGAATCCTGTTGGGCCAGCGTCCCGAGTCCAGATACTTCGTTCGTCGTAATTCCCGTCAATCCACTCCCGTCCCCCACAAACGCTGTCGCTGTCATCGTTCCAGTCGATGGCACAAACGACAACTTCGTACTGCTCACTGCTTGTGCCTGTCCTCCGCTCGTTCCGGCCACAATCGTTGGATAAAATGTCGACGCACTCGCCGTTTCATCTGACACCGCTGTATTCGTCGCTGTCACCGCGTACCCAGCCGTCGTCGCGTACGACGCCGTCCCTGTCAAATTTCCCACGAATTCCGTTGCAGTTACCGTCCCATCCACTTCCAGTTTTGTTGATGGCGAAACAGTTCCAATTCCGACGTTGCCACCTGAATTGAAAAATGTATCAGACCCAGTATTTGCACCAATCTGAATTGTTGAGCCGCCTAAAATATTTCCATTACTGTAGAATTTCCATTTAGTTCCACCGTTAATCTGTAAATATAATAAATCATCATTATATTCATAAAATCCCGTGTCACCATCACCGAACGACAGCCCCGTCGCCAAACTACCTGTTCCACCATCAATACTTAATATTGAAGAAGGCGAAGTCGTTCCAATTCCAACATTCCCGGTCTCCCGATACACATTCCCACCGGACTCAACCCAGTCGCTGTCCGTCGCTGATTCCACCGCTGCGTACACCGCTGCACTTGTCGGAACGCTTGTTGCCGTGTTCGTTAAACTTGTTTCAATCGCATTCACAGTTGCACCGGAATTCAATGTCAAGTCAGTAGCCGTCAATGAACCATCGACAATTACATTTTTATCTTGAATCCCCCCCGCACCATCAGCTTCTGCGTACACTTTAAAAATCGTATCTCCATCAATCTGAAATCCAACACTCATTTCTTCTCCTTGCGTCGCACTCGCCGTCACCGGCATGTCAAAAAATGCCAACGCTCCAGTGTCCGCATCCGACACCAGCGATCCAACATTCAAATCCGCGCCAGCCTCAATCTGATTCGACGTATTCACACGAAACATATTTACTTCTCCCCCAATTAAACCGCTCGCCTTCACCCATTTATTATTGTCCAACTTCACTTCCGCATTCAAAACCTCCACAATCCCAACCCCGGTCGTTTGCAACACAATATCCCCTCCATTCGAAGCATTGAGCAATTTCAAATCTTTTTCTGTTGTTATTCCACTCACATTTAATTCTAAATTTGCATCTGAATTCAACCCCAATACTCCCGACCCACTCGTCGTAATATTCAACTTATCTCCGACTTCCGCCGTGAAATCCAACTGTGTCCCCGTACTTTTACTCAATATTGCCGACCCGTCCAGGTACACGGTACTTGCTCCCAAATGAAGATCACGCACCCACAAATCATTGAACCATCGACTGGGACCTCCAATCGACCACTGCGAAACAACCTCAGGTCCACCAGTCACATCGACTATCGCCCCCATCATCGCCGGCATAATATCGCCTTCCATCAATAACCCAATCTGACGACACGTATCACCAGAGGTTACCGTTCCAGTCGAATCTAAGTCTGTCATAAGTGCAAACCCCTGAGAACATTCTCCCGTTTGCGCAGCTTCCGTCGACATCGATCGCAAATGCAATCGCGCGCCAATCTCAGTCACACCAACCCCCAATCCATAATATTCCGTGGCAGGATCAAACGTCATGGTGTTTCCATCGGAAGTTGTCATCGAAGAAATTCCAAATTTTGTTTGAAAATAAGCATCCGGCAAATACGATGCACCAACGGTCGAGGTTCCAACAACCGCAACGAGGATTGCAACAAAAAGAAAGAAATTTCGTCGAAAGAAAAACATAAATTTTTTGCAAAAATAAAAGCTTCCTAATTCTACCTCATCCCCCCCAGTGTCTTGCAAGTTTTTCTGGTCTGATTCAAAACTTTCGCCTTGACTCAAGAATGTATTCTCGCAGGTGTACTAGTAAACCCACCACTGAGTTCCATCGCAAACAACCAATAACGATTGAAACGCAACGGTTAAATCTTTTTCATCGGCATCATCAATTTGTTCTGAACCATATCCATCAACATGACAAACATTTTCAGATTCATCGATTTTTTTGATAACAAACGTCGCTCCTTTTGAGCTTGCAGCTGCCGGAAGAGTCAACGTTACTTCCCCTTCCGAAGCATCACATAAAACAAAATGATTAATATCCGTATCGAGTGATTGATCAGTGGCGTACGTTGCAACCGCCATTGCCAATCCTCCTCGCACAGTCAACGTTGCAATATTTGTCGAACCGCCCGCAGAACTACCAATTGTCAAACGCTCATCTTCGGTGGCCCAGACAAATTCAGCATCTCCATCGAAACTTCCCGCATTATTAAATTGAACTTCTTTTGTACTTCCTCCGATAGAAGCAGATAAATCTGTTCCACAGCTGAACGCATTTGTTGCCGTGTCGTACACCAATTTCTGATTCGTCGTACAACTTGGGATTACTTTTGCCTGCCATCCGGCACCATTTCCAATCATCAATCCATCTTCTGTTGCGGTCGAAAGTCCGGTGCCTCCTTTTGAGTACGGAAGCGTTCCGGCCACTTCTGCCGTCGCCAGATCAACCGCATTTGTTGTTGTACCACTTCCTTTGAAAATTGACGCCGTCAATGTGTCCGAAATATCTGCATCCAATAAATCGGTAATTCCAGTGATCGTTCCCCCCGTGATCGTCACGCTGTTCGCGTTTTGTGATGCAATTGTTCCTAATTCGCTATCACGAGTAATTCCTGAATCAATGTACTGTTCGTCGATTGTTCCGCTCGAAACATCTGATCCGCTCAAGTTTCCGCTAAATGCCGTCGCCGTCACCGTCCCTGAAACTTGTAATTTTGAACCTGGCGCAAGCGTTCCAATTCCCACATTTCCCGCATCATCAATCACCAATCTCGTTTCCCCTGCATTCGCATCTCGAATTCCGAATCCTTTTGCTGGTCCATACGTTGTCGCATTACTATTTGAAAGAAGCACCCAACTTTCTGAAGAACCATTTGTATTTGTAATCTCAATTCCCGTGTAATCCGTCGAGGCACTTTGAACATCTAATTCTCGACTCGGTGTCGCAATTCCGATTCCCACGGAATTTTCACTCGCGTCCACAACAAAAGTATTGCTGTCAAAATTGACATCATACGCGCCAGAAACATTCCAATTTGTCCCCAGTGCATTTGATCCATCGTACACGTAATCTTCCACTTCCGTCTCAGATAAAACATCATCTGTTCCTGTTTGAATTGTCGCCCCATTCAACGTTGTTCCTGTTGCCAAACTACAACTGTGATCACCACAATCCGTATCTGTGTCCGTCGCCGCAATCGTAATTGTGTCATTTGTCGCGTTCGGCGTCAGCGTGATATTTGATCCGTCAATCAAGTTTACACTCGATCCGCCTTCAATCGCGATTGTTGCATCTCCACTTCCCGGATCAGTAATTTCTAAATTCTGATCATCAGATATCGAAATTCCCGTCAATCCACTCCCGTCCCCAACAAACGCTGTCGCTGTCACCGTCCCGGCAACTTCCAATGCCGTCGTTGGCGAGACCGTCCCGATTCCCACATTCCCCTCTACCAACAATCCATTTGCTGGCGCTGTATTCGTCCCAGAATAAGTTGCTCCAATTACTACTCCCCCTTCAACATCAAGTTTATTTTTAGGACTATTTGTTCCAATCCCCACATTTCCTCCTCCCATAATTGTCATTAATTTATCTCCCCAATTTTGCATTTCAATTGCAACTTCATTATCTCCAATGACTCCCGTCTCAGCACTATTCGCGGCTTGCAAAACAAAAACAGGAGTCGTTGCGCTTCCTGTTGCACTTTTTATTCCTCTAAACTTAAAACTATAATCTCCCAAAGGCTTCGCCTTTACTTGAGGATAATAACTCGTATCTGGATCATAACTAAAAGCACCAAGCTTTATCCAACCAGAAACTGCCGCATTTTTTATTTCAATTCCATCATTTGCATCAGCAACTAAAATATCAAGAACGTTGTCAGGCGTCGCCGTCCCAATCCCGACATTTCCCGCACCGACATCAACGAAAAATGTGTCCGTGTCGATCGCAACATCGTCCGCTCCAGTCGTCGGCGTGAGAATTCCGGCAGTTTCTGTCCACTCCTGCGAGAAATCTGTGATATTTCCGTCCAATTTCTCGATCGCTCCCAACAGTGAATCCGTCGCAGAAACCGTCCCCGATCCAGATGTAAATCCTGTCAAAACCTGTCCAGTCACCGTCGCGTTCACCGCCACTTCAGACATATCATCGTTCGAATCTCCAACATACATATAATCTTCCGCAAGCGTCTCAATCACTCCAATATCCGTAATATTATTCCCAATATTCGTCGCATTCGTCAGACCATTTGACTGATTCACATCCGCATTTCTCTGCAGTTTTTCAATCGATTCCAAAAGCGTATCTGCCGCCACCACATCCGACCAGCCGGATCCATCGGTGTACCCAGTCAACACCTGCCCCGTCACCGCTGAATTTACCAACGAGAACGCTCCCGTATTTGCCATCGTGACTTCCCCACTCGGCGTCACTTCTGTTGCCATGTTCGAAGCATTTCCTGCGTAAATTTTTCCGTCCGCAAGGATCGACATCTCCGTTGAATCACTTTTTAATTCATTCAACGATCCCACGATCGATTCCGCAGAAAATCCTGTTAATTCCGTCCCAACCGTCGACTCTCCCAACGAAATTCCTGCCGTCACATCTGAATCATACAAATCTCCCGTCAACAAAATATTTCCTGCCACTTCCAGTTTCTGTCCTGGATTCGTCGTCCCAATCCCAACATTGCCGTCATAACTTCCTTGACTTCCACCAAAAAATACATTGCCTCCTCCGAAAAATACATCTGCAAAACCTGCTTGATCCATCTGTAAAATGCTCTTTGCACCTTCCTTATAATCTAAAACAGAACGACCACCTGCAGCTAATATTATCCTGTCAACAAGCAATCTCACATGAGTATTTGTGTCATCTTTATGCTGAATATACTCACCAAAGCTTGTAACATCTCTAAACTGTGCCAAACCATTGACATCTAATAATGCTTCTGGATTACTCGTCCCAATCCCCACGTTTCCCGTTTCGCGGTACACATTTCCACCGGACTCAACCCAGTCGCTGTCCGTTGCCGCAGCTACTTCTGATGCAATTTTACTCGCGCTCCAGAAATCGCTCGTGCCCGTTCCTGCATCATTTTTTGCTCCACCAATCGCTGCCACTGCCAACGCGTCCGCGAAATATTTATTCGTCGTCCCCTCACTCAAATCGTCCGTATCGTTGTCAGACAAATCATCCGCATTCAGCTGCGTCTGTGTGTACGTCGTGTTGTCATCTCCGTCGCTCAAGCCCGCAGGAATATTTGTCAAACTCGTGAACGCTCCGTCAAAATCGTCGCTGGCATTTTTATCCCAGGCAGAAAACGCCGTTTCGCTGCCCGTGATGTCCGCTCCGGTGAAATGATCCAGATCAGAAATCTGCGATTCCGTGATCGAAATTCCCGTCGATTTATCCCACGCCGTGAAAACCGGATCTGTCTCGGTGAAACTTTTGAGTACACCCGTCAACCCGCTCCCGTCTCCTGTCGGTGTCAAATAATTTGTTCCTGCGACAAAATTTGCCGCTCGATAATCCGATGAATACGTCGTGTTTGCGGCGTTGTCGCCCGTGTTCGCCCCCGATGTGTTGCCGATCACCGTCAACTGCGCATCCGTCACATACCGACGATTCGCACTGTCACTGACATCCGCCGTCGTCGCATCCGCTCCGGCCGTCACCAATCCCTTCGAATCGTACGTAATTTTTGTTTTTGTCGCTCCCGTGATTGAACTATTTTCATCAACTTTTCCATCCAACGCCGTTTGCAAATCTGTTTGATTCGACAACGTTCCCCCAATTTCCCCCCAAACTTCTGCTTCGTCCACGCTTCCCACTGCCGCCTGCGCGCGGCTCACCGTGAAATACAAATTCGTCGTCCCCTCGCTCAAATCGTCCGTGTCATCATCACTCAAATCATCCGCATTCAGCTGCGTCTGCGTGTACGTCGTATTCGTATCCACATCAGCGCCGCATTCCCAACGAGTGTTTTCGCCGTCCCAACGTAAAATTTCGTCATCGCTACACGTCACGTTGTTTGGTTTGTACGTCATGTACGCACCGCTCTTGCTCAAAATGTCGTCCCAGTACTCATTTTCGTCCACGGCAATCCCGGAAATCGCGCCCGCGTTCGTCGAGATTTGTGCGTCCAAATCGTCCAAAATTCCCTGCACATTTGTCCGATCAGAATACGTGAATGTGTCCGTCGCCGTCACTTCCGTTGCCGTCTGATCGTCCGTCTGGCTCGTGATAAATCCTGCATCATTTGTGAAATCGTTCAGCGTCACCGCTGTGAAATTGATTTCGTCTTCGCCAACCGCATTCGTATCAATTTGCCCACTGTCAACGCTGCTCAACGTCGCCAACGCTCCTTCGCCGGTAATTTCAGAAAAATCAATCGAACTCCCCAAAAGTGTCGTATTCGCACTGTACGACTGCACGTTCGTCCCGATCACCAGCCCCAAATTCGTCCGCGCCGTCGCCGCGTCCGACGCGCCCGTTCCGCCATCCGCTACCGCCAAATCCGTGATCCCGGAAATCGTTCCACCCGTGATTGCCACGTTCGTCGAATCCTGTTGTGCCAACGTCCCAAGTCCAGAAATTTCGTTCGTCGAAATCCCCGTCAGTCCGCTCCCGTCCCCGACAAACGCCGTCGCTGTCACCGTTCCAGTCGATGGCACAAACGACAACTTCGCACTGCTCACAACTTGCGACTGGCTACCACTCGTTCCGGCCACAATCGTTGGATAAAACGTCGACGCACTCACCGCTTCGTCTGACACCGCCGTGTTCGTCGCTGTCACCGCGTACCCGGCCGTCGTCGCGTACGACGCCGTCCCTGTCAAATCTCCCACAAACGCTGTCGCTGTCACCGTGCCGTCCACTTCAATTCCCGTATTTTGAATTCCTCCCGAGCCGTCCGCTTCCGCGTACACTTTCAAAATATCTTCTCCATCCACTGAAAACGCGTAACTTTCCTCCGTTCCCGCGCTCGGCGTGCCCGTCACATTCATGTCCACGAGCGTCGTCGCGCCGCTGTCCGCGTCCAATTCAATCGTCCCGAGATTCACGCCCGCGCCGAACTCAATTTGGTCATCAGAATTTACTCGGATCAAATTCACTGTCCCCGTTCCAGCGTTGTCCGTTTGCGTCAACCAAATATTGTTTTCTGGAATTAAAATCGAATTTTCTGTCCCCTCCACCAATCGCAACATCTCCGCACCGCCCGCGATCAAACTCAACTGATCCGCCGCTGCTCGGCCGATTCCTGTGTTTTCGTCATCTTCAAATCTAAAAACTGGTGCCGTCGAACTCCCAGAACCAAATAAAATATTAAATGCTCCCGTTGCAGGAAAATCCATGTTCCCTGTATAAAATCGAACTTTGTCGTTGCCCCCCAAAGACAATCTTATTTCGTCATCCGTTTTTTCCCAGAATCCAGTGTCCCCATCGCCAAATGTCAATCCGGTCGCGAGACTTCCCGTTCCACCGTTCACGTGCAATTTTGAACTCGGATCAGAAGTTCCCACCCCAAGTCGAGAATTTTGATCGTCCCAAAAAAGATCCGACGAAGCCGACAAATCTTCTCCCGATCGAAATTGAATCGCCCCATCGACACCAGCAACATCCGCACCAGAGTCAGTCAAATCCAACCAATCCGCCCCGTCATAAAAAAGCAAATCCGATCCATCAAACCGAAGTTCTCCCGCCAATCCTGCGATTCCCGTATTTTCCGACAGGAGTAATTTTCCGCTAAAAACAGAAATACCTCGAAAACAGGGACTTGTTGAATTACTGGGTCGTGTCGGTTCAAATCCCTCCGGACAAACGCCGTCCACTCGCGGAACCACTTGCCCCATTCCAACAACATCATCCGTGTGATCCGCCGCGGTGGCATTATCTTCCACAAAAAGCGCCTTCGAAACCCCCAACATCAAATTATAATCTGACGTTCGAAATTTTGCCCCCGTGCTCACCGACGAAATATCCAACGTTGCACTTCCCACAGAGCTACTCGTCACATTCCCAACTTGTGCTTCAGCTACTTCGCCAAAACCAAAAAACAACGCACCACCAATGACAATTGTCATCCAGGTTCGTCGAAAATTTTTTCGTGCGAGGAGTCTAAAAAGCATTTGAAGGAAAAATTTTGGGAGCAAAAATTCTTCGTGTCCCGTGGATAATACGCCCACACCCTTACACTGCCAATGAAAAAAGCTTGCGCCAAGAAAGACAATATTGCGAAACAAATGCGCCACAAAAAGATTGATCAAATTAATTATTCAAAGATATAACGATTGCACAAAAAAAGTATTCAAAAAAAGATACTCATGAATTCCGTTTTAGTTCGAGAACAAAATAATTGAACTTTCGCTCCCCGTCGAGTATTTCATTACTTCCCCTGCTCTCAAAAAGTATTCATCTCAAAAATACTTTTTAACAACATCTTCATTTTTTTTTTCATAAAAGAATTTCACACATTTTTTATAAAAAACCGATTAAAATATTTTTTTAAAATAAAAACTCAAAAACAATATTTTATTTAAAATAATAATATTAAAAAATATCAAATAATAGAAAAGAGCGAGATTGACTCCTCCAAATTTTCTGCTAAAAAAGTATAGTCTTTTACTTTCTCACTTTTTTGAAAAAAGTAAAAGCGATCTTTGACATCATCGGACAACTTTTACTTTTTATTGGATCAAATGGCTGAGTGCAATCATCTGAATGCATTTATTCGTTTGATTCGGTAAAAAACAACAAACTCAATATATATTTTATTTTAACTAAATTTTTTTAAATCAAAACGCAATTTATTATGAAAAAGATTATTTTATTCGCGATCGTAATGGTCGCAGTGTCTTTTACGCAAGGCGTAAAAGCACAAAACGTACCGACGTATGTTGGGGCGGCGCAAATGGCCAGCTACGCTGCAACCACAATAGCTGTAAAAGATGATTATATTTCAAGTACTGGTAATACACCAGGACGGATTGAAATATTTAATCCACAAATGATCCCCATCCTGAATGTTACTTTCCCAAATTCTTTTGGGCAAGCTACATGCTGGGATGCAAATGGCAATGCCTATTTTGCAATAGGTTATTACCAAAGTTCTAGCCTCATTCTTCCCGACACAACATACGGGGTAACAAATTCGGATCCATATTCAACTTATTTCAATTTGGCAATACTAAAGTATTCGTCAAATGGAATATATATCGGAAGTATGAATGCAACAACGACCGGTCACCTCCGATGTTACACATTAGCCTATGCAAATGGCATGATTCTTGTTGGGGGGGGGGCAAGTGATTCTATTTTTATCAATGGAATGGACACTATCACCTCCTATGGTGCTGGAACGTCAAATTACTCTATGGATGCGTTATTATTGGCAATAGATACTAGCTGCACAAGTGTTTATTGGTCTAATTTACTGGGAAATACACAACCGGATTATATTCATTCTATTGCAACAGATGGTACATCTTTGATTGCGGCTGGAGAATTTTGGGGCTCCATGCAAATCGGACCCCAAACACTAATATCTATGGGATATTCTGACAATTTTCTTGCAACCTTCGATCTCATTACTGGCACGCCTAGTTGGGCGCTCAGTATCGGAGGACAATCCGATTTTCACAAAATAGCCTGTACTGTAACTTCCGAGGGAAAAATCGCCGTAACAGGTGAGACCCACGGCAGTACTGCCAACAATCACACTATTCTTAAGAATAGTGATGGAACTATTTTTGATTCCATCTACAATGTCACGAGTGGACAAGACTTCTTTGTCGGAGTCATTGATTCAGATGGATTCTGGATCTGGGATAAATATTTCTGGAACACTAATTCAGCAATTAAGTCGTGCTGTGTCATCGCAGATGACGCTGGAAATATTGAAATCGGGGGCTCGTTCAGCGAGACAATGTATCTCGATTATCCAACAAATTCGCAAACAATGGTGTCACCGTTTACGGGATCTACACAAATGTCTTTTTGGATTAAATTAGATCCGTTTGGAAATTTAATTTCAAATTATACATTTGGTGGAGGAGGAACTCTTCTGAGCATAATTCGCGAAGGACCTTTTATCTGGCTCATGTTTGACATGAATTCAGCATTACTCCCTGATCTTGCCGATCAAAATTATCCGGGATGCCCAATTTTATTCGCCAGCGATGGTGAAACTGCCATCCTGAAGTATTACGATCCAATCCCCATCCCTCCACCAGACGAACAAGAAATAAATCTCACTTCGGGATGGAGTTTATTCTCAACGTACATTGATCCAATTGAACCAAATATGGATTCGATTGCGTCCATGCTGGCGGCAAATCTTTATTTAATTAAAGATGAAAACGGAAACGTTTTTTGGCCAACGTACGGAGTGAATTTGATCGGGAACATAACAACCGGAAAAGGCTACTGGATAAAAATGAACACGGCTGACACACTTGTCGTGACGGGAGAATTAATTCCTGCGGAAACTCCAATCGCACTCGCTGCTGGATGGAGCATCCTTGGATATTTGAATTCAGATTCCATGGAAATTTCGTTGGCGCTCGCGTCGATTGAAACTCAAATCGTTCTGGTGAAAAATGGGAACGGCGAAGTTTATTGGCCAGCATGGAGTGTGAATCTAATCGGAAATATGCAACCCGGCGAAGGATACCAAATCAAAATGAGCACGCCCGCCGTGCTTATTTACCCGGAAATCGCCGTGGCGACAAAATCGTCCGCCCAAATTTTAAAACCTGTTTTTTATAAAAATGTAAAAAATACAGGTACAAATATGAACTTGATGATTCCGATCGAATCGTGGCAAGATTTGCCAAGTTTCGATTCTGAAGTCGGCGTTTTCTCTCCGTCGGGAATTCTTGTTGGATCTGGTGTTTTCACCGGAGAAAATCTGGCAATCACGATTTGGGGAAACGATAAATTGACTTCGGAAATTGACGGAATCCAGGTTTACGAAGAATTTATTCTGAAAACCTGGGACGGAAATGAAGAACAAAACTTGGAAATTACTTCGTGGATCGAAGGCGATGGAAATTTTGAGAAAAATAAAATTGCCGTTGCGGGAAAAATTATTTCGGATGAAAATTCGGAACGAATAACGCTCTCTCAAAACGTTCCAAATCCATTTTCTGGCGAAACAGAAATTCCGTTTTCTCTACCGGCATCCTCTGAAATCGAATTATCGATTTCAAACATTCTTGGAAAAAAACTCAAAATTGTGAAATCAGGAATCGTTCCATCCGGAACGCATTTTGTGACTTTCAATTCTAACGATTTCTCTCCTGGAATGTATTTTTACAAATTATCTGTTGGTGAAAAAACTTTCACCAAACGGATGATCGTCCGATGACATTTTGTCAATAAATTTAAAACGCGCTGGCCCTGTCAGCGCGCTTTTTTTTATTCCACGATCGCGCGCGGTGTCGAACTTTCGTGCAACGCAGAAATTTCTGCGTCCGTCAACGCACGTTTGTAAATCCGCACGTCATCGATATTTCCCTGAAATGATTTCGGAGTTCCAGCAAGAAACGCCTCCGCTTTTCCAATGTACAACGAATTTGTCGTAGAAAAATCACTCAATCCCACCGTGGTTCGAGAATTTTGGCGTGATCCGTCCACGTACAATCGCAATCCATCGGCAGTTTCGCTCGCGTACACCATCACAACGTGCGTCCAATCATTCAACGTGTGTCCAGTCAAAGTTGTCAAATACGCCCCATCTGGTCCATTTCTGATGCCAGCACGGAGTTCATCCGTACCAAAAGCGTAATCAATTCCATATTTCACACTTTTTCCCACGATTCCCATCACGTTTCCCTCCGTCGGTTCGCCTGTTTTTTTCACCCAAACGCTGATCGTAAAATCATCGGTGTTCGTCAACGCCAAGTGCCCATCCGCATCCGCGACACTGATTCCTTCGCTGTTCGTCCAGTCGAAATCCATCGCGCCACCGGAAGTGCCCGCGTGCCCGGTTGTAAATCCCGCGCCGCCAGATTGCAAATTAAGTCCGTGGTGATCGTACGCCGAGCTGTCCGTGACGCGGTACGTCGCAGTGTTGTAATTTTCCTGAGAAAGTTTCCAGTGTCCGATGAGTTTTTTTGAAAAATTCCCCACGCGCGCCCGAGCGCTGCCACTTCCAGCGGCGAGCTGACTGATTTCTGTCGCAGACAATGCACGATTATAAATCCGTACATCTGCAATTTCTCCGTCGAAATTTGAACTTCCAACTTTCACAGACGCGGCATTGGAAACAGACCCCAGCTCTGAATTTGGAAAACCCGCAAAAGAACGAGCATACCATTGATCACCATCTGAATACGAAATTATTTTTTGCGTATTTCGATTGAGTACGGCTGCAACATGATGCCAATCTCCATCCGTCGCATCATATCCGGCATATGCATATTGACCGCCATCTCGCGTGGAATCATTAAACCAAAAAATACAATTCCCCCCCCAACCAGCGGCAAGATAAAAACCAAATCGTGCCCCACTCCCAGAATCTTTAACAATCACATTTCCAGCGGTGTCCGTCGTTTTCATCCAAAGAGAAATCGTAAAATCACCATCGCCCGGTTCAAGATTTTCACTATTTTCCACTGTCATCAAATCAGCTACGCCATCAAAATCCATCGCCGCATTTGCATTTCCGTTGCGATCGGTGGTGTACGAAACCGCGCTGTTTAATTTTCCAAAAAAATCACTCGTGGAGGAATCGGAACTTTGAATTTCTTTCACCCAAATATCATTTTGATCAAACGATAAATACGGCGAGCTCGTCCCCAATTCAGAAGTAATTCCAATGTGAATCGCATCAAAATCTGGTGCATTCGACAGATCCAAAATTACAATTTTTTCAATTTCTCCGGCCGTTGCAAATTGTCCCTGATTGAAACCGGCGACATGATTCGCCGTAAAAAGAGAATCCACCGGAACCTGCGTCCCGTCATAATTCACGCGCGATCCGCCGCTGTACAAATGCAAAACGGAGCGAAATTTCCCGTTGTTGAGATTCACTTTCATTCGCACCGCGTATTTTCCTTTTCGATTTGTCGTGAACATTTTCCCCGCCCCGTTCCAACTTCCGCTGGTGGAGGTCACTTCGATCACGTCGCCGGTTTGAGAAAAATAATTCGTCCCAGACTCTCGCCCGGACGCCGTTGAATTTTGCCACGCGTCGCCCGTCATCGCGACCGTCGTTTCCGATTCTTCTGAAAGTTTCCAGTGTCCCACCAAACCTTTTTGAAACGCACCAAAACTCATCGCACTTGCAACACCAGAAAACAGCATCGCGACGGCGAAAAAAGAGATTTTGAAAACTCGAAATAAGTGGGGCATCTCAATTAATTATGACAGAGAACGAAAGAGAAAAAAGGATTTTCTCGACTTTCTTTTCCACAATTTTTAAAGACGAAAAAAAGTGTACAAAAATAGTTTCCAGAAGTTTTGCACCACGCAAACAAAAAAACCGCAACAAATGCGAGTTTTTAAACTTTCAGGTTTTCAATATTTTTCTGAATATTTTTCCAATCGTACGAAAACTTTTTATTTTCACTCGCACGAATCAGAGCCGCCACCATCGACCAGATTTTTCCAGATTCAAACGTAAATCCTTCGCCCGTTTCACGTTGCGCATCAAAATTTACGACGCCACATTCTTCTGGCAACACCGGCACAATTTTTTGAGAAATAATTTCTTGAAACATCTTTTTATCCGGTTGTGCTGGGAAAAACACAACATCCGACTCGTTCAATATTTTTGTTCGACTGGCCGGAACACTTTCTAAAATTTCGAAATTTTCAGGATATTTTTCCAAAAGATCAAAGCAACAACGCTGCGCATTTGAATCCCCTTCGGCCAAAACAAAAACGCGAAATCCAAGCTCGCACATCGCCTCCGCAACCGAATAAAACTGCGCGACACACGCCCCAGACGTCAGCGGCGAAACAGATCCGACAGTAAATTTCATTTTCTTTGGAGAAGTGATCGAGGTGCTCTGAGGACGTTGCGCAATTTTTGTGTTCATTTGAATAATGATCAAATCCGAGTATGATACCAGAAATAATGCGGAAAATCGAACAAATCCCCTTTTTCTTTTTATAAAATGTTGGAAAATAAGAATTCAGAAAAGACACTCGTGCTGATCGACGGAAATGCGGTGATGCATCGAGCATTTCACGGGTTGAACAAAAACTTTGTTCCAACGTTCGACGGAAAACCGGTTGGAATGGTGTATGGATTCGCTTCGACGCTGATCAACGTGATTGATTTTTTTCATCCAAACTTGCTCGTCATAACTTTTGATACAAAAGAAAAAACATTTCGCCACAAAATGGACGCGGAATACAAAGCGCAGCGCTCCGCGGCACCGGACGATTTTTATGCGCAAATTCCGCCGTTGAATGAATTGGTCGAAAGTTTTGCGCTCCCCACGCTCCGATTTCCCGGTTTTGAATCGGATGATTTGATCGGAACGCTGGCGAAAAAAGGAGCGACAGAAGATTTTTCGGTAAAAATTGTGAGCGGCGATCTCGATTTTACGCAGTTGGTGAGCGACAAAATTCAACTCGTAAAATTAAATGGGAAAATCAGCGACAGCACTTTTTTTGATCCGGAAGCCGTTCGCGAGCGATACGAACTCGATCCCAAGCAAATGATTGATTTCAAAGCGATTTCGGGTGACAGCTCTGATAATTACGCCGGAGTCCCCGGCGTGGGGCCGAAAACAACAACTAAAATTTTGCAACAATTTGGTTCGATTCAAAATATGTGGGAACAACTCGACAAACTCAATCCGCCAAAATTGCGAAACAAAATACTCGAATTCCGCGATCAAATCGCACACTGCCAAAAACTCGCCGAAATTTGTACCGATGTTCCGCTCCAATTCTCCTGGGATCAGGAATTTGCATTCGCGTCGCAAACGACACTCGGATTTTTTGAAAAGATGCGATTCCACGCGCTGAGCGGAAGATTTGAAAAGTTGATCAAAAATTATGATCAGAAAAAAAATCTTGAACACATTTTGGATTCTGAAAAATCAGCACCAGATCCGCAACTGCAACTTTTTTGAAAACTTTTTGGACAACGAATTTTCCAAGTTTTAAAAATAAATCGATTGAGCAACGAAAAAATGCTGCTTCGCGCTGAACACATTTTTTGTTTTTTGAAGTTTTTTTTCTCACCGAACCGTGGACAAAAACACCAAATTCCAAGCGGATAAAATTGTTCACAAATTCAGTTCAGCAGCGGTTTCATCGAGAAAAAGAGTTGCACAAAAAAAATGGATCCAGTACGATTTGCGATGAATTGACTTTTCAAAACAAATGCCAAGCTCAAAAGTGATCACGGCGCTCGACATCGGGTCTTCAAAAATCCGCGCAGTTGTCGGGGTCGTCGAAGACAAAAAATCGATGATCAACGTCATCGGCGTCGGAACTTCTCCCTCCGCTGGAATGCGAAAAGGCGTTGTTTCTGATTTGGACGAAGCCGTCGCAAACATCACCACGGCGCTCGAAGAAGCCGAACGAATGAGCGGCGAAGCGATTCATCGTGCGTTCATAAGTTTTTCGGGACCGAGTCTCGAAACGTACGACTCAAAAGGAGTCATCGCGATCGGTGGCGCAAATTCTGAAATTTCAGAAGTGGACGTCGATCGAGTTCTCGACGCCGCACGAACTGTGAGTTTGCCCGCGAATCGAGAAATTTTACGGATCATTCCCAAAAGTTTCACCGTCGATTCACAGCGACACGTGCGATATCCCGTCGGGATGAGCGGCATTCGGCTCGAAGTCGAAGCGCACATCATCGCCGGACAAACCGCCGCGGTAAAAAATTTGGAAAAATGTTTGTACCAAGCCGGAGTGGACATCGAAGACATCGTTCCTTCGCAGCTGGCTTGCGCAGAAGCGATTCTCGACAAACGACAAAAAGAACTCGGCGTCATTCTCGTGGAAATTGGTGCCAGCTCCACAAATCTGGCTGTTTTCGAAGAAGGAACCGTTATTTATTCGTGTATTTTACCGATCGGAGGCGAACACGTCACCAACGATTTGGCGATCGGCGCGCGCGCTGCGATTGACACCGCAGAAAAAATTAAAATTGAATACGGCAGTTGTTTGCCGCAAGAAATCAACGAACGCGAACAAATTGATTTGTCGCAAATTTCAAAATCAGACACACATTCTGTGGACAAAAAGCACGCGGCAAGTGTGATCGAAGCCCGATATCAAGAAATCTTTTTGATGATTCACGACGAACTTATAAAAATTGGACGCGCGGGAATGCTCCCTGCTGGAGCCGTTCTTTGTGGTGCAGCAGTCAAAACCCCCGGAATCGTCGATCTCGCTCGCAACACGCTGGGACTCCCAGTGCAACTCGGTTTTCCAAAAGAAATCGAAGGAATTGCGGATCGCGTTGATGATCCTGGATTTGCCACTGCAATTGGACTCCTTCATTTTGGAAATCGGTACGGCGCCAATCGGTCGTTGCTGAGTTTCAATTTTGGAAATATAGGAAATTCAATTGTCGATTTTTTCCGAAAACTCATCCCATAATTTTCAGTTTGAATGAAAGACCTTCTTCAATCGGCCATCGAGCAAAACAAAAAAAAACGACGCACCGGAAATCAAGATCCGTCCGCCAACACTTCCGAACAAGTGTCACCGGATCTCGGCCCGGTCGCTAATTTGAAAGTTGCCGGAATCGGCGGTGGCGGCTGCAATGCCGTGGACCGAATGGCAGATTCTGATTTTATGAATGTCGAATTTATTGCGATCAACACTGACGCACAAAGTTTGTACCATTCAAAAGCAAACACAAAAGTTCACATCGGACGCGACGCCACTCGCGGACTCGGCGCTGGTGCCAATCCAGACATCGGAGCTTCCGCAGCTGAAGAATCCATCGAAGAACTCAAAACATCGATGAAAGGCGCCGACATGGTTTTTGTGACCTGCGGACTCGGCGGCGGAACCGGAACTGGCGGAGCTCCCGTCGTGGCGCAAGTCGCACGAGAATTGGGCGCACTCACCGTCGGTGTCGTGACGAAACCTTTTTCATTCGAAGGACAACTCCGAACAAAAAAAGCAGAAGCCGGACTGGAAGAATTGTCAAAAAATGTCGACACACTCATCGTGATTCCAAACGATCGAATTTTATCGATCATCGATCGGCAAACACCAATCACCGACGCGTTCAGCGTTGTCGACGAAGTACTGCGACAGGGCGTGCAGGGAATCGCCGATTTGATCACGCTGCACGGTTTGATCAACGTTGATTTCGCAGATATTCGATCCGTGATGAAAGACGCAGGAACCGCGCTGATGGGAATCGGGTACGGCGCAGGCGAAAATCGCGCCATCGATGCGGCGCGCGCAGCAATCGAATCTCCACTTTTGGATCAATCAATTCACGGCGCAAAAGGCGTACTGTTCAACATCACCGGCGGAACAGATTTGTCGATGTACGAAGTCGACGAAGCGGCGAAAACAATCACCGAAGCCGCCGATCCCGAAGCAAATATTATTTTTGGAGCAGTGATCAACGAAAATTACACGGGCGAAATGAAAATCACCGTGATCGCAACTGGATTTTCGGGAGGAGGAAAGAAAAAACCCGGACATTCGACGCTGACACGTAAATTTTTCAACGCAGAAAGTAGCGGACAAGAAGAAGCAAATGAAATCGATACGCCTGCATTTTTGAGAAAAAAATTACGCTGACATTTTTTTTAAAATCTGAAAATTCTCATCGACTTCGGCGGGAATTTTTTTAAAAAATCTGATACGCTCAAAATAATGGAAAAAAATGAACTGCTCGAAAAAATCTCTGATTTAAACAAAAAATTTGAAAAAGTTGAATCTGCACTCGACCTCGCGAAAAAAAACGCTGAAATCGAAAGCTTGCGAGAAAAAATGTCCGCTCCGGGTTTTTGGAATGATCAAGAATCCGCAAAACAAATTTCTCGCGACGCGGCTGCGGGAGAAGATTTTGTGAAAAAATGGGAAGAAATCGCGAGCACCCTTAAAAGTCTCCCCGAGCTGGTCGAACTTTCAGATGAAACAGAAATCTCAGAGATTGAACAAGAATTTTATTCAATCGAGAAAATTTTCACCGCCGCAGAAACCGAACTTTTTTTATCCGGCGAGCACGATCGCAAAAATGTGATTTTGAAAATTTCAACCGGAAATGGCGGACAAGATGCCGAGGATTTTTCGAAAATTTTGCTGCGAATGTATTTGCGATTTGCGGAAACGAAAAATTGGAAAACGCAAATTCTGGAGGAATCGTTTTCGGATTCCGGATTGAAATCCGCAACGCTGGAAATCACGGGAACAAACGCGTACGGATTTTTGAAATCGGAACACGGCGTGCACCGACTGATTCGACTTTCTCCTTTCAACGCGAAAAATCTGAGACAAACTTCGTTTTCGCGCGTGGAAATTTTGCCGGTGATCGAGCAGGACACCGATTTGGAAATCGAGGAAAAAGATTTGCGAGTTGATGTTTTTCGCAGCAGTGGCTGCGGCGGACAAAGTGTGAACACGACTGACTCGGCGGTACGTCTAACGTATTTGCCGTTGAATTTGGTCGTCACGTGTCAAAACGAAAAATCACAACTGCAAAATAAAATGTCGGCGATGAAAGTTTTGAAATCGCGACTGCTCCAGCTCCAACTCGAGCAAAATGCGGAAAAAATTGAGGAGCTGCGCGGCGAGCAAATGGAAAATTCATTCGGATCACAAATCCGCACGTACACACTCCAGCCGTACAAATTGGTGAAAGATCACCGCACAGATTTTGAAAATACAAACCCAGACAAGGTTTTTGATGGTGAGCTCGATGGATTTATCGAGGCGTTTTTGAGGAAGAATTAATTATTTCTTTTTCCCCTTTTCTGTCTCTTTTTTTGCAGCACTCTTTTTCTCATTTTCTTTTTTTGGTTTTTTCTTCGCTTTCTCTTCTTTTTTCGCTTTTTTCGCCGTTTTTCGTTGTTCTTTTTTTAATAATTCAGCTTCCAATTTTGCTTGTTTTCGTGCCGCAGCAGCTGCTTTTTTCGCATCTTTTTTCGTTTCATATTTTGTAATTTCAGTGGTTTTTTCTGCCACGGTCATTGACTCAACCCATTCATCTTTTTTCGTTTTAAATTCATTCGCTTTCGGCGTCATATCTTTGAATGCTTCCGTTTCTGAAAAAATATCAACCGCATCCACCGCGGTCGGAAAATCCCCCACCGGACAAATTCCTTCCAACAACGCCCACAAATCACATTCTTTTCCCGAGGGAACCACACACACTCCAAATAATTGTCCCGGTGTTGAATTTGTTCGCTCCACCACGGTTCCTCCAATATTTTCACAATGAATAAATGACGTGAGCCATTTTTCGCGTTTCACATCCTCCACAACTGAAGAATATATTTCGATCTGCTCTGGCGTCAATCGCGCGTGATATTCATCAACAAGTTCTGCCTGTCCTCGCAGCGGCAATCCCAACGATACAAAATTCAACGCACTTGCCGTCGCGACAAACAGAAATACCGACAGAAAAAGAAACCACTGTTTTTTCATCTACGGAAATCGTAGCACAAAAATTATTCTTTGTGAAAATTTGATCCACCGTCAATTTCCAGCGCACGGTAAATTTGTTCACACACCATTTTTCTGAACAAATTTCTTGTCCAAACCATCCCCCCGAAACTGAGCAAGTAATTTGCACGTGAAATAATTTTTTGATCAAGTCCGTGCGCCCCCCCGATGACAAAATGAATTTCCCCACGATCGACAATCCATCTTTTTAATTCACGAGAAAATCCGACCGAATCCAACTGATGTCCACGTTCATCGAGTACGACAAGGAAATCGTGATCAGGAATTTTGTTCAAAAAAACATCGGCTTCCGCGCGTTTTGCTGCCAGTGGATTTGAAATCCCAGACTGCGAAATCGGAAAAATATTTACCTCTGCACGAAACCCAATTCGACGCAGCATTTCTTTTTCAAAATCAGAAATTTCCGACTTTTTTCCGAAAAACCAAATTTTGATTTTCATCGCATCCAGCGTACAATTTTTTCTGAAAAATGAAAAAAATTTTATGGTTGTCGCTCCCGTTATTTTTTGTTGGCTGCTCTGCGCCCGCGCTCCCCGGCTCCGCAGAAAATATAAAATCCGAACAGATTCAAATCGGAGAAAATACGTGGCAATTTGATCTGCCAAAATCCTGGGAAATCGTCCCCGCCCCCAGCAGCGTAAATGCAGCTTTTTTCGCTCGAAATGGATCCGAAAACATTGTGATGACACACGAAATTGGTTCTGGAGAAAGTTTGATAAATGAGCTGATAAATTCGGCCGCGGATGGATTTTATTCATTTGAAGAAGTGGCACGCGGTACTGATTTTTTCCAATTCCGAGCGAAAATCTCAGTCACCGAACCGCAACGAGATTTTTGGCAAAAAATTGCACCAGCGCCCGGAACTGATTTATTTTTATTTGCCAGCTGCAGCATCGAAACCGCAACCGGAACATCGGGAGACTGTGAAACCATGATGAATTCGCTTGAACTTTTGGTAGACAGTGAGAAAAAAAATAAGTAAAGTCCGCAGGCTTTTTGAAACACAAACTCCGAACAAGATTTTTGTTGGGAACCCGCAAGATCACAGGTTTTGTGGGAAAATGAGCAATGAACAAAACACATGGCGCCATGGCGGAGTGGTTACGCAGAGGCCTGCAAAGCCTTGTACTCCGGTTCAAATCCGGATGGCGCCTCCAGCTCGGGTGGTGGAATGGTAGACACGAGAGACTTAAAATCTCTTGCTCGATTCGAGCGTGCGGGTTCGATCCCCGCCCCGAGCACCACAGTTTAAAATTTAATTTTCTGAAAAAATCTCAGATTTTAAAAAAAGAAGCGGTGATGAAATCCTGCGAAATCCCGAAATTGTCGATGGGAAATCGCGGATAAAATCCCCCAGCAGCGCGCGCGGGTGGTGAAATGGTAGACACGCTGGTCTTAGGAACCAGTGCCGCAAGGCGTGGAGGTTCAAGTCCTCTCCCGCGCACCAGCAAAAATAAAAAACGTCCTCGTGACGCTTTTTTTTCTGACAAATTTTAAAAATCTTGTAAAATCCAACCGATGGAAAATCTCATTCTCGAATTTCTGCAGAAAAAACTTGATCAAGAATTTTGTTCAAAAATCCAATTTGCGCCGATTCCACGCGGACAATCGGGCGAGCTGGCAATGAGTTTTTTTGAGCTGGCAAAATCGGAGAAAAAATCACCGACAACAATCGCAGCGGATGTTGCCAACTTTTTGGAAAATTGTGATTTTGTTGAAAAAACCGAAATCGTCGGCCCGTACTTGAATTTATTTTTTGTCGCAGAAAAATTATTTGAAAAATCGCTCGCCGCACCAATCAGTGGAAAATCGTTCGCGGGGAAAAAAGTAGTGCTGGAATTTTCCGGCCCGAACACGAACAAACCGCTTCACCTCGGGCACATGCGAAATCACGCGCTCGGAATCGCGATGGCAAATTTGCTCGCTGCCGCCGGCGCAAAAATCCACCGCGTCAACATCGTCAACGACCGCGGCGTCCACATTTGCAAATCGATGCTCGCGTACCAAAAATGGGGAAACGACGAGCAGCCGAACAAAAAAAGTGATCACTTTGTCGGCGACTGGTACGTACGATTTGAACAGGAGGTAAAAAAAGACGAATCACTGCGAGACGAAATTCAGAAAATGCTCGTCGCGTGGGAAAACGGCGATCCCGAAATTCGAAAACTCTGGAAAAAAATGTCGGACTGGGCGCGATCCGGACACGCGGAAACGTACCGCCGCCAAAATATAAATTTCGAAAAAGAGTACCACGAATCCGAATTTTTTGAAGTGGGAAAAACGATCGCCGAGGACGGACTCGCGCGCAGAATTTTCAAAAAACGAGACGACGGCGCGATCGTCGTCGATTTGACCGACGAACATTTGGACGAAAAAGTTGTGCTCCGCGCGGACGGAACTTCAATTTATTTGACGCAGGATCTGGCGGTCGCTGCCGCGCGCAAAAAAGATTTTGATCCGGATCTGCTCGTGTACGTCGTCGCCGACGAACAAAATTATCATTTCAAAGTTTTATTTTCTTGTTTGGAAAAACTCGGACTGATCAAGAATAAAAAATGTGTTCACCTCGGGTACGGGCTGGTACATCTTCCCGACGGACGGATGAAATCCCGCGAAGGAAATGTCGTCGACGCGGACAATTTGATGGACGAACTGAAAAATCTCGCCACCGAAGAAATTCGAACGCGGCACGACGACTGGCCGGACACGGAAATCGACGCCGTTGCGGAAAAAATTCAAGACGGCGCGTGGAAATTTTTCCTGCTGTCCACTTCTCCCCGAAAATCAATCACGTTCGACGCGAAAAAATCGATCCAATTCGAAGGCGCGACCGGGCCGTATTTGCAGTACGCAGGCGTGCGAATTCAGTCGATTTTAAAAAAAGCCGGAGAAATTCCGAACGGGGATTTTTCGAAATTTTTTGGAAACGCAGAAAAACCGCTCGGCGTGAAAATTTTGGAATTTGAAAAAGTCATCGATCGCGCCGCCGAGACAATGAATCCGACGGGAGTTGTAACTTTTTTGATGGAGCTCGCGCAGGACTGGTCGAGTTTTTATGCGAACAATTCGGTGATCAGCGCGGACGATGAAAATCTGCGCGCCGCACGACTGCAGCTTGCGAAAAAAGTGCTCGACGTGCTCGAACGCGGAATTGAAATTCTCGGATTTCAGCTGCCGGAGAAAATGTGAAAAATCACGGCAAAAACTTCGCTGGCTTGAGGTCTTCAAATTTCTTGAGAATTTTGAGATCACCCGTGGTGATTTTTCCCACGTACAACTGATCGATCGTTCCTCCGTCTTTGAGAAAACGTTGCACGTCCCGCTCACCACGAAAATAAATTGAATCTTTTGTGAACGCACCAGAAGTTGAATTATTTGCCACGCCGCGTTTTGATTTCAAACAGAGTTTCCACGCCAAATCGTCCGAAATTTCGTACGTGTTCCGGAGAAAATCGAACAAGTCGCGGAACGACATTTTTCCCGCAAGAAAAATCGCCACCATCAACAACGCCGGCGTGAGATATTTTTCACCCAGTTCCAGTCCCAAAACATTCTGGTTGTGCACTGCGAGCCCTTCTTCTGTTTGCAAATATCCGGCCGTCCCGCGACGAAAAATCTGGAACGGCTGTAATTTTCCATTTTCATTTCGAAAAACGTGCGTCCCAATTTCGTGCACCAAAAGCGCCTCAAGTCTGTTTTTTTTGAACTGCGCGTCTTTTTTCAATAAAATAGATCCTTTTTTTGTCACCTGCACATCGGCAACCGAATCCTCCAAAATTTTAATTTTCCAGTGCGACAATTTGTGCGCGGCGAGATATTCTTCCATCCGCTCGATCGCCGCGCGAGAATCGAGTTCTTCACTTTCATCCGGCGCGATTTCCAGATTTTTTTTGAGAAAAGTCACCGCCGTCCGGTACCGCCCCTCCGTGACCGCACCAAAAAGTTTATCTGAAAAGTGCGGAAAATCATCGCTGCCAACCGATTCGATCAACGAAATTCGGTCCTGGAGTTCTTGAATTTTTTTTGAAAAAAGTGGAAACAACACGTGATCAACTTCCGGAATTCGTCGCAACTGCTGCCGCAGATTTTCCAAATCCAGCTCACATTCTCGGTACAAAAATCGCGGCACAAACTCAGGATGCGCAAAAAAGAGATCTTTTTGCTCCTCAATATTTCGAGGATTGATGTACGACAAAAGTTTCAGTTGATCGTCAATTTTACAAATTTTCTCATCGACATTTTTCATTTTTCGTTCGTCCACGTCTGACGGAACGACACTCGAAACTTGTTCAAATTTTTTGTTCGGATCGATAAAAAATTCTGAAAGGAATTTTCCCGCCAAAACGAGATCCGCGTCCAAAACGTCGCCTTTTTTGACTGGCAATTTTTTTCGAATACCCTGAATCGTCAGATCGAGCACGCCTGAAATTTCGTCTCGAAATTCGTGGGAAATAATATTTTCCTGCGCGTGCAGATCGATTTTTGCCACCACATTTTCTGGCGGTTCAATGTTGAGAATCACGTTTTCGCGAATTCCGATGACCGGCCGCAGCTCGGACGGTTCCTCCTGAATTTTTCGGGAAAAAAGCGTTTTCGTCACGTTCACCGCTTCCTCCGAATTATGAATTTTGAGATCAATCACTTTTCGCAGCCGCGGTTTCAGCGGAATCCGATTTGCAATTTGAATTTTCAAACCCGCTCGCGCGTTCAGCTCCAAAACTTTGACGCCCGTTTTTGTCACGACGAAATCAACGCCCAAATATCCGATTTTTGTGGCACGCTGAATTTTCGCCGAGGAATGCAAAATTTCATCCCAAAATGGAATCTGAAATCCGACCGCCGGCTCGCCGTTTGGCAATCTTTTCAAAAACCGAGAATGGTACGCCGCACCAATCGTTTTGCCGGTTCCGAGATCAATTCCCATCCCGTACGCGCCGAGTTCCATGTTCGCTTTTCCGTCAGATTCGTGCGTC
>Ga0209042_1000799_pt1 | contig 28362 bp, 27 predicted proteins | sample SaaInlV_200m_DNA_6_FD_184649 | JGI IMG/M metagenome (GOLD analysis project Ga0209042, IMG submission 184649) | Marine microbial communities from expanding oxygen minimum zones in the Saanich Inlet - SI037_S2LV_200m_DNA (SPAdes) (version 2) | ecosystem: Environmental > Aquatic > Marine >...
GGAGGCACCAGGGGAATCCCGGAATACTACGACAGCCCACCGAGCGCACGAAAGGTCAACACGATCCCCATCGCCCTGTCCTTCGAGGTCATCGAACGCTACGGTCAGATGTTCGGCTGCGAGATGGTGGCTGAGAATGTCCACGGTGTACCGAAGGGATCGCGCTTCATCGTCCCCTGCGAGATCCCTCCCGGCGTCTACGACCTGGTCATCGACGGGACGGTCTACGAAAACGACTTCGTGGTCAAGGCGGACCGAGCCTGCCCGATCTTCGTCAACTTCGAGTAACGCCCCCGTTCACAGGAGGGGCGCATGTCGAACCTGACCAAGCAGCTGACGGGCTTCCCGAGCCCTCCACCTCCCAAGCCTATGCAGATGGGCATGGCGCGGGTGATGGCGGCCCTGGGAGACAGGGGTGTCGAAGCGATCCGGGACGTCTGCGTCTGCCCCATACAGAAGACCGTATGGCTGCGTGGAAGCGCGAGCAGGATGCAAAACCGCCTGATGGGAGAGGACATCACGGAGACCAAGCCCTCCGGGAAGATCGTCACCCTCGCGTACAGCCCCAGGTTGAGGGTCCAGCGCGCCCTCGTCGTCGCCAGCCAAGGAAGGCTCGCTGTTCTATGCTGCGACTCGAGAGGCATGCCGTTCACCAGAAGAACCTGGGAGGATCGAGAGACCCACTGGCGTGGCCGGGACTGGATCGGGGACTACCACTGCTGGGATGAGCTCGAGTACGGCATCCTGCGCCTGATGGGGGTGGACAACCCCCCTGAGGGGCACACCGACCACATCGACTACGACGACTGGATCGTCATCCCCATCCCAGACCCCGGCGGTCCCCAATACCACCACTACTCACTCAGCGAAAAGGGCTGGCTCCCTCCGGTCGACTTCACCCCATACCGCATCTGCGACCAGCCCCGGATGGATCTCGGCAGCCGCAAGGGCGCCCCGCTGCTGCAGCTGACCGGGTTCGGGCGTAAGAGCCTACCACCCCTGTTTTGCAGCCACGGCATCGCCCTGGAGAATCTCTACAAGGTGCGACACTGCGGCTCTCTCATCTGGCCGAGCTTTGCCGTGACCTGGCAGGTGCCCCCCTCCTACGGAGACGTCGTCTTCCTCGCCGACATGAGCTGGGTCGCTGGGCTGCTGAAACCCAAGGGGAGAGAGAATCCCCGTGTGCTCTTCTCGCCCTCCGACGCCTGGACCCTGACCGTACAGTCCGTGGAGCACCACGCCAAGTCCATCAACCACGAGCTACGCGGCGACAGGGCGTGGTGGGCGGGACAGCTCGATCAAGACCAAGGCAGCCGAGGGAACCGAGGCATACAGAACGACCTGGTCACCACCGGGCTGTCCAAGCACGAGATCCGGCAGGTCTTCGCCCCCGACATCGTCGAAGAGGGTGACATCCGCACCAAGCCACAGCTGGCGAGGCGCCTCGAGGCCATCCTCGCAGAGCGAAGGCGCTACAGCGCCGATCCCTACTACTACCCGACCAAGGAAGAGGTCAAGCAGATCGCCCAGCGGTCCGACTACCAGTCCGGCGTCCACTACGGCTACATGGAGATGAAGGTCATGGGCCAGGTCCGCATCGGAAGCCTGCCCGTCTGCCTCTACCCCAGACGCAACAGCACCAGCGTGAACCGATTCCTCGACAGGGTCGGCTTCCGCGGATGGCGCATCCCCTTCACCTGGGGGGGCCCTCGCAGGAGCTCCCTGGGCAAAGGGGTCGAGCAAGGCGCCGGCGTCAGGCGTGCCTGGGCAGAGACCGTGACAAGAACCATCCTGAACTGGGCACAGGACCCCTGCGCCTACCCCGTCGACGCCGCCGCGCAAGGGGTACAGAACCCCCACTACAACGTCCACCAGTTCAGGGCTGCCGTGACCTGGGATCAGAGAGAGAAGGCGCTGGACGGCGAGCAGTGGCGAACCTGCGGCCCGCAGGGCGCCACCAGGGGCCACATCTACTCCGATCACAAGATGAATCTCCAGCCTGGAGCGACCACCAGCTGGGGTGAAGACCGGCATGCAGCCGGCATCCTGCTCACCACCGGCGACAAGGTGCTCCTGTTGAAGCGCACCGGCTCACTGGCGGAAGGTGGGACCTGGGCTCCCCCGGGCGGCTCGGCCAGCCCGTTGGCCGCACAGAGCCTCACAGGCCTGATGGGTGAGGCCTGGCGAGAGTTCTCGGAGGAATGCGGTGAGCCCCCCGAAGAGAGCGTACCAGATGACTACCGGACCGTCTCCACCTTCACCTACACCTCCCCCAAGAGCAGACTGCACCCCCAGGCCCTGGTCTTCACCACCTTCGTGGTCCAGGCCAACGAAGAGTTCGAGCCAACCCTGAACTGGGAGAACACGAAAGCGCGATGGTTCACCAAGGACGAGCTCGAGAGCGGTCGTTGGAGGGTCGAGCACGACATCAGGCTCCACCCGGGCTTCGAGGCGCTGCTGGCCAAGCAGGCAGACACCGTCTTCTTCGAGAGGTGATCGGTGCTGTACGACCTGCTCGGATACAACCTGTCGGAAGAGACGCTCGAGCTGCTGACCAAAGCCGAGCGCTTCATCGAAGACGACACGCCGCTGCAGCCGGTGGCGAGGGTCTGGAGACCCGCGTCTGGTTGGGGATCCGTGTCTCCGTCACAGCTGATGAGCTGGTCACACGCACGCCGCTTCAGTGGAACGAGCATCAGAAACATCGACGATGCCATCGCCGCGCACGTCAGGGATCCGGACTCGAAGATCATGCTCACCGGGAAGGCCTGGCACCTCCTACCAATACGGACCGTGGCCTCTCCGGGATCCCTCTTCAGGGTCAGGATCCGGCCAGTGGACGCCCTGGACGAATACTTCGCCGGCTGTACCATGATCCCCAGGGTCCCAGATGCGACGATGGCCGGAGAGGACAGGGAGATGCCGAGGATCCCCGTCGCCTTCTCCGTCGCTGGAGCGATGGCTTCCATGGTCATCTCCGAACGGATCGACGATGGCATAGACGGGATCGCCATCGAGGTGCTCTCCAACGAGGACCCGGTCGAGGTGATCCTCCCGTCCATCTTCGAGGTCCCAGACGTCTGGGCCACCGAAGAAGCTTGGATCATCGACCCCGTTCAGCTGTCATGGTGCATGCGCATCGCGGACCAAGAGGACGTGGAGGCGATCGACAGGATCGATCGTGAATCCAGGACCTACAGACTGATGGAAGACCTCGGCGTCGAGGCCGTCATGCTACGATGCAGGCTACGTCTGGACGACTATCTTCGGAGACTGGACTGATCATGCTGCTACCGCTCATCGCACCCGTGACCCTCGCCATCGCCTGGCTCGTCGACAAGAGCGAGGGTGACGAGCTCTCCGTGGCCGATGGGCCCCGCTACGGAACCCCCATCGAGCGCTGGTGCCCGAGCTGCCGAGGTGAGAGCTGCGAGGCCTTCGGGGGATGGCCATATGCGCCAGAGACCGGCGAGATCGACAGAGAGGCTGACAACCCCTACTGGGACGGATGGGAGAGGTGGGAAGATCTATACGACGATGCTCAGCAGCATGTCGAAGAGGCCGCCAGCCAGTTCCACTGGGGGCTGATGCTCAATGAACGAAGATACGGAAGAGAGACCTTCCTCGAGATGCTCTTCGACGAGCCGTGGCCCTGGAACGACCGCATCCCGTGGCGCCCCCTGATGCCCATCGACGGCAGCACCTGGGACCCCTTCGACCCCTTCCCGGAGATCGAACCCATCCCGTGGCCCAAAGGTGGAGGAGAGCCAGGATACCGAAGGCTCGTCGATAGCATCCGAAAGGGAGAGCACCCCGACAGCGACAGGTACAGCGACAGGAGCCCTGACGGTGAGTGGGTGTTCGTCAAGCAGGTGCTCCCACGTGGCTACATGCTCGACTGCTCCTACGTCGAAGAGGGCTACGGAGACGTCCACAGCGGCAAGGTGTCCTTCGACACGAACGTCGTCATCCCGTCTATCTTCGAGGGCAACCGTGGCTCACCCTGGATGAGCATGACCCCACAGGAGATCATCACCCAAGTCGAAGGCATCGACATGGCCCGCGGCCCCCATAGCTACTACCTGTTGGCCCACAGGGGAGAGGGCCCGGGAGCGCATGTCGTCGTGGGAGGTCTCGGCCTGGGGTGGCTGCTCGTCGAGATCGCCAAGCTGCCAGGCGTCGGACGGGTGACCCTGGTGGAGCGCGACCAGGCGCTCTGCGACTGGCTACTCCCCAGGCTCTGCCCCCTCCTTCCAGAAGGCAAGCCCATCGACGTGGTCATCGGAGACGCCTTCGAGACCATGAAGGGGATGAAAGCCGACGTGGCTGTGATGGACATCTGGCCGAACCTATCCGACATTGCCGATGACATGGAGAAGCTCGAAGAGGCAGCACCCAGCATCGGCTACTGGTGGGGCTGGGGATGGATGTAGGGAAAAGGTCACACCTCTCGCCCTGACGCCAGAACCCTGCACGGATGGTCGTGACCACCGGCATGGATGGACATGGACACGGCCGAGCGCTATCATCCATCCATCAGAGGTGACAGATGGCACTGATCGAAGAACCCAAGATCATGGACCCCGAAGAGATCGAGCGCTGGTGGTGGAGAGACATCATCGGGTGGATCGAGGGTATCGAGGGGCAGATCTACCTCGTTCAAGAGGTCGGAGACGACCAGGTCACCCTTGCCCCTGTCGACGATCCGGCCAACTGGGAGCGCTGGACGACCTTCATGCTCAACAGTGACGAGGCGCTCGAGTACCACGAAGAACTCTGGGAGCAGATCACGCCCGCACTCGAGGGCGACTTCGGCTACATCGTCAGGGAGCGCAACAAGGTTCCAGAGAACCTGATCCGAGCTGTCGCCAGCACCCTCGGACGGAACTACAGGGAGTACGACTTCGAGTGGACCCTGTGGGACAACGTCGAGATGGGACTGGAACGCGTCCAGCCAGGCAGCGTGAGCTCGAGCCCCGCGGCACAGATCATCCAGGCCCCTCCAGAGACGGTGGACGTCTCCTTCATCAAGGTGATGATGGTCGGCGGCCTGGACAACGAACGCATGCCCAGGATCATCAAGCAGGCCGCCAAGCGCGGGGTCTGGCTCTCTCCTGTCTACACCGACGGCAAGCCCCTACCATCGGTGCTACCCGAAGGCGTGCAGCTCATCCTGACCCTCAAGGGAAAGCACGTCACCCAAAGACAGGAGAACGACGCCCAGGCGCTGGCCGCGGCCAACGGCACCCCCGCCGCCTCTACACGCCTCCAGATCTTGAACACCGCGCTGCCAACCATCATCGGAAGACTGAAGATCGAGCCCGTCACCCGCAAGGCGCTGAAAAGTTCGGTGGAGAAGGGGCCGTACCCCGGAATGAAGGACGCGCTCGGCAAGCCGGAGATCTTCGGTGCCGACGATGTCTCCGACATCTTCGGAGCTCCACTGTACGGGTCAGGCGATGTCGTGATGGGTGGAGAGGTCCCAGACACCGTCCCGGGCGGCTGGCCAGACGACGGAACCGTACCAGGTACCCACGAAGGGATCGTCTCGAGGGACGACGGCATCGCGCTGGCGACCGTAGCCGTTCCGTTGGCCGCTATCCTGTTCAGGCGCTGATCGAGAGGATCGTTATCCGTACAGGGCTTCGTGCACGCCGGCGTAGATGGCTTCGTCCAACGAGCCCATCGACTCCGGACCCTTCCGGATCTGGCCTCCACCACCGCGCTGGGCCTGGCCACCGCCCATCGGTCCACCGCTCATGCCCGGTCCCTGCCTGCCTCCGGCAGAGAGACCGCCACCGCGCTGGGTCTGGCCTCCGCCCATCGGGCCGCCACCGATACCCGGACCCTGTCTGCCACCGGCAGAGAGGCCGCCACCGCGCTGACCCTGGCTTCCGCCCATCGGGCCGCCACCGATGTCCAGACCGTGCCTGTACTGTGAAGCGCCCTGCTGACTGCCACCGAGACCACCGCGCCTCGTGGGGCCCTGCTGCCCATGGAGACCGTTCTGGCGCTTGTCCTGGCGCTTGTCCTGGCGCCTGTCCTGGCGCATCTCTTGACGCTTGTCCTGGCGCCTGTCCTGGCGCTTGTCCTGGCGCATCTCTTGACGCCTGTCCTGGCGTCTGTCCTGGCGCATCTCTTGACGCTTGTCCTGGCGCCTGTCCTGGCGCTTGTCCTGGCGCATCTCTTGACGCCTGTCCTGGCGTCTGTCCTGGCGCTTGTCTTGGCGCTTGTCCTGGCGCCTGTCCTTGGACCTCATGGCGCGCTCCTTGCGAGCCAGTCGCTGCTCACGATCAGCCAGCGTCTGTTCGCGCTGCTGCATGGCTTGCCTGCGCTGACGCCGCTGCATCATGAGCTGCGGATCCACGGCGGGGCGCTGGAACCCGGGGCGCTGCATGGCGCCACCCGGAGCAGCCACAGCCACGGCCTCGACCTGGTCATCGGGCAGCACGCCCGTCTCGTGCCAGATCACGAGCTTCTCGGTGGCCTCGTCAGGCTCCCAGCCGCTCGCCTTGGACTGCAGCTTGTCGATCAGCCGGACCATACGACCCACGGTCTTCTTCGCCATGGCGTCCTTCCCAGAACCCAGGCGCTTGTAGGCGCGAGCGGACTTCCTACCGATTCGCCTGGCCAGGCCCTTCTTGCCTGCCCCGAGGAGCGCGGCAGGAGCAGCGGCACCTGCGGCGGTCAGGGCCGTGGTCGCGATGAACGGAGGAGCCAGCAGGCCGAGGATACCGTACTCCTCCTCTTCATCCTCATCCAGATCGTCGAAGTCCATGTCGAAGTCGATGTCACCGGCCACCTGGGCCGCGATGGCGTCCAGGGTACTGTCCATCCCTCCAGGAGGACCGTCCGCACCGCGGATGCCGGATCCGGGCATCATGGGGGACCAGGAACAGCTGTAGCCGCTGCAGGGCTGCACCGGACGACGTTGCCAGGCCGCTGACATCGTCGACCAGGCTCTCTCCGGGATCTGTTGACCCGAGGCCCGGGCTTGGAAGGCCTCGTTGAAGGCTCTGGCAGCCTCGTTGCCTGCGACGTTGAACTGACCCCAGCCAGAGGCCATCTGGGCCTTGGCAGCGTGCTGGGCAGCGAGAGTTCCGTGATCGGGAACGGGAATTGGGGCCATGAGAACCTCCTGTCAGGAGGAGCATAGCACCTGCATAGGTAAAGCGGTAGAGATCCGGGCACACTAAGCGACCGACCCCAGGCCTCGCGTCTGGGGCGCGATATGGCCTGGGGTCAAGAAAGCGTCTCTCGGTTGCACGTATGAGGAGCGCAGTCTCGAACCGAAGGTATTTCAGAGAGCAAAAAAACGCAAGAAGGTTTTCTGAAAAAGTTCACCTGCTACCGAATCCGAGCATCTCCATCATCGCCGGATCCACCGACGGGGGCTCGCTCACACGATCCGGATACATGCGCGGATCGATCTCGGAAGAATCCTCACGCCACCAGACCCGACCCGATGCGAAGGGCCCACCATCCATGTCCGGCGTCATTCGCAAGGCCTCGAGCAGCTCTGCCTCTGTAGATCCACGATGGACCAGGCCAGCGCCTTCCACCAGCGGGCGGCCGTCGCTCATCTTCCCCGACAGCGCGCCCGACCTGTAGATCCTGACGGAGGACCCGCTATTTCGGATCGAGACCCCGGGGATCTTCGGGATCTGATCTGGACGAGCCTCGACCACGATGCCGTCGACGTAGACCCTGCCCACGAAGTCCCCGGAACGCTCTGCGCCGAGCGCCACGTCCAGCGTGTCGATCAGCTCCGACATCCATCGACGGTTGACCGACGTGATCCACGCGGACCGATCCGGACGATCCATCGTCCCGGCCTCGGACGTTGCCTGTAGGCTCGCCGTGAGCGCGTAGAGTGGATGCTTCGGTCGGACAGTCGAGGATCCCAGCGCTCTGCGTCGAATCCTCACCTTTCCATCGACCCTCCGGCTGGCGCGATCGTCGAGCATGTCCCGCGGAAGACAGGCGCGGTGGCTATGAGAAGACGCGATGCGGTTCAGGGTCAGGCCACGTGCGCACTTTCCGTAGAGGATGTGCTCGAGCTTCTTGGCTGGGATGGGAAGATCGGGTTCGATCCTGCGTAGGTGCTGGATGATGCCACGAAAGACGGGCGCGGAGGTGAAGGTCACCACCCGCTTGAGCCGCTCGACACGTCCCCTACCACTCCTCTCGAGATAGGCCAGCTCGTGCAAGCACCATGTGCCGTCGAATCGGCCAAGAGGATAGAGCGTCCTCGCCCGATCGTAACGCTCACCGGGCTTCAGCACAGGCAACAGGCTCACCAGAGGGCCATCGTTCACGAACACCGTCGCCTCGGCGATACCGTAGGCAGACATGAGATCCCTGGGGCGCCACCGATCCAGGCCGTTGCCTCGGATGGAGACCTCGACAGGGGCTCCGGACGGGATGGGCTCCATCATCACCGAGCCGTAGGCCCGATCCCGATCGAGCGAAACGAAGGGCTGCAGAGACGTCCGGACATGCATCACCGGGCCACCGATGTGGGCCCTGCGACACATCATCGCCACGTCTTCTGGGAGCACCATCGGCTCGTCCTCCGGCTCGAGCGGGGCGCCCAGCTTCGTGTACAGCGCCTCGAGCCACCGGAACGACGAGGACCTGAAGGTGATCTCGTCAGCGTTCAGCCTGCGGCACACGTCGCGAATAGACTGCTGAACACGACATAGACCGTCACCGACACCTTCGTCGTCGGACAGCTCGAGCGCCCATGAGTCGGCCGTTCGACATTCGACCTTGCCCCCATGGCCCCAGGCGCCGATGGCGACCTCGAAGAACCGAAGCCCTCTGCGATCGGACCCGTTTCCGTCCAGGATCTGGAATCCACGATTCGCGGCATCCGTCAGCATGTTCTCCAGATCCATCGGACGAAGTGCATACAGCTGGGTTCCTGCCAGGCTCTTCCAGGGAATGCGCGGAACCTCGCTGCCACCCACGATGAAGCCACCCTCCGGACGAGCCGCAGCTGTGTAGATCTCCTCCTCCCGGATCATGATGCGCGACTTCACGAACCCTCCAGGCGGTGTTCGGACCAGGCGACGTCGTTGACACGAATCACCCTGCAGATGGCCTCGACCAAGTGGGTCTCCACCGGCAACAGCTCCGTGGCGATGGTCGAGAAGACAGCCGGAGCGCTTCCTGGGCTGTCCATCAGAGGTGCCATGACCTCGGTCTTGAGACGTTCACATGCGATCAGGGCGTCCGTGAGCCTCATCAGCAGGTCTTCGGTGGGATCCGACCCACTGTAAGTACAGCCAAAGCTTCCATCCTCACCGCTCTCGAGTCTCTTCTTGACCCTGAAGCTCACAAGGACAGCGACCTCCGGTCGCGCACCGAGCCTCGCGATGAGCCCGTCGACGAAAGGTGCAGACGTCCCGGGGGGCCACGGAGACCGGCTCATCACTCCTCGCCGGACGCCTCGCTCAGGGCGTCATCGACCCGAACGACCGTCTCGTCAATCGCCTTGATGTCCGAGAGCGCGACACCGAGCTCGGTCCCCTGCTTCGCCGCGGCCTCGCGAACACGGTGGACCACAGACAACAGCCGCCTGGAAAGATCCAGAATACCCAGCATCCCAGACAGACCGTTGAGCTTGATCAGGAACTCACGATCCTCCGCGGACAGGATCCCGATCTCGATGAGCTCATCGCCCTCGACCCAGCACTGGATGATCTCGTCGGAGAGCATGCCACCATCACCGACCATCCCCGCGACGTGCCCCTGGACCATCTCCAGCATCTTGGTGACACCGTCCCCCTCGTCAGCGCCACCATCGCTGGCGGTGTCGACGGGATCGGATTCGACGACCTCGGCCGTCTCCGGAGATGCGACCACAGGGCTGTCACCATCACCGCTCTCCGGATCCTGCTGCTCCTGCTGCTCCTGCTGCTCCTGCTGCTCCTGCTGCTCCCTCATGCTCTGCACGATGATCGCCGTGCAGGATGGACAGCTAACCAGAGCGGCGCTGGCCACGAGCTCGTCGGGGGGCGGAACCCTACCGCAGAGCGCACGGGTGAAGCCGAATCCAGCAGCGAGGGCTGCACGATAGGCGTCCATGTCGGCGATGAGACAGTTGGGCATCTTCAGCTCCTTGTCGATGTTCCACCGGGAGAGTCTATCCCATAGTGTTTTACGTGACAACACTTCTGGAGTCAAAGTACAAAGACCACGCGAACCTCACGGTCTCCTGTACCAGACCGCCTACAGCCCTCTGCCTCTCTCCTGCTTGGCCCAGCCACGTGCTGTACGGCCCTTGACCCCGACACGGCGCCCCGCCTCGGTCGCCGTCAGCCCTTCGCTGGTCATCAGGCCACGCATCCGGCCGAGCAGCTCCGATTTCTGCTCCGATGAGTACCGGACACGCGAAACCGGAGTCGGCTGATCGGCATCTGGCGAAGCCATCTCCCTCGCATGCCTCTGTCGAATCTCGCGCACCGTCCGGGGAGACAGCCCGAGCCGCCTGGCAGCTGCCGAGGCGTTGCCTTCCGATTCACGGACAGCCTGGACGATCTGGGAGCGCTGCTCGGGCGTAAATCGCTGACCAGAGCTACGAAGCCCGATCTGGACCCTGGCACGCTCCTCCCGCTCCATCCTGTAGCGAGCGTCCCTGATCGTAGTCCGCGGGACACCGGACCGTCGGGAGGCCTCTGCATCGCTCAGCCCCTGCTCCCGAGCGATGACCGCGAGCTGACGGACGAGATCGTCGCCACGAATGGTTCGGCGACGGCCACGCCCACGGCCAGAGGCAGCGTCCTCCTCGGAGATACGCTCACCGATGAAGGCTACGGTCGCCTTGGGGAGCTCCTCCTCGACGGAAGGGGCACCGAGGCCGTTGTCGGGGTTGATTCCAGGCTCCCACTTATGCGCCGCATCCGGGATCCACAGGGTGTCGACCCTCACGTCCGCACGGTCGACGTCCTCCAGAATACGCAGGGCACGCTCAGGGGGGATCCCCATCTTCTCGGACAAGTAGTCCAGGATAGCGACCGGGCGCTGGTTGCCCATGTAGTCCCGCAGCACCGCCTCGTCCGTGATCTCGAACATCACGCTCTGGCCGCCAATCTGAAGCGTTACGACCAGGTTCCCTGGAATGTGGTGACTCGCCAGTCCGGAAGAGCGGTGCCACTGACGGATCAGATCGACAAGCGCCTCCTCGAGACTGGCCTCCGAGGCCTCGGGATGCGAGTACCGCATGAAGTAGGAGTCGAGACCCCCTACAGGCATGCCGGACTCCAAACTTTGTGAGATGCGCGTGCTTCGGGCATCGAGAGCCCCAGATCAGCTCGAGAGTTGAAGAGGAAGAAGGTGGGCTGGAGACGGGTGATGGCGTAGAAAAAGCGGGGGGTGTAGGAGGAGGTAGAAGCCCCATACGTGCCCAGGAAATCTACCCCGAATACCGCTGCCTGTCCAGGACATGGGATGCTGTGTGGTGCTGACCGATTCCTCTCTCTTCGAGCATGTCCGCGACCATGCAAAGCAACGCGCCTGCTGGGACACCGTGCGTCAAGGTGGACGGATCTTCCGAGACGATAGCCTCGATCCATCCCGGCCTCCCAAGCGCTGATGCCAGCCTGTCGAGAGACAATAGCTGCCGCGGGTAGCGCACCCCATCGAGCCAACGGCGAGAGGAGCTCCCAGGGACACCACAGCTGGAGACCGCCCTGGACAGCGCCCTGCTGTCCACGTCGAGATCCCCGAGCGTCACGCTCCCGCGCTCCCTGAGCATGGACATCGCGGACACCAGGTCACCGTGCACCGAGCAGAGCACCCCGACATACGACGCCTCGATCCCGAAGATTCGTTCCACCACCCGATCCATGCCAGAGAGTGGAGAGGGGTAGCCGACCCACAGCGAACGGTGCCTGTGAGGATCACCGAAGCAGTCACTCATCGACGGAGCCTGCTGTACCCAGCGGGTCAACGTCGTCACCGATACCCCCATCACACGACTCGCGGAGACGACACCGCCAACCTCCGAGATCATCGAGCCCAGCACGACAGGGCCCCGCAAAAGTACGGAGCGCTCGAGGCCGGGCGGGACATCCAAGCTCATGGAAAGGGCTCCATGCATTGACGGGGGAACCCTCATGGTGTAATACATGAAAGCATCCATGGCCACAACCCAGATACGGAGCCACCCCATGAGCGATGACACCAGGAGACCTCGCGGAGCCGCCTCCAGGACCCGGCGCCCCGCCAAGGAGAAGGCGGCGGAGCCCCGCAGACCGAGGCGTCAGAGTCCCCAAGACAACGACGGCAAGCGCCCCAAGCGGCGCACCAGGCGACCCACGGATCGCGACGTCCGCACCAAGGCCGCCAAGCTCGATGGTCTGATCGACGTCCACATCCGCTGCGGACTCGAGGACACCGTCGTCAGGATCAAGCAGGAAGACTACAACGGGAAGATCACCCTTGGCTGGATGCTGCAGCGGCGTGACATCGTGTTCCGAACGCAGCTGGAAGACAGCGAGCAGATCATCCTCCTGCGGGGCACCGACAACGCCAGACTCAGGATCACCCGTCCGCATCCGCGCAAGGCGTACCCCATGTTCAAGGTCCACCTCACCGACGAGATCCGTGAGCAGATGATCAGGCGCGTCGAGCGCGGCAACGAGAAGCCCAAGTAGCGCACCTGGAGCAAGGTAGCGGCGATGCCCCCACGATCCAACGTCACCCAGACACATCTCAACCTCCTGCAGCGCTTCGGCAAGAGCAGGATGCAGCGAGGGCTCACCTCGACCAAGAAGGCCGAGCTGTGGAGGTTGACCTGTGAGACAGGAGGTGTCGCGCACGTGCCCTACGAGGATGTCGTCGATCAGTGGCGACAGACCGTGACCGGAGACAGCACACAGACCAGCCTGGCCGTCGGCGGGACCGTCGATCCCGAGTACGTGACCATCGCGGTCTGCTACCAGGGCAAGTCTATCGGGGCCCACACCTCCAGGGTGAAGGTCGTCCTCTCCAGGATGCTCAAGCTGTACGCGAAGTGCTTCGACGACAACGAAGCCTTCATGGACGCCGTCTACAAGATGGCCAAGAGAGCATCGTCACCGAAGACCAGGAAGAAAAAATGACCGAGTCCGACGCCATCGAGCTCGCAGCGAAGGATGTCCAAGAGGCATCTCTCGCCATGGGAAGGATCAAGGGACCGGATGACGTGACCAAGCTGTTCACCCGCTTCTTCGTCCACAGGATCAACAGCACCGGAGACGGTGACGGGCGAGAAGAGGCTATCCAGACCATGGAGCGTCGCATCGACAGCCGATCGGTGTCCACCGACATCGTCTCGAGGGTCATCGCGACCCTGGAGATGCTCCGCGGGATCCTGGAGCCAGAAGACACGCTCGCCATCATGACCTGGCTCGACGGCCCGATGGGGGCCCCTGCCGGGTTCACGCACGCTTTTTTGGGCCCAGTCCAGGACAGCTACACCGAAGCGGCCCTGTCCGAGCTCGACGACTGGGTGAGCAAGGCGCGCCTCGGCATCGAGCAACAGAACCGTCACATCTTCGGCGTGCTCGCCAAGGAACTCACCGAGGCCGAGCGAGGCGTCGTCGCTTCCGAGCTCCGAGATGCGGACATCGCCCTGAACGACAAGATCAGGGACGGACAGACCTGGAGACACCGCAGGATCGTGGCGAGGGGAATGGTCCACGCCTTCCTGAGGAGACGTCAGGGGTAGATCTGATGGACATCACCATCATCGCCTGGACCCCAGAGAGGGGTCAAAAGATCCCCGGCTCGCTCAAGCGAAGCCTGAAGGGTGTCATGAAACGCGCCAAGATCGTCGGATCGGTCTCCATCATCCCCGGGTGCATGCTGGTCGAGGCGAAGGGTGTGAGCAGCGATGACGCCGTCTACCTGATGAGGATGCTCCAGAACGCGGGATACCAAACAGGGATTCAGGTTTAGCCCATCGCTCGACAGCCGGTGGATAACGATCCCAGATCCCAGACGAACGAACGGCGGAGCACCGAAGCGCCCCGCCATCGTCGACGAACTCGAAGTGGCTACTTGCCGCGGCGCGACTTGCTGCCCTTCTTGAGGACGTACATGGTCGTGGTGACCATCTTCTTGCCGCGCTTGACGCGGGTGGTGATCTTCTTGAAGCGGGCGTTGCCCTTGCGCTTGACGGCCTTCTTCTTTGCCATGATGGACTCCTGTCCGTGTGAGGTGTCGTGGCGCTGCCTGATTCGGCAGCTTGGTTCAGGCAAAAGAATCACCCATCGAAGAAGGAATGTCAAGAAGCAAGATCCATTTTCTTGTAAATCGAGCTTTGAATACGAATATCGAGCTCGTCTGGTTCATCGCTCATTCACGCCTCCTTCATCGTTCATTCTTTATCACGAAAACCAAGGACAAACCTACGAATCCACCTCCTCGTCCCAGGCTTTGTCCCACAGATCGTCCGGACCCATCGCTACAACCTCGACGCCACCACGCTCCTCTTCCATGATCGCAGATCTCGCCTCAACACACGCAATGTGCCAGGCATGAAGTTCTCCACCGTGGCCACTCAGGGCCTCGACCCTCCAGAAGTCATCGATCATCACTCTGTACATCCGAACGCTCCTCTCGCGCCCGACATGGGCGGCGTCCATGAGAACGAAGAGGTGACGAACGACCGGACAGGCGACACGTGGTCCTTTTCAGCGACACCGCGAACTGCTATGTTGCCAGCATGAGCCTGTCCGAACGACTTGGAATCCCGGAAGAGGAGCTGGCCCGCGCCGGCCTGCTACAGCTGAACAAGCTACCTGACCACGGGGATCTGCTCACCGCGGCCTTCAAGATTGGCCCATCCGACCCACCAGCGGCCCAAGCCCTGCTGGCCGCGGCGCTGCTGTCCAAGGCTGGAAACACCCAGGAAGGACGCCTAAGTGCGGCCCTGACTCTGCTCGCCAGACTCGTGGCCAAGGCCAACCCTGCCAGGACCCTGGGCCCGGAAGGTGCAGAGATTCGAGCTCGGGTGATGCCCAACGGATGGCGCTACACCATCGAGTCATGGCCCAGGCTACGCTACGCCTGGCGCGAAGGTCTCGTCGAGCTGCTCGATCCGAACGCGAGGGGACCCAGGATCCCGAGCCCACAGCTCACGGACAAGGGCACAGAACAGCTGGAGACGATGGGAGGAGCGCCCGCCGAGGCGATCATCGAGCAGGAAGAGCGCAACCCGGACATAGAGATCGGATCTGTTCAGGCCCTGGACGAGATCACGCGTCTGAACCCCGCAGACCCGGAGCCAGTCTCCGTGGCCATCCGGGAGCAGTGGCCCAATCCCAGGATCGGGTTCGCCATCACCGTCGCGGGGCTCGGAATCTCGCTGTACAGCATGTACACCGCGATGAGAGAGGCCGAAGAGGTCAAGAGAGAGCTCAAGGGCCGCAAGAAGGGACGGATCAAGAAGCGCTACAAGAAGAACTAAGAGCGGTCGAGCAGCGAACGCTCCAGCACCTTCCAGAACGAGGCGGGTGCCACGATCTTGCAGCTGGTGACAGGAACCGGAAGGCCTCCACCGAGCGTGGGGGGCTCTTCACCGATCGCGAGGATCGAGTTCCCGGACAGATGCACCCTGCGGCACTCCCACGAACCCCCGAGCACCTCCCCGGAGACGATCCTCATTGTCGAGATGATCATATCGGACACGTTCACCTTCAGCCGCTCGGCTGCGCCAGTGAAGCGCTCCTTCTCCTTGGGATCGACCCTGGCGATGACGTAGGTGGAGTCCATGCCATGCATGCTATCATCCATCTTCTCTCTCCTCCAGGAGGATCTCCAACGCGGTGTCGACCAGTTTCACACCGACCGCGTCCTCGTTGACAGCCATCTCCATCATCTGAATCTCCGCCAAGGCCAGAACATCAGCATCCAGGGCATCGACACAGCGCTCTCTGAGCTTCGGCCCTATCACCGCCTCTGACAACCTGCGTCCTGAGCCGAACACGACGATAGCGCTCAGCAGGTCCAAGACGCCACCCTCTTCGCAGCAGATCGACGACGGAGACAGGGCACCCACAACACGGGCCGCGAACAGTCCGGACGCCATCAGCCAGGGGACCTTTGGGCGCCCGTGACGGGATATCGTGACAGCCATGCGCTTCTCGGGAGGGGCGATGTTTTTGATGACCTCATCGGACAGAGACGAGACGAACCCCTGTAGATCGACCCAGAAACGCTCTACCCAGTCCGACGAGAGATCTTCCATCAGGTCCGGATCAGGCTCGATGCCCCGATTGGTCAGGTACGTGATCGCAGTCCTGACGTGATCGTCTTCCTCTTCGTCCACCTGCGCAGGGGGCGTACCCCCCTCGTTGACATAGCATCGGTCACAACAGATCCCGAGGCTCCGTCCTCCACTCAGATCACCGAAGTAGCGCAACAGGTAGTCTCGGCGGCACTCGGAGGTGCTCAAGTAGCGGTGGGCCAGCGCGATCCTTCGCAGAGACCGCTCGTGGATGGACCGAATCATGTCAACGTCGATGCCGGGGTCACCGTCGGCGACCCGCTCCATTACCTGACATCTGGTGACCCAGTCGAAGCCGATGGCGTTCGCCGTCCTGAGGCGCGTAGCGATCTGCTTGGTCACACCGAGCTCGCTCGACAACCAGGCCACCGGAGCGATCACCTTTCCGCTGGGCGTGGCGTGCTCCCACAGCGAGACCATGGCGTCCCGAAGACGCTGGCTCCGGATCTCCCGGTGACCAGCCCTCAGGCGAATCTCGACGGGACGTTGCTGGTAAGAGAGCCGACGGATGGCGCCACAATCCGACAGGATCCTCAGACACGATCCGAGATAGTTGGGATGCTCGCCGAGCTCCTTGGCCAGGTCCTTGATGGTCATGTCGATCTGACCGGCCATGCCGTATCTGGGGATGCCCGCATCGAAGCGAGTCTGCAGCAGCTCCCAGACACGTCGCACGTCCCGGGGGGACGGCCAGGTGACCGAGACCATCTTCCTGGAGATCTCGAGCGTGTCCACCGTAGCCTTGCAGACAGCCAGTGCCGGTGACCCGTCTCTTCCGGCCCTCCCAGCCTCCTGGGTGTAAGCCTCCAGGCTGGATGGCATCTCCATATGGATGACACCACGGATCCCGGAGTGGTCGATCCCCATCCCGAAGGCGTTGGTGGCCACGATGAGATCGAGATCGCCAGACAGAAAGCGCTGCTGTGTCTCCATCCTGATGTGCTTCTTCAGCCCCGCATGGTAGGGCATCACCGAGTACCCCAAGCTCTTCAGCTGGCTGGCACCCATCTCGACGCCCGCCCTGGTGCCACCATAGACCAAGCACGGCAGCCCGGTGCGTCGAACCAGCACGTCCAGGGGCACATCCTTGCCGACCACCATGTAGCTGATGTTGGGCCGATCTGGAGAGTAGCGCATCCTCTCACAGCCATCGGAGATCCCCAGCACGTCTGCGATGTCCTTGGCCACCTGCTTGGTCGCCGTCGCGGTCAGGGCGATGACCTGCTCCACCTCGAAGGCCCGGATCATCCGACCAAGCTTCATGTAGGCCGGCCGGAAGTCGTAACCCCATTCGGACAGGCAATGAGCTTCATCTAAGGCCAGCAGCTGGATCTTCACGCCCTTGAAGGTCCTGGCGTCCATCCGGAGCATGCGCTCAGGGGACAGGTAGAGGATGTCCAGCTCACCAGCCTTGGCCTGCTCGAAGTAGCGGCGCTTCTGGACATCGGACAGCATGGAGTGCATCGCTCCGACCTTCACCCCTTTCTCCAGCAGGGTGTCCACCTGGTCCATCATCAGGGCGATGAGCGGGGAGACAACAATGACCATGCCATCCCGCGCCAGCGCAGGAACCTGGTAGATGCCGGAGTTATGGGTCACGGTGAAGTCCCCGAGCAAGAACAGGTGATCACCGTCCAGCTCGAACCCGAAATACTCACCAGATCCGATGGGCTCGACAGAGATCGCCGAACGAAGAGGATCTGTCCTCATGGGGCGCCTGCTGTACGCCGCCTTCTTCCTCTCGATCCGAACCGGAATCGAAGAGATGTCTCCACTCACGTACAAACGGAAGTAGTTTCCGGTCACCCCATTGTTGGTGCAGGTCTTCTCACACGCACGCATGGTCGCAGAAAACCCGAGAGAACGGCACAGGAACAACAGGTCTTCCGTGAGCCGCTCGTTGATGAACACGAAGTCGATAGAATGGCGACCATCCTCCACATGCCCGTCGGAGTCGATCAGTCCGGCGAGCAGTTCAAGACGAGCGGCCCTGTCGTTGACCAGGTAGTCTCGGGGGATATGCTTGTTGTCGATCACTCCCGCCCGACGAAGAGCCTTGGTGAGAGGACTGCCGCAATGCTCCCACCTACCGGCGATTCCGATCACACGATAGGTAGAAGCCGCACCATTATCAGCTCGAACCTCGACAGAAACACCGAGCTTGCGCTCGTTCGCATACGAACGGATATAGTCCTCAATCTCTGGATCCATCGTGGTGATCCTCTGGTCTCGACAAGCTCCATCACCGAGCCACAGGCCGAGGAGGTACGGATCCAGATCAGGATCGAGCTCAACACCATCGAACTCGACGCCAGTCTTCCATCCCTTGTGAATGTGCCTGAACCACTTAGATGATTCCCTCCAGGCGTCGATACCCACGTTGACGATGGTTCCGCCTCGCTGTGAGGCATATTCTGGATTCTTCTTCTGCGGTGTCTTCTTCAGGCTCAAAACGTGATGCTCGTTCACCACGTAAGGATCACCACCCCTCATCGGTGTGACACGATAGAGCTCTCCAACACCCCTGGACAGGGCAAGAACAGCCCTTGGCTGACTATCGGGCCCCATCAGGAGGTCGCCAACAGCAACATCCTCGACCAGAGCTACGCTACCGTCATGCCTCAAGACAGGCGTCCCGCGCCCAAGACACTTCCCGGCCGATGTCGGCAAGACCGCGACGATGTTCTTCCCCGCCAGCATGGGGTTCACGACCTCCTTCTGGACCGCACGCAGCCCGGGCCAGCCCAGCTTGTTGCAGGCAGCGATCACCGTGGGGTGCTCGGACGTCAGAAGTTCGGAACCGTCCGAGCTCAAGACCGGGCCTCCTGCTGGGGCGGCATCGCCGTGATCACCGCGGGAGAGGCCCATGGACAGGCCGGGCAGCCGACATAGCGGCACAGCCCGACACCGCCCCGCAGCTGTGAGTTCATCATCTGCAGGGAGATCTGCATCAGCTGCTCACAGCGGCAGTTCGGGCACTCGACCTGGCCGCCCATCGCCCTGATCAACCCTGCGTCATCCAGGGGCTCGGCCACCGGCTTTCCGATGGGGGTCCCCGACGAACCAAGGCCGTACTCTCTCGGGTTACTGCCATCCATGACTCGACTCCTCCGTGTTCCCGAACTACGTAACAAGCTCCACTGTCAGTGGCAACGACAGAGGCGCTGGTAGCGGCCGCTCAGGCAGGGTATCCTGCCATCATGTTTCTCCTCGATAAGACCCTGGCAACCGCACCTCACCGGGTGCGCAAGGCCACGCTCAACCAGCTGAAGAACCGGCTCGGAGCCCGGGCGCGCAAGTACCCCTTCGACATGGTCCCGGGTGGAACCCTGTCGCGGCTGCTGTACATCATGGAGCAGCACCCCAGGAGCTTCTCCGGATTCCTCTGGTTCCTCGAGTGGACGGGGTTCACGTTCGATAACAAGGACTGGATCACGTCACTGGGGCCCGGGCTCTACGGACGACCGAACGAGGCGGTGGACAAAGGGTTCCTTCACCCTGCATGGGAGACCGTAGAGGGCTCCAGAGCCCTCGAGGAGGACATGAAGCTCACCGGGGCGGACGGAGACGAAGGGAAGGCCACCGGCTGGTGGAAGCTCCCACTGCCGCACGTCAGAAACAGGATCGACCCCTACCTTCCATGGCTCGCTTCCCACTTCGACGCCATGCTGGACACGGACAGCCAGGATGAGTTCCTGCGCCGCTGGATCCCGCCCGAGCTCATCGAACGAGAAGGAAGAATGACCCGCGAAGAGGCCTACCTGGACAGATGGTGGCAGGGCTACGACGGTGGAGCCCTGCTCCGACAGCGCTACAGAAGGGGGACGATCAACAGCATCATCGACTGGATCGAGGCGGAGACGGTTGACTTCATGCGCCTGACCCCGGCCCAGGCCCTGCTACGGTCCATAGCCTGGCACAGTCAGCTCTCCGGCGGACAGAACTTCCGCTGTCCCGTCCCAGAGGGTGTACGCATCGCACAGTGGCCCGATGGGGCTCATGTCGACCGACTGGTGACCAAAGACCAGCTACGCTGGGAAGGCACCAGCATGGGCCACTGCGTCGGTGGACCGATCGGAGACGACGGCGTAGCTCCCGGTGGGGGCTACTACTGGCAGAGGGTCAGGGAAGGGAAGAGCGCCATCATCTCCTACCGGGACCCCCACGGGATCCCGTGGATGACCATCGAGGTCTCGACACCCTCCGGTGAACTCGTCCAGGCCATGGGGCCGATGGATCTGCTCATAGAGGACTGGGACGACGAGATGGTGCCACACCCTCTGGAGGAGCAGGGTTGGCTGGACGACTACGAGCAGGATTGGGGAGAGTTCCCGGACCTGAACCGGCCCAGGGACCGGATGGAGGCCTTCATGGCCATCACCGGAATGGATGGATCCAACTACTATATGAGGATGGATGAGCAAGGAACGCCTGCACAGGCGATCCCCAAGGTCCCGATCGGTAGAATGGGTACGGACCCGGACAGCCCAGACGGTCCCTTCTCCCCGGAGTGGATGCAGGCCATCGGACCGCACCTCTCTCGCAGCAGGCTCACCGAACTGCACAACTCCGTCAGAAAAGTCCTATGGATCCGCAAGGAGCTGGATGAGTGGCTGAATAGCGGCACGACCATCGAACACGACAGGGAGATGAAGAGACTCGCACACAACCTCACCTCGGCGTCACTCCTCATCGCCCAGCAGACAACATCCGACTCATCGTGTCACGAACGAAGCCATATCTCGCCCATCATCCGGTCCGAGCTACTGGAGATCGCTCCGAGGTCGAACAGCCGCGTCAAGGCCTTCGTAATGACGATACACGAGCCGCCCCTGGTGATAGACTGGGATGTCATCAGACGACCACTATGGATCGTGCTGCACGGACCTCCAGAGGAGCTCTGGCTCGTCAGCTACAGCAGCGTCGACGAGCTCCTACGCATCGCATCTCCAGACGAAAAACCACAGTGGTACAGGGAATGGAGAGACTGCAAGCCCCTGCAAGGGCCCCAGCACGAGACATACAGGGGTACTGTCAGCCTCGCGAGGCCCGGTGGAGGCGCCTACGCCGAGGTGAACCTGAGTGTAGGCATCTCGGACAGAGGGCTCATCGAGGCCATCCGGGCCGCGGGTGCCGCCATCGATCCAGAAGAGATCGAGGCTCACGACGAGCACGTCATCGCGGAAGACGAGCAGGTCCGCAGCGGCGATGAGACCAGAACGAGCATGAGCCTGCTCTGGCCCGACAGCGCGATCCTACTCGATCAGGGGGCGTTTTTGGACGTGACCGGGACAGAGACCGGGACTACGCGCTGATCAGAGGCCAGAGCTTGGCGAAGACGTCCTGACCCCAGGCGGTCTCGTTCTTGCCGTGCACGTTGATCGCATGCATCAGGTCCTCGGCCATCTGCGAGGCCGCGGGCAGACGCCCAGTCGCGATCTTGTGATCGATCTCCTTCAGCCATTCACGGACGTTCGGTGGAGTCTCCGAGTGTGTCACCCGGAGAGCATTGATTCGATCGACCTGATCGACGAGAACGTCCCTGCTCGAGAGCAAGGTGAGGCTCTCGGGGTCCGAGTCCATTCTCTCGGCTTGCCTGTATTGTCGCAAGGCCTGCGCCCTGCTGGCCAGGCCCTCGTCCGTCTGGCGCAGATCACGACGCCGATCACGGCGCTCCTGGCGCTTGTTGCGCTTCTCTTCACGACCAGAACGCCTGTCGTCCTGATAGGAGGCCACCATCGGCATGTCCGAGGTTCGACCCTCGCGACGCTCACGGCGGCCTTCGCGACGATCCTGGCGCTTGGCGCGGCGCTCACTGGAGCCCGACGCGACCTTCTTCACGCCACGGCCGGTGGCCCTCACCGCGCCCCCGATACCACCCTTCTTGTCACCCCACTCCCTGCCGGTGGCCACGGTCTTGGCGACACCCAAGACGCCACCCTTCTTGTCACCCCACTCCCTGCCGGTGGCCACGGTCTTGGCGACACCCAGGACGCCACCCTTCTTGTCACCCCACTCCCTGCCGGTGGCCACGAACTTGGCCCCCTTTCCGACAGCATTGACGGCACCACCAACGCCACCCTTTCCGTCACCCCATTCTTTTCCAGTGGCCACGAACTTGGCGCCCTTGCCGATCCCTTTTCCGACAGCCAGCGTGCCCTTTCCGACGGCCTTCAGCCCCTTTCCGACCCCCTGCGCGACAGCCTTGAAGAAGCCCTCGAACAGCTCGTCCTCGTCGTCATCATCGTCGACGTCATCGAGAGCTCCGTAAGCCGAGCCATCGATCGGATCACCGAAGACGTTCGTTCCACCAGAAGCGACCAACTCGTCGTAGCCCACCAGGCCACCCTCGATGTCGCCCAGGCTCATGCCCGGAAGCTCCATGGAGCCGAACATCTCGGCAGCTACGGCATCCGAGATGTCCTCGAGGTTCGCCGCCTTGGGGATGATGAAGTGCCGCTTCGCGAAGACGACGCCAGACGCGCCCTGTGGCCATTTCATGGGAGACCTCCTGTCGGAAGCATCCTACCACAGGGTCACGCTGCGCGCAGCCACTGGACCAAGCGCGTCTGGAACGAACCTTCCTGTCGCGCAACACTCTCTTCCTTCCATGTGATGATCCTGTCCACCACATCGTCCACGGTACCTGGCGCCATCAGGTAGTAGATGCCGACACCGTGCAGCTGCCCGCGCCTATGGACCCTGTCTTCCATCTGAGCCTCCTCGGCGGGAATCCAGAACCTCTCCACGGAGATGAGCCTAGCTGATCGGGTCAGCGTGATCCCCTCGCGAAATGCCCGGGTGACCACCATCGCAGGAACCTTGCCGGCCTGGAAGTGTTTCACCATCCGGGTCCGCTCCTTGGCCGGGGTGGCGCCTGAGCCCGTCAGGACGCCCTTGCCGAAGACCTCCGTGGCGATCTGGAACATCTCCTCCCGCACCACCTCGTGAGCACAGAAGATCACCGGGATGTGACCCTCCTCCTTCATCTGCTCCAGCAGCGGCTTGGCGTGCCGAGCCTTGATCCTGCCCACCGCGACCCGCAGCGCTCCAGCCATCGTGACCGCCTCGGCACCCAGCACACGGTCCACCCTCTCCTGAATCTCATCGTCACCGACCCCGTCTTCCAGTAGCTGCTTCTCGATCTCCAGCGCCCGGGCCTGGAAGCGGGCCTTGATCTCGTCCTTCACGCTCCCGATGTAGAGGATGTCGCTCTCGGTGAGCTCAACAGGGATGGCGTAGCGGGTCTTGTCAGGCAGCCCGATGTCGAGGGAGTCCTTTTTTCTGCGGAGGCGGCATCCGGCCAGGACCCGAGCCATGGACAGCTCGTTGCTGCGACCTTCATAGCTCCACACCCTACGACCACCCTTGATACGGATCGGCTTCGGGTCACAATAGGACTGCTTGTAGTCGCTGTAGTCGGCTGTGATCAGACCCTCGTCGATGAACCTCAGCTGCGGATAGTATTCCTTGGACCTTCCGTTCGGATCAGGAGTACCGGACAGCAACAGCCGGTTGTCGGCCTGAATCCTCAAGCGCAACATGGCCCTGGTGCGCTGGGCCTCCAGCGTCTTGATGTAGTGGGACTCGTCACCGATGATGGTCCTGGGGCGCATGTTGAACAGAGACCGCTGACGCAGGTTCGCCTGATCCCACGACGAGATCAGGACGACGGGACGCCGACTGTGGCAGACGCGTTCAATCTCGGACTCGACCATCGCCAAGCGTCTGGTCTCCCGAGCCTCGTGCCGGACCATGGCCCGCTCGATCCACTCCTCGGTGAACCTCTCCTTCATCATCGGCGTCACCGAGAAGTTTCGCCGCTCATCGCTGAATGCCCTGTCCACCACGACGATCTCGGGGTCGAAGGCCAAGAGCCATTTTTTACACTCGGCTTCCCAGCTACCGATCACGGAAGACGGACAGGTGATGAGCAAAGGGAAGGACGCATAGCCGATGTCCATCACAATACCGAGCGCCGAGATGGTCTTGCCGAGGCCCATATCATCGGCCAGGAGCATCCTGCGTGCGCAGCCCCTGGAGAAGCTCACGGCCTCGAGCTGATGTTCGTCCAGAGAGCACCCTTCCGGAACGTAGCGGGACAGATCACGCTGAACGGCCCGGTTCAACTCCGAGACCTCCACCCTGAGCCTCCGTAGATCCGCCCACAGGGACGAAGATCGCTCGGAGGCCCGCTCCATGGCCGCGAGAGCAGACGGAGCTCCTCCCTTCATGGAGGAGAGCATCCGGTAGACCACCCTCGCGTACTCCGCGGCACCCGGATCGCTGCGGCCCAGGTGGCAGAACAGGGCCATCTTGTCCCTGGGGCCCGGAACGGAGAATGGGAGGCCACACCGGACCAGCTGGACCTGGGCGTTGACGCTGTCATCGGAAGCGAGACACAGCAGGTGCAGCAGCTCGAGTTCACTGCGGGGCTCATCACGACCCCAAGAGGACACCGAAGACAGACAGAGATCGATCAGCTCACGCTTGGCGGTCTCCAGATCATACACAGAAGGACGCTCCACGCTGCAGACTCCGTGGGCAACGGCCCTTGACATGAATGCCTCATCACCATAACATGACCAATGAAACCTGCCACACACAGTGGCAACAGCAGCGAGCACCAAATGGCAGACATCTTCCCGGGAGAGTACCTCTCCCACACCCTCGCCAAGGACCTGAAGTGGTGCCGCAGGATGGCGTACTACAGGGTCTATGGCTGTTGGGGTGGATGGAGCCCGGACTCCGATCCCGACACCCGGGATCTCTATACGGCCAAGCAGACCAGGACGCTACAGATGCATGGTGGCGTCCTGGTGCACGACATCGCCAAGAAGATGCTCCAGCTGCACAGAGCCGGCCGACGAGTACCCGACGACGAGAAGGTGATCGCTCGCGCAGGGGCGCGCTTCATGGAGGACATCGACTACTCCACGAGTATGCGCTGGAAGAAGATCGGCAACCCGCGCAAGGCGCTGCTGATCCTCCGTGAGCACTTCCAGGGAGCCGATCTCGACATGGACGAGGTGATGACCTGCAAGGACACCGTCATGGAATCCACCAGGAGCCTCGTGAGGGACTGGATCCCCAAGCTTCTGGAAGACGGCACCGACTGCTGGCAGACTATCGACGCCATCGACCGTGTCGAGCACGCCGGCTACACCCTCTTTATCGTCCCGGATTTCCTCCGCAGCTGGTACCCGGGAGAGCTCCGCTTCGACATCCTGGACTGGAAGACGGGCCGCTGGCCCGACCACGACCAGATCGTCTTGTACGCCCTATACGTCATCAAGAAGTGGAAGCAGACCAGAGACGTGGACATCCCCGTCTCCGCGATCACCGGCACGTCCGTCCCCCTCCGGGCCAACATCTCGGACCTGAAGCCGACCCTGATCACCGAAGAGTCCATCGAGAGCACCCTGGCGATGATCGACGCGGCCATCGTGACCCTCAAGGAGCTGCACCCCGCGGGTCTGGACAAGGACCCGACCGCGTTCACCCGCACCGATGACCGCTCCCGCTGCGACAACTGTTCTTACCAGTTCCACTGCGAGTTCGACGTATAGGAGCCGAACGATGAGAGACCAACTCGACCCGATCACCGTCCACCCAGCCCGTGGAAAGATCCTCGTCCAGGTCGTCGAAAAACTCGAGCAGGTAACGCCAGGCGGTCTGATCGTGCCCGACATGATGGAGGAACGCCAGCACCTGCGGGACACGGCCACTGGAAGGATCCTCGAGATCGGTCCCCCGCCCACGCTCAAGCACGTCTTCCTGAAGGAAGAGAAGAGGCTCGCCGCGACCCCCAACGGGACAGGGGCCGAGTGGCCAAAGACCTATCTCGATCTGAAGGTTGGACTCTTCGTCGTGTTCCCCAGGGACGTCCCGGTCGCCTTCACCCACGAGGACGAAGGGGGGATCACGTCCCGCTACGCCATCGTGCTGCAGGACGAGCTCATCTGCTCCTTCGACTCCGACAGCTACGACGGAGAATCCATCGTCACCCCGAAGGGAGACATGGGGCAGGACAGAACCGACTCCGCCGAGGACTCCTTCGATAGAAAGCTCGAATACGATGTGGAGAAGGCACTCAGCAAGGAAGCATGAAACGGACCCGAGCCAGACGCGATCTCCCTCCATTCTCGGACGCGACCCTCCGCGTCCCGGAGAAGATGCACGACCGGGGATGTCCGGGATCCATCCAGACCACAGGCCTGCCACCGTCAGGTCGTTGCCGCTGTGACGTCGCCACGACCATCGTCCCGGCAGGCCTGGAAGGACGGCTGCACATCACGGACAAGCGCAGCGGATCGAGCCTCGTGTCCTTCGACGGCTACGGGCCAGCCTGGGTCGAGAGCAAGGGGCTGGCCAAGCCATCGACCATGGATCCGATCCGCATGACCGACGATGCCCCCGACTCCCCGGTTGACGCCAAGACGGGCAAGGACGAGGACCGCAGACCGGCCGACGTCCAGCTGCTCGAGCAGTGGATGCAGAAACACGGCGACCCGAAGTACGGGCGCCGACGCCGCCCCATCGAGGGAGGGGAGCTCGTGTTTGTCCGATCCGACCGCATGGGTGGTCGCTTCGAGGCCTGGCGCTACATGTTCTGCAGCCGCAGAGACGGAGGGCACGTCGCCGTTCTGGTCAAGCCAGAGCTCCACAAGGAGCTCGCGATCGCTCCCGATTGGAACGACGTGCGCTGCGTGCAGATGACCAGCGAACACAACGAGCCACACAGGGTCCTCTTCCCCGTCTTCCCTCTCCCCAACGGTGAGCAGGACCCCGGCTGGAGCATGCCATGATCCCGTGGAGAGGCATGTCGGATCTCGGAAGACCGCTGGCGTTCTTCGACACCGAGGCCACCGGGACAAATCACAAAAGACACGAGGTGATCGAGGTGGGGCTCGTAAGAGAGGCTGCACGAGGCGGAGACCACGCCTACGACACCGCCCTCGAGCTCTGCAGACAACGAAATCTTCCGGAGCCCAGAGAGATATCGCTCAACGGAAGAGTGATCACCTTCGAGACACGGGTGAGACCCCAGAGGATCCAGGACGCAGAACCCAGCGCCCTGAAGATCAACGGATACTCGGATCAAGACTGGATCGGAGCTCCCAGCTTCGAGACCGTCGCTCCAGTCCTGTCCGCCCTCCTCGACGACTGTATCGTCATCGGCTCCAAGCCGGACTTCGACATCGACATTGTGCAGACCGAGTTCGACCGGCTCGGAATGCCACATCCACGCACCATGCCGCGGACCATCGACATCCGAACGCTGGCCTTCGAGCACCTCTCGCCACTAGGCCTGAGGGGCACCGGACTGGACAGCGTCTGCGACTTCCTGGGGATCGACATCCACCCTCGACACAGAGCTCTCCCAGATGCCCTGAGGTCGAGGGAGGCCTACCGAGCCATCTTCCGAACCGGACCACTGGACCGGCTCATCTTGAGGCTCAGACGCACCCTCCAGGAGAAAATACCATGAAGCAGAGACAGAAGAAGGACTACGCAACCGCGGCCATGACGGGAGACGAGCAGACCCGCCGAAGGATCATCATGAACGACTGCCCGGTCTGTGGAGCCAGGCCAGGGAACCCCTGCGTCACCACCCGCGGCAACCAGCCCGGATGGCTCACCAACCCACACAGGGCGCGCTACACCGGAGAGGGGCCAAAGACGAAGCTCCCTGGCAAGAAGTTCGAGTCCGCCCTCAAGCACCCCTGTTCCCGTTGCGGGGCCCCCGAGGGCGATGTCTGCATCACGACCAGAGGGAAGAAGACCGGACAGCCCACCTGGGCCCACGCGGTCCGAAGGAGCCTCGCCATGGGCATGCCGTTCAAGCAGCCCGTCGACGCCAGGGTGCTAAAGGTCTCGTGCCCCACCTGCGGAGCCGGCCCCGGCGAGAAGTGCACCACGACCGGCGGAGACAACAAGGGTTCTCCCACCAACACACATGTCGACCGCAGGCGTGCGGCGAACGTCGCAGGACGCTCCTCGTAGAAACAGACCGCTGGATGGCATAGGCCTGACGCTCATGGTAGGATAAGCTCGTTCACCAGATCGAGCACCCGGAGAGA